>Ga0210247_100091_pt1 | contig 71188 bp, 37 predicted proteins | sample ChrtobMetP3_16mM_FD_155449 | JGI IMG/M metagenome (GOLD analysis project Ga0210247, IMG submission 155449) | Chrysochromulina tobin associated microbial communities from unialgal haptophyte culture, Seattle, Washington, United States - P3_16mM | ecosystem: Host-associated > Algae > Haptophytes >... | reverse complement strand
TCCCTGGCGGCGGCGGCATGGGAGGCGGCGGCGGCGGCATGGGAGGCGGCGGCGGCGGCGGCATGGGAGGCGGCGGCGGCGGCGGCGGCTTACTCGGGACTACGACACCATGCGTCTCGGCGGGCTTGTGGTCGATGCCCTGCATGGCCTTCGAGGCCGTCGACGCGATCGAGGAGGTGTGCCCGTCCCAGATGACACGTGCGCGCTGCTCTTTGACCTCTTCCTCGGCACTCTTGCTGACCGTCTCGCCGATGGCCACCTCCTTGTCGCCGAAAATATCCGTACGACGGTTGGCGAAATTCTTGAGGTTGCGCCCGATGTCATCGCCGCCTGCGATGTTGCTGCCGCGAGAGCGCTCGTCCTCGACCGCCTTCTGCTCTTTCCATTTCGGGTCGAGGAGCGAGATGCGCATGTGCTCTTCGAGTTCTTCGAGTCGCACCTGCTGGCCGGTGAGGGGGTCCACCGCGTACTGCAGCGTCGGTGCCTTGGCCCCCAGCTGTGGCTTGTAGTCGCGGCGAATCAGGTGCTCGGGCACGGCCTGCAGCCGCGACGCCGCGAGCTGCTCCGACGGCGGCTGGCTGGGGGGCTCGGGACCTTCGATGAGGGCGGGGGTGGCCTCGGGGGCTCCTGGCTCGTGTGTCGTGAGGAGCAAGCCCGCGGGCGCCGACGTGGTAGGTGCCGCGGCCGGCGGCGCGGCGGCGGCGGCGGTCGTCGACGTGTCGAGCGCCTGCGGCGCGGGGAGTGTGTTGTCGTCATCGTCGTCGAAACCGATGGTCTCGACGACGATGAAGTCGTGCCAGTCGACTAGCAGCTGAGAGCGTCGCTCCTCCGCCGCCGCCTCCTCTTTCGTGAGCTTCTCGCGCTCACGCTCGCACACGAAGGCCGCGAACTGCTGCATGCGCGTCAGCGTGCGCAGCGGGTCGGCAGCGTCCTGCTTCAGGTGGCTCGTGACTTCGGGCTTCGGGTTGAGGCATTTGGCGTAGGCGTCCACCAAGTTGGTGAAGTGCTGGAATAAGTGGTGGCCCGGCTTGAGGAAGTCGAACTGCGGATTCTTCGCCTCGCGGTCGAGGATGCCGGTGAGGAAGGGCTTGCCATTGGTGGCCACGAACTGCGCGGTGAGCTGGATCACGTCGAGGTCCAGCGGATACGCCCCGGGCGGGCGCACCACCGTGTACAACTGCTTGGGTGGCTCGACGGGAGTGACGGTCGGCTTCTTGCTGATGTTCACCTTGGCGGCGCTCTGCGTAACAGCGGAGGTTGAGGATGCGCTCGCAGCGCCGCTGCTGGCGACAGGCGCGACGGTGCCGCCCAGCTCAACGATCTTCGCGCGATAGTATGGGTTGAATGGGTCGTTGGGCTGCAGAAAAGAGAACTTGGCATTGTTCTGCTCGTTCTTGATGCGCGCTTCGAACTCGGGGCCGTTGCGCGCGACAAAGGAGGCGGTCTTGTCGATGATCGTCTTGAGCTCCGCCGACGGCTCGACGACCAAGAGTGCCATGTCGGGCTCCGTGACCGCGCCACTATGGACAGACGTGATGAACTCGTCAATCAAAGCGCCGCTCTGAGCTCGTCAATCGCTCTACTGAGGTAAGTTCCGACTTTGAAGTTTGTGTCGCGACTCGAGCCTGTGAGGCACACCAACCGTCGCGCCTCGAAGCCGCGCTCGGCACGCACCGCGGCGACCCCAAACCACCATCCGGCTCGCGGCGAACCCCAAAGCGCGAGCCCTATGTTCGCGCCACCAAAGCACCTCCGGAAAAATGTCGGCAGGCGGGTTTGGGCCGACCCGTTCGTGCTCGGCAATCAGCAAGCACGCAAGGGGCAGCACGAGGCGGCGGTGCAGCAGTTTAGCCGACTCATCGACCGCGGCGTGCGCCAGGATGCCGCCGTGTTCGCGAGCCGTGGCAGCTCAGCGCAGGCGCTGGGCGACCACGTGCGTGCTGTGTATGACTATTCGATGGCCATCCGGCTGCAGCCCGACGAGCCATCGCACTACACGAGCCGTGCCATCAGCCTGGTGGCGCTGCATCAGCTCGAGACGATGCCGGGCGCACTGCACGATCACGACAAGGCCGTCGCGTTGGTCACCGGCAGCGGAGCCGCCGCCGCCCTCGTGACGCCCGCGACTGTCGCGGGCGTGTACCTCGCACGCGGCCTCGCGCGCGAGACGGCGGGCCGTTATGCGGAGTCGGTGGACGATCTGTGCCACGTGCTCGGCGCGCTCGGCGCGCCAAGGGGAGAGGGCGACAAGTACGACGCGAGTACGACGCTGCTGGCCAGCGCGGCGGAGGTGACGGGCGCGCTCCTGAGGCGCGGCATGTGCCTGCGGCGCCTTGGTCGGTATGATCTGAGCCTGCGCGACCTGCGTGACGTGGTGGAGCGCTCTCCCGAGCTCGCGATGGCACACGAGCAGCTTGGGCTGTGCTTGCGGGAGCGCGATGATGAGAGCGCCACGCCGCCCGATGCGGAGGCGGCCGAGGCGGCCCTTGCGACGGCGGTGCGCCTCCGCCCCTCGGACGCCAACCTCCGTGTCGAGCATGCACGCGCCCTCGGCGCCCTCGGTCGTCTCGAACCGGCGGCGGATGCGCTCGCCGAGGCGCTCCAGATGGCGCCATCGGAGCCGTCGGTGAGCCTCACGTACGCCGATCATCTACGCCACGTGGCCGCAGAGGCGACGGTGCCGTACAAGCAGCCGCTCGCGTACGACGCCGCCGCGGGCGCTTATGCCCTCGCCGAACGTGTGGCCGGCCTGAGGCGCGATGCGGCGCTCGAGCGTGTCGAACGGCTGCAGGCGGCCGCCGCCAAGGCGCGCCGTGCTGGCCAGCCGCTCTCGCTCATCGCACAGGCGGATCTCGCGGATGCGAGCGCGACCGCCAAGGCGATGGCGGGGCTCGCCGCGGCGGCGGCACACGGTGGAGGCCAGTGCTATGCTGCGCAGCAGCTGTGGCCCGACGCGCACGCCCGCTACAGCGCGGCGCTCAAGCTGTGCCCCGACAAGGCAGAGAGCCGGCTAGAGCTTGCCACGACGCTGTACGCCCAGGGCGCGCCACGACAGGCGCTCGTCGAGCTCGACGTGTGCGTGACCATGCGCCCCAGTTGGGCCGCTCCTCGCCGGCTGCGGGGCGAGTTGCACCGAGAGGGAGGGGCGCTTCGGCTTGCGCTTGCGGACTTCACTGCGGCGCTCGAGGCGCGCGATCCGGGCCCGGAGGCGCCCGCGACGGCGCGCCGACGAGGCGCCGCCGTGAGCCCAGGCGACGACTACGTGCGCCGTGGAGGAGTCTCGATGCTCCTGGGCGATCCGGCGGCAGCTCTGGACGATTTCGAAGCGGCGGCCAAGGCGGGCGTGCCGGCGGGTGTCGTCACGGTGCGGCTACAAACGGCGCGCGCCGCGGCTCTGCGTGCGCTCGGTCGGCGGCGACGTGCGCTGAGGCTGCTGGGCATAGCCCTGCGGCACGGCGCGGAGCACATCGTCTCGCCATATGAGCCCACGCCGCAGGAGATGGAGGAGCGCTCGAAGCCGAAGCCGAAGGTGACGGCCATCGTCTCGGACGACGAGGAGGACGTCGATGACGACGACGGCGGCGGCGGCGGCGGCGGCGGCAGCGGCAGCGGCAGCGGCGGCCGGCGACGCAAGGGAACACCGGAAGAGAAAGCCGAGGCGGCCGCGGCCGTCATGTACCAGGAGGCGCGGCGTGCAGCAGAGCAGCTGGAGCAAAATGCTCTCTTCGCCGCAGTCCATGTGCTGCGTGGCCAGTGCTTGCACGAGCGGCGCCAGTACGCGGCGGCGGTGCGCGCATATGACCATGCGCTGCGACGCGCTCCAAACGACGCGAACACGCGCTGCCTACGCGCGGCCTCGCACTACCGAGCCGGTAACCTACCAGCGGCGCTCTCGGATGCGCGGTCGGCGCTCGCGGCGCCCAGTCTGCTGCCCGCCGCACCGAGCGACGCGTCGTTGCGAGCAGATATGCAGCAGCTCTTGGGGATGCTGCTGGCGCGTTCCGAGCATCTTTGGGGCGCTGTGGCCGCTCTGAGCGCGAGCATCCATTTGCATCAAGATGCCGATGGCGAGAGTCTGTACGCGAGCAAGAGCATGGCGACGGGCGGTCGTGGCGCCAAGGGCGAGGAGGCCGACGACGACGAGGCGGGCGGCGCGTCTCTCGCAAGGAGCGCGAGCGTCAAGTCTCGGCCATCGGCACCGTCGCACCGTCCTGCCCCCGCGCTCGCTCCCAAGGACACCAAGCTTGGTGGAAGCCACCGCGCCGCGCCTGCACTCGTCGTCGTGATCCCGTCGCGGCCCTCGGCAGCGGCGCCCGCGGCGGCGCCCGAGGCGGCGCTCGTGCACGCGCGCACGGCCCCAGCGCTGCTCGGTGGGGCGAGTGAGGCGCGTCGGAAGGCAAAGGAGGAGGCCGCCAGAGAGGAGGCTGCCAAGGAGGCATCGGCCAAGGCGGCGGCGCTGCCGCCGTCGGGTCACGCGTATGCGTTGCTGCAGCGCGGCATCACCTTGCTGCTCTGCGAGAGAGCCGAGGCGGCGGTCGCCGACCTGAGCAGCGCGCTGGAGCACAAGGCGGGCTGGGCGTACGCGCACTATGCGCGCGGCTTCGCCCACAAGGCATGCGACGACCTCGATCGAGCCGCTGCCGACTTTGAAGCCAGTCGGAGGGCGAACGGCGGGCTGCGTGTGGACTACGATGTGGTCTTCCATGTGCAAGCTGGGCTGGAGATGCTCTTCGACGAGGCGGGCTGGGATCCGCTGCCGAGCGTGCTCACCATGATGAGTACGGAGGACGCACGCAGGGAAGAGGAGGAGCCAGAGGTGCCCGAGGAGGAGGGCGAGGAGGGTGCCGAGGAGGAGCTCGAGGAGGCCACCGCGCCGCCCACGGGCGACGACGAGGCGTACCTCGTCGACAGCTCCGCGGCGCCACCCACGTGGCACCCGCCGCCCACCGAATGGAGGGGTCGTGGACGTGTGCGGGACGTGGCCACGGCCGAGGAGGACGAGGAGGATGAGGAGGATCAGTAGCACGCGAGCGGAGCGAGAGCCGGGACGAGACACTCACTGCGTGAGGGCAGAAGCCAGAACCCAGCTCATCCTGCGCTGACGGTCGAATCCACAGCGCGCGGTCAGCGCGCAGCGCGGACGACCGAGCCCGACCATTCTAATTGCCAAGTAGTATTTACTAATAATTGCAATTACTATTAAAAAAAGTAAACCATCCCGCTCCGCGGCTCGGTCCGGTCAGCGGTCACTCTCGAGGTCGCGTCACAGCGATTGCGCGTGCATCCTCGACGCTCGACCGACGGCGGTCTGTCTGCGGGTCTCTGTGACTAAGTGCTCATGGCCCAGTTTTGCCCAGGATGGGCGCCGTCGCCTTGAGAGTGGCGCCAAAGTCGCCGGTGTTGTGGTCGTCGGTCGGGCCGAAGCGGAAATCGTCGGGCAGGAAATTTTTCTCGCTCGCGACCTTTCGTACCTGGGTTTTGAGGTCGTCGATGGAGCTGCCATAGCCGTTGAGGGTGCTCGAGGCGTACGCGAGGCGGCCGCCAATGTACATCAGGTACATGGGCAGCGTGTTGATGTTGTGCCGGTCGCGCAGGAAGCGCGACTGCGACATGTCGAACTTGACCAGGATGAACGGGGGCGCCTCGCCGGCAGCCGGCGCTCCGGCCATGCTGCTGCTGCCGCTGCCGGCGCCGCTGTGTGGCGGCGCAACGACGGTATCGTTCCAGTTGGCCGTCGATTCGCCCTCCTTGGCGGTGAGCACGCCGTTGAGCATCTCGAGGTTCGCCTCGGCGCGCCGCGCCTGCGGCAGCCAGCCGGCGAGGCAGGCGACCACGACGACGCTCCCTTTGGGCGCCTCGACCTTAATGTAGTTGTCAAAGGTCTTCGAGGTGAGCTCCTTCAGACGCTTCCGCGGCGTCTTGTAGTGGATGCCGTGATCCGGCCGGTAGCGGCCGCTCGCATTCTTGATAGCGTTCGTGAGCGGCAGCGGAAGGGACGGACCCTTCGCATGCTCCTGCAGCAGTTGCGTGAGGACGTCCGGGTTGGAGCTAGGCAGAGAGGCGAAGGTACGTGAAAAGGGGTCCGTCTTGATGGACTCGCCCATCCGCAGCGTCGGGAAGGCATCGCCAAGCGTGTCCGCGAGCTTCTGCTTCGAGATGAAGCAGTCGACGTCCCAAAACCCGTCCGCGACGGACTTTTGCAGCTGCGATGTCGAGGCGACGACGGGCTTCAGATCGGGGTGCTTCTTCATGTCATCCTCCGTGATCAGCGTCTTCGCGACCGGGATCTCGCTCATGCCACCGAGCGCGGCGCGCCGCTCGCGGTTCTCTTGCGCCGCCAGCCGGCACTTGTCAATGTCGAGCACGTGCTTGCCGCGCTCGGGTCCCATCTTGATAACACCGAGCGACTTGGACAGGTACGAGTCGTTGGCCATCTTCGGCACCTCGCCGATCTGCCACTCCTCACTCATGCCCTGACACACAAGCTTGGCCGTGATGGCCTGCCGCGAGCCAAAGGAGATCTGGATGTGCGGCGACAGGTCGAAGGAGATGGGTCGGTTCGCTGCGAGCGGCTTCGTCGTCGTCCACAGCCGCAGGATCTTGCCGTCCTCGTCGCAGAATGTGCCGCCCGTCTTGCGGGACGTGAGTCGCGGGTTGCCAGTGGGGAACGCGCAGAAGCCCTCGCCGATCGGATCGATCGCGAGCAGCGTTGTGCCCGCCCTGTTGTCCGCATAGAAGTATGTGTAGAAGCCGCCGCCCATCCGCTCATAGCACATCGCCATGTTGCCCGAAGGATAATATGCCATCGAGCCGCCGTCAGGATAGTACTTGATGAACACGCTGCCCGAGGGGTACAGCTTCGGCGGCTTGATCTCCACCACCATGGCGCCCCGCGCAGGGCGCTGCGCTGCGCTGCGCTCGTGACGAAGAGGCCTCTGAACGGACGCTGTTTCGTCGCGCCGTACCGGGCAAGTTTTTCATCCCCAACCCAGTGTACCCCAAACCAGTGTCCACCCATGGTTGGGGCCGGGATGGGTAACGAAACTCAATTGTCTGTGACTTCGTGGACTCGTGTGGACGGTGACGACGAGGACGAGCGCTTCGTGGAGGCGGAAGCAAGGATGGGATCCATCCGAGGCCCGTCAATGCCCATGTCGCTCGTCCAGCCGGGCGAGGGTGGCGCCGGTGCGCGCACCTTTACGTGCTACACTGCGCCCGGTGTGGTCTTTGCCTCCGAGGAGGAGATGAAGGAGCACTACCGCTCCGACTGGCACCGGTACAATCTGAAGCGCAAGGTGGCTGGGCTCGCGCCCCTGCCGCTCGCCGTGTACGAAGAGCGTGCGGCGCGCGAGGCGGCGGCAGCGCCGGTGTTGGCCACCGACGGCGTGAGCCGCGCGACGCAGCGCCGGCTCAAGCGAGAGGCAAAGCAGGAGGCCAAGGCGGCGGCGGCGGCGGCCAACCCACGCTCAAAGGCGGCGCACTACCAGGCGGCCAAGGATCTCAGCGAGCATGAGTACATCGAGAAGAAGCTGAGCGAGGCCGAGCCTTACGACGAGGGTTCCGACCTCTTCTCGCGCCACCACAGTGAGAGCCTCGAGGCGAACCTCGCGTACATGGCGAAGACGCATGGCTTCTACATTCCATACATCGAGTACGTGACGGACCTGCGCGGTCTGCTCGGCTACCTGCTCGAGATGGTGTACGTGGGCAACGTGGCGCTGATCTCTGGCAAGCAGCACCACTCACTCGAGGCGGTGCAGGCTCACATGCGCGATCGACACGAGTGCCGCATCGAGCTCGAGGGGCACGAGGACGAGTACGGCGCGTGGTACGACCTTGAGGCACTTGCGGCGAAGAGCCCGCTGTGGACGTGGGTAGAGGAGGAGGTGAGCGACGAGGACGAAGATGAGGGTGAGATGGAGGCGGCGGACGAGGCGGCGGCGGGCGAGGCGCGCGAGCGCGGCGTGGCCGGCGTGGCCGAACCCATGGAGGTGAATACAACAGAGGAGATGGTGGGCGAGCTCCTCGATGAGTGTGTGCGCCACGGATTGCTCACGGAGAGCGCGGTAGATGCCCTCACGGATCGCGTCGCGAGTGGCGAGATGAGCGACGCACAGCTGTACTCCGAGTGGGCGCACCGGCTCGCCGCTCACAAGGGCGGAGGTGCGGGAGCTCCCTCCGGAGGTGCACCCACCTCGCCCGCCGCACAGATGCCGCTGCCGCCGCCGCCGGCGCAGCGTGCGACAGCGAGCGCAGAGGATATGTCGGTGGGCACATCGACGCGCTCGATGCGCTGGACGGTGCGCTACCGGCCTGTGGGCACCGCCGCTGAGGCTGGCGCCCTGACCGTCCGCGCCGAGGCGGGCACAATCCGCTCTGATGGGACAGTTGTTGCTCACGACTGTGAACGTGAGCTCGGCCATCGCAGCATGCGCACGTTCTACAAGCAAAAGTTCCGCCCCGGGCACGGCGAGCTCCTCGCGGGTTTCGGACACAATCCAGCGATGCATGCGCTGCTGCTGCAGTATTCCCAAGCTGGTGTCCTCGCGAACCCCATGCCTGCGCTCAAGATCCCCCAAAATGGCTTCATGAGCAGGACTTCAGTCCACATGCAAAAGTTGGCCGATGTCAAGCAGGGCGACAAGAATTGCATGAACGGCGCGTATGGCTACAGGCACTTCAGGGACCGGAACGTCATCTTCGGCTAGACTCTGCTGCAGATCGCGTCCAGCATAAGAGGCGCGAGAGCAACGAGCACGAGAGCGCTCACGAGAGCGCGAGATGCGCTTCCCTGCCAACCGGTCCCCCTCACCGAAAAGACGTGGGGCGGGGCGAGGCTGGACCGGACATGTACGCTTTTCATGTACGCCTGTGGTCTCTCGTGGTGTGGACACGTATCGAGGTTGCGCGCCCAGCGCTAGCGTGCAGTGAGGTGTATACTCCATCCGGTTGTTAACCTGGATACCGAGGGAGTTAGAGGCTGGGAGCGCGGCTTTGTGTAGATCTCAATCTCGGCGCAAACTATCACGATGTACCAGAGGGGTTTCGGTTTGCGTATTGCGAGTTGATTTGAAGCTCGGCCTCGGGGGGGAACGGGGGCGAGGGAGTACAACTGCCGTGAAAGTTCCCCCCACGCCCCACCCAACCGTCGACACCATCAGCGTCAGTGTCCTCGCGTGACCCGGCGGCGTGAACGTTAACATCAAACACGACACGTCAAACACGACGCGTCTGTCGTGTTTGGTGTTAACGTTCACGCCGCCGGGTCTTCTTCACCCAGGCAGGAAGACCTAAAGCCACCAACCATGCGCCAACCTGCCATCACGCTGCTTCTGCTGGCGGCGGCCGCGGCGCGCGGCGCGTCGGCGCGGCGGATCGCTGCCGAGCCGTGCGCCGCGGCGTGCGCGAGCGACCTCGACTGCTCACTCAACGGCGTGTGCGACGTGGCGAGCGGTGCGTGCGCGTGCGACGCGGCGTGGACGGGCGCATGCTGTACGCGGCTAGCCCTCCTGCCGGTCGAGCCCGACGCGGCGGGCTACCGCCACGCCGCGACCTCCACATGGGGCGGCAACATCCTCGCGGACCCTGCGGGCGGCGGCTACCACATGTGGATCGCCGAGATGGCGCCCAATGGGACGGGCGGCGACCCGGGCGCAGGGTCGTGCGGGCTCACGACGTGGGGGTCCAACTCGCAGGTCACGCACGTTACCTCGGCGACGGGGCCCACGGGGCCGTACGTGCGGCAGGAGGTGGCCGTGCCCATCTGGAGCCACAACCCGCTCGTGCGGCTCATCAACGGGACCTTCGTGATGTTCCACATTGGCGGCGGCAAGGGCGGCGAGCCGGGCGACGGCTACTGCGCCGCCAACGGCACGTCGCCGTGCGGCGAGCAGGGCTTCGACCAGTGCGGCTCGACGGACGCGTGCGCCGAGGCGCCCGTGCCAGGGTACGTGTGCATGAGCTCCTACTGCGCGGGCGATGCCGGCGCGGCGGCGGTGGGTGTGCGCGGCGACTGCGGCGCGGACCTGGCGGAGCCGACGCTGGCGTGCTCCAGCTACGCGACGTGCGCGCCGCTGGCGGCGGCCGCGTGCGCCGGCACGCCCGGCTGCGTGTCGTTTGGGCTCTCGGCGGCGTGGGGGTTCGGCAAGGCGAAGCTGTTCTCCGCGGGCACGGGCGGCCTGACGCCCAACGCGCAGTGGAGCACGTGGGTGCAGGCGGGCCACGGCCACAGCACCGACATGTACGCGCGCGCGCGGCTCGAGGGGCGCGCGCCGCCCGCCACAGCCGCCGCCACCAGCGGCGGCAGCACGGCTGGCTGCACGCTGGACCTGCACGTCAGCGCCAGCGTGCACGGCCCGTGGGTGCCCGTCCGCAACGTGAGCATCACGCCGTGCGGCGGCAACAACCCTGCGCCCTGGGAGCACCCCAACGGAACCGTCTACGTCACGTTCACCGACAACGACATGGGCATGTGGCGCTCGGACAACTCGTGGCGGGGCCCCTTCACGCTCGTCACGTCGGGCGCGTGCGGCGGCGGCGAGGACCCGAGCCTGTACCTCGACAAGCTCGGGCGCTTCCACTGCCTCTTCCACGCGTCGCCGTTCAGCAACCCGGACATTGCGATCGGGCACGCGTTCAGTCTCGACGGGTACGAGTGGCGCGTGGCGGCGGAGCCCGCCGCCAACAGCACCATCGAGTTCGCGGGCGGGCTGGGCGCCGTCGTGCACGGCAAGCGCGAGCGGCCGCACCTGTACATGGACGCGGCCGGCGACATTGCGGCGTTCGTGACGGGCGTCTGCATCACGCCGCAGTGCGACCCGTTCGACGGCGGCCGCGTGGACCCCGCCGCCGACTGCTCGTCCGCCATGCAGTACCACCACTGTGACGCGAATTCACCGGACGGGTGGTACGACCGGACGTACACGCTGGTGCAGGCCGTCGCGACGCCCGGTCAACCATTCAATTCCCAAACAGGTATAGGGTGGGGGCCTTATAAACATGAAAAATACTAGACCACTCCCCGCCTGAGGACCCCCGTTCGTCGGCCGCGCCCCTTCGCGGCCCGTGCACCGGACGGCGCGGGGGGTGCGGAGCTGGAGGGGTCACGCCGCCGCGCATTTACCGCGCATTCAAATTTCCCAAACACCTAACACGGCCAGCCCGCCACGCGCCAGCCGGAACGCGGAAGGGCGGGGTGGGCCGCTCGTGGGTGCGGGCGGGCCCGCCTTATAAACATGAAAAATACGGTATCGCTATCGGCGCCACGGCGGTATGACCAATGACGGAAAACTCCTCCTTCGTCCTTGGGCCCGCAACACCATTCGAGAATCCCCCCAAACCACAGGTGTAGGGCGGGGGCCTTATAATATATAAACATGAAAAATAGTAGACCACTCCCCCTTGGGTCAAGGCTAGATAAGTCTACATAACTCAAGGATTCACTCAATAGTCAGTCATCGATCGAGCTTTGAGCAGTGCGAATTGAGCTCCAAGGATTGAGATCCAAGAGTCATCAACCTCGTCATCCTGCTCGGCCGACGTCTTCTCTGTGGCCGCGGTCGCCGGTACACAACGTTCACACTGGCATTCAAACCCGTAGTTTTCGAGGAGGTGTGAACAGCGCTGGGCACGGTCCGAATACACATTGGTATACGAGATCGTGAGCTCGGCACCTGATGAGGGACGCAATCGGAGAACATAAGCGGCTTTCAATCGGCAACAAGCGTGTACTAATCTGGTACGAGATCGGCTCAGCTGCGCACCGCACGGTACGTCCCTGAGGCAAACGAGACTGAATGCGGGTGTGTCTTCACACGCCGGCCCCTCAGATACCCACAACGGTTCGGACTCGAAGACGACGTTAGGTGCACATGAGTGGTTGACGAATTGCATCGCGCCAACGAAGGCAGCACGGCCCACATCGCAGTCGTCGGTCCCAACGGCTGAGCTCACGCTGAACACATTGCACTGCAGCCGTCGAAGCAGGTCGCCGAGCTCCTCTGCTGGCACGCGAGCCTCGGGTGGAACAAAGCGCAGCGCCGTATCGGTCGCTTGGGTGACGAGCGCCGCCGGCGGCCAGCTCCGAGGGACACTCAAGAGGCGTGTCGCACCGTCTGCGAACGCGACGGTGAGCCCGCACAGAGCCTCCACGCGTACCTGTGTGGGAAAGTTGGCGCCCTGGTGAGCACGTGTATGCAGGGCTAACGCAGATCGTGCACACGTACGGCGGCGTGCCGGTCGGCGAGTAGGCGCAGCGCCTGCGCGACCATGTTCCCTGCGAGCGGCTCGACGATCGGGCGCTGCGAGGCCAGCTCTTCACACGCGATCGCACCGAGCGCCGCACATTCACTGAACGGTGCACATCCTCGATGGCGTGGCTCCAGACGTTTCTCGCAAGCGTCGGAGCAGAAGCGCAACACCTTGCACCCCGCGCAGCGACGGGGCCACCGCTTTGGAAGCTCGTTCGGAAGTCGCGGATGGCGAGCTCGCGAATCGGAAAAGCATGTGGCACACGTGAACGGTCTCGCATCCGGAGTCGGCGTGAGCACGAGAGGCCTCTCGATGAGCACTCTCTGGCCGGCGGCTATGTCTCGCGTCGCAAACACGCCCAGCTGCCCATCAAACGAGCTCGCGGCGACGCGGCACGGAAACTCGTTGCGCTCGAGGGCCATGTTGGTCGAGTTGGCAAGGCGATCCACATCGCGAGAGGCGGCGGCGGCTCGAGGCCCGAGCGACGATCCAAACTTCAGCGAGTTCGCGCTCCTGGCGCGGCTGAGGCGCGATGCGTACACGGCCTTCTTCTTGGCTTCCGTATCAGTGGGCATGCCCTCCTCGTAGCCGACCATGTCTTGCGGACGGCGGGAAGCAGACGGCGCTCTCGCGTGCTTGCGCGGACCATCACACAAGGAAGTCAAGTCAAGTCAAGTCAAGTCAAAAGTCAAGATATGTACCGGTGTGTCCCGGCTCCCCGGTGTCTTTTTACCGGTCTGCCGCACGCGCCTTCATTTCGCCGACCGCCTTTGAGCAGGCGCGGGGAGGCGCTCTGGGAGCGGGCGGAGGCAGGGTCGGGTTTGCTGGGGGCGGCCTCTTCTGAGTCGGCCGCGGGGAGCGGTCGGCTTCGGGCTTGCGGCTGTTGAGTCGGCCGCGGCTTCGGTCGTCGCGCTGACGTGCGGGGTGTTTGTTGTTGTTGGTGGGTTTGGCTGGTTGTGAGATTGGACTGTGTGCCTTTGTGCGTCCGCGTGTCCCGTGTGTCCCGTGTGTGTCCCGGCTCCCCCCGGTGTCTTTTTACCGGTACAGTACTTTACATGTTCGATCTCCGACTGACCTGAATTTCCAAAGTTTTGTACAAGTTTCACAAGCGGGAGATCCACTCTCCACCCGCGACGGCTTCGACGCCTTCAGCTTCGCGCGGTGGTCCTACGCTGACCGCTATCAAAATGACTGACAGCCAGGAGCGCGTGCGCTTGCGGGCGCGCGAGGGTGAGGCTGTCGAGTGGACGCGCCGGGTGGCCCAGCGAGCTGGCACGCTCAAAGACATGATGGACGACGCTCCAACTGAAGATGGCGTCTACCCGGTGCCGATGATTGCGGCGGCAGAGCTGGCAGTGCTCCGGGAGATGTGCGAGGCCGACTCCATGCCGGCGAGGCTCGAGCAGTGCTTGATCTCGGAGCTCTTCAGGCTCGTCGAGGGCGCCAGCTTCCTCGACGCCCCCGGGGCGCTCAATCACGCGCAGTGCGCCCTCGCCACACGCCTCAACGGCAAACGTGCCGATGAGCTGAGAGAGCTGCTCGGCGCGACGGATGACTTTGGCAGTGCGGAGAATCGTGTGGCGGCACTCGCCGAGCCGGCGTTCTCGCCGGGGGGGCAGCTATCAGTAGCCACGGCGGGCTCTGCTGCGGACCCACCCGCGCTGCAGCCGCAGCCCTCTCTGTCGGGGATTGCAGTCACAGACGATGCCAAGGAGGTGGCGCTGGGCATGGTCGACGTGGGCACGCTGGCCGAGCTCAAGGGCGTGAGCCAATCGTGGTTGGCGCTCGCGCGGCGCGTGCTCTGCTCCCGCCTCAGCCGCTGCGAGGGTCAGTCCGTGCCGACTCAGATGGCTGAGATCACCGATCTCAACATCAAGGTCCTCGTCGACGCGGGTCGGCCATGGGAGGCGGCGGCGGCGGGGAGAATGCTGCCCAGCCTGGCCCGACTGCGTTGGGAGGGCTTCACGGTGAGTGTGGCCGCGGTCCGCGAGGTGGATCTGGACGAGGACGAGGACGAGGACGAGACGCCGTTCCTTGGAGGCCGTGCCAAAGCTGCTCTCCTCAGCTGCATCGAGGGCAATGGTGAGCTGCCGCTCAAGCTCCTGCTTGCAGCTGTCGCCTGCGCCGGCTCTGGCGAGGTGCACGGCATTCCGGTGCAGATGATGCGCGACGACTCCGTCTCTGAGCTCGTCCTGCATGGGCAAAACATCGGCGTTCCGGGCGGCATGCTTATCGCGTACCTCGTGCCCGTCATGGGCGGGCTGACCAAAATATCACTCGCCTTCAACGAGTTGGGGGAGGAGGGCACCAAGGCCATCTGCGAGGCACTCAAACAGAACAAACAGAACAAAATTCTCAAGGAGCTCGATCTGTCTGGCTTCATGAAAACCAATATCGGAGGGGCAGCAGGCGCCATGCATGTGGCAGACATGCTTGGCGTCAACGGCGGGCTGACCAAAGTATCACTCGCGTTAAACGAGTTGGGGGAGGAGGGCACAAAGGCCATCTGCGAGGCTCTAGAACAGAACAAGACGCTCAAGGAGCTTGAAATCAGCGGCAACATGACAGGAAACAGCAACATTGGTGGGACAGCAGGAGTCAAGCACGTGGCCAAGATGCTTGGAGTCAACGGCGGGCTGACGAGCATCAACCTCTCCGGAAACCAGCTGTGTGGCATCTGGACTGACTGGAGAGGAGACCAACATGGCACCTATACCACAGAGGGCATCATAGCGATTGCCAACGCCATTCGCGTCAACGGCGCGCTGACGAAGCTGTCGCTCGCCCAAAACGGGTTGGAGGAGGAGGGCACCAAGGCCATATGCGAGGCACTAGAACAGAACACGACGCTCATGGAGCTCGATCTGAGTGGAGGCTACCCTAGCTTCAACAACATCGGAGGGGCAGCAGGTGCCAAGCATGTGGCCAAGATGCTTGGCGTCAATGGCGCGCTGACGGTGACCAACCTCCTGGGCAATCAGCTTGATGCGGAGTCCGCCAAGATGCTTGCCAAAGTCGCCAAGCAGAAGGGCATCTCGCTCTGCGGCATCCAGCGCGACCAGACCACCGCTGACTTCTCCCACAAGAACCTGAAGCCGCCCGATGCGATCCTGCTGGCGTCGGACCTGTCACAGACCGTTGTCACAGGCGGGCTGACGAGCCTCGACCTCAGCTCCAACCAGCTGTGCGGCTCTGTCTATGGAACTTACACTGCAGAGGGCATCACAGTGGTTGCAGACGCTCTGCGTGTCAATGGCGAGCTGACGGCCCTGAATTTGTCGTTCAACTACCTCAAGGATGAGGGCATAAACGCAGTCTGCGAGGCCATCCAGAGCAACAAGGAGACCAAGCTCGCGTTGCTCAACTTTGAGTACAATGGCATCGGTCCAGGTGGAGCGAACGCTGTGGCGGCTATGGTAGCCGTCACAGACGGGCTGACGGCCCTGGATTTGTCGTCCAATGACCTCAAGGATGAGGGCGTAAGGGCAGTCTGCAAGGCCATCCAGAGTAACAAGGAAACCAAGCTCGCGTCGCTCAACTTCAAGAACAATGGCATCGGTCCAGGTGGAGCGAACGCTGTGGCGACTATGGTAGCTGTCACAGGCGCGCTGATGACAATCGAGTAAGTTTGCCGGGAAGGGTTGTTGGCTCATGGCTGGTTTTGTCGATGGTTTTGTAGGACTCGAACCGCTTGCTCAGTATACGTTTCCAGTACTGCACTAACTCCACTCGGCCACTATACCGTCAATGTGACTTGTGTGTGTCTGAGCGGGTTTAGCGGCCATTATAGATTATTGATTATACTTCGGCTTGCATGGTGGATGCGATACGATAACTGCCGTCCCGCGTCCGCGGAAAAGTCAAAAGAACCGGCTGCCGTGCGGGAACATGGGTTCGAGTTCCGCAAAGGTGTCGGTCGGGTAAAACTAAAAGATAACGGGAGTGCTGTTCAGCGCTGTGACCCGCAAGAAATCTGGCTGCGTGTCAATACTGTCTCCTAGGCCGCCAAGGAATTTTCAGCGCGCGGAACGCGCGTGCGTGTCGCTGCGTAGGCTCAGCATTCTATCAATATCCGGTGGGTCCCTCGTCAAGCAGTGGCTCGGGCGGCTCGCCAAGCCACACCTCGACGGCGCTGCCACCCGTCTGCTGGCCGCCCGAGCTGAAGTCGCAGTGCTGGCCGGCGACCAGGTGGAGGCCGTTTGGGTTTCCACAGCCGAGGTAGAGCCGCCCTTGCCTGAGGGTCTCCGACTCGCGATGGCGGTCGACGCCTTTGTTCCACAGGCGCTCGACGCATGCGGGAGGCCCATGCCAGGTGACGCGTGCGATTGCTGGGGTCACGTCGACGCCATGGAGCGTCTTGTCGAAGGGCAGGCCGCGCCGCAGCTGCTGAAGTGGCCACACGACGCCTGGTTTGAGAGTGACGCTCTCAGACTCGTCACCAGCGATGCGGATGTGGATGGAGGTGGCTGTCTCTGCTAGGTGCATGATCGCATCGATGGGCAGATCAAAACCGCCACCCGCGCTGCCCCGGCCGGGCGCCTGTAGCGACCAGATGCGCGTGTAGCGCAGCCCGTGCCACATCATGCCAGTAAACCTCATGCTAGCACTCCGATCCATGCGCTGGCTGAGTTCCACCTCGGTGCGCCTGCGCTGCTGCTGCTGCTGCTGCTGCTCGACCGCGGTTTGGTACCCAGACTCTCCTGCGAGTAGCTGAGGCTGGCCTCCCCACGCCTGAGGGCCGAGGCTGACCTCCAATCGCTCGGAGATGATCGCCCGCGCGCCCGCATCGTCGGATTGGTCGGCACCGGCGCGTGCAGGTGTACGCGAGGGAGAGGAGGCTGTGGCCAGTGACGGGGGCGGGTCGTGCCAAACGACCGGCACGTCGCCAGCAAAGTTTGAAGGCTCGACGCCGCCGCAAGCGCCGGCGCCGCCACTGCTGCCGGCCATGGCGGCAGACGCGCCCTCGCGAGCGCCCGAACCGGTCGACTCGGCCCTCCCTAGACCGAGGAGGGCCCCGCTGAAGGCGGCCCCCGAGCCAGAGCGAACTGGGATGCTGGGCGATGCGCTCTCGTTGGGCGCGGGCCGCCCGCCGCTATCCACTCGGCCGGTGCCATGGGGAGATGGAGGCGCCGTCCCTGGCGGCAGAGGCGGTAGGAGCTGATACTCCGGGGGCCCTCGAATGCCCATCATGACGCACTGATCGCCCACCCAGCAGCCCTGTTCGTAGGTGGAGTCACCTGCATGGTCCCACTCGCCCGTTCGCCACCAGCCACCTGGGAGCACTTGGATGGAGGCCGCGTGGCGCATCCAGCGACTCGATCCGACCGGTCGCCAGCGCATCACGACGGTGCCCGACGGGCTGGGCAGGTGGAACCAAAAGACGCAGCAGCCCGCATTCTCGGTGCGCGTCGCACACCACGCCGTGCCCAAGACGGCGCTCGCCTCCTCGAGCAGCTCACCCGGCGGCTCCGGCTCAGCCGGCGCGACCACGGGCGGCGGCGGCGGCTCTATCTTGGGCGGCAACAGACTCCGCGGGGCGGCGGCTCGCGTGGCGTCGAGCGCTCTCGTGACGGCTTGGTCCATCGTTGGCGCGCTGGCGGTGTCGCTGCCGCCAGGCCAGGAACCAAAAGCCGCAAGAGCAGATGTGCCGCTCCCGCCGACACGCGGCAGTGGCATCGAGTGACCGTCGGTAGGCCTCCGAGTCGGACGGTACGCGACGCCAGCTGTCGCCACGAGCACCAGCACTGACGCCTCGGCCCGTACCGCCGTGAGTCGGAGTGGCGTGAGGGGCAGAAGTGTAACCTCGTTGCACTCGGGGAGTGGACGCTGCGAGAGGAAGATGAGCGAGGCGGCGATGGGCTGGTTGGATGGCGTCTCGATGCGCAGAATGGCGGAGCCCACGGCGCTCGTCACGGCGCTCGTCGCGGCGCTCGTCGACGCGGCACTCGCGCCGCCGCCGCCGCCGCTGCCGCCGCTGCAACTACTGCCGCCACCGCCGCTCCTGCCACCAGCAGCATTCGCCTCGCCGCCATCGCCGCATGCGACGAGGAGAGGCTCAAGCTTCCCAAGGAGTGATCGCAACGGGTCGGCCGGCACCTCGCCGTCCCGCCGCCAAGGCGCATCTGCCGTCTTCTCGCCTGCACGATGGACGAGCGCATCGATGGCCAGCGCCGCCACGTCGGCGACTGCGAGCGCGGCCGAACGCTCGACGACGCAGCCCAGCGCGCCTGCAGAACACGTGTCATTCGACGCGGCCGCACGCCAGACCGCCGCCGCTTCGGTGCACGTGAGGGTGCGGTAGAGAGGCGTACCAGTCGGACCAAGGAGGGCGAGGCGAGAGAGCGTGCTATGCAGCAGCGCCAACGTCACGCGGTACCCGTTGCCTGCGCAGAGCTCGTCGCAGCGGCGCATATTGTCCGCCGACGGGTGCGTCGCATGCTTCAAGAGGGCATCGTACTTCACACCCATGGGCCCTGTGAACAGCCGTGCGGCGATCCTCTCTGCGGACGAGAGCGGCGCGTGCCCGAGCTCAGCCAGCCGCGCGTTGACCTCCTGCACCGCAGGGCTGAGCTGCGCCCACGTCTTGCCCTTGCGCGGAATCGTTCGCGCCGTCGCGGCCGATAGGGTGGTTGGGTGATACGGCTCGCTCGGCACCGGCACAGCGGCGCGGCGCGAGTGGAAAGGCGGCCACTCGACGAGCCCTGCGCTCTTGAGGCCGTTGATCGGATCCGCGACAAACCAGTACTCCGCGAGCGCGAACGTCGGCTCAGCCAGGTCGTCGGCTGTGAAGCGCAGCTTTGCGTCGGCACCGGCTGTGTGCTCCTCTCGGATTGCATGCAGTGCCACCTGCTCATCTGTGGGCGCGGGTGTGAAGAGCGCCTCTAGCGTGGCCAGGTCATGCGTGGCCGGGGCCGGCGCGAGATCGGAAAGCGTGTGCGCGAGCCGATGAAGACGCAGCGGGTGCACCGAGCGCAGCGCCATGGCCACGCTCGTGAGGGTGCTCGATGACGCAGGGAAAGGAGAAGGGCTGAAGAGACGCGAGCGCTCATTGTGCATCTTGACTGCGCCGGCAGCCAAACGGTCGGCCAGCCTCTCAAGCAGGGTGCCCTCGCGCAGCAGGGCGAGCACGACCGAATGCGCATTCGTGTGCGCGCCCAGCCCACACAAAAAGGGCAGCTCGGCCGGTACAAGTGACGTGGCCGAATGCACGTGCCGGAGCAGCGCTGGCACGACCAGCTCCTCGAGCTGCAGAGAGCGTACCCAGAGCTCTGCAGACCAAACCGCGACCGGCGGTTTGCCGACGAGGGGCGGCGCGTGGCTCGCCGCGCCGCGCGCGCCCTCCTCATCCTCCACCTCGCCGCCTGCGTCGTTGCCAGCGAAAAAGACGCCACCGTTGAGGTCGCGGCGCCTGGGCATCATGCCAACACCTGGCCGACGAATGTCACCGAGCCCTGCCGCCAGCAGCCGCTCGCTCGCACGCACGGCCGCATTCAGGCAAGTGTCGACCGCGGTAGCCGCAAATCCGGGCAGCGGCTTCTCGATGCTGCCCTGACCCTCGGCGCTCAGCCGCGCCCGGAGCGCCCGGTTGTCCTTTTCGAGATCGTCGATTAGCGCCTGGAGCTGAGCGATGCGTTGCCCCTTGCGCTTGCTCTCGCCGCGCAGCATGGCCACCTGGACCCGCGCCGCCGCGCCCGTCTCACGCGCCGCGTTGAGCTTCCTCTCGACCTCCGACGCGCGCCGCCAGGCCGACGGCATCCCGCGAGCCCCGCCGTGCACCTGGCGCTGCAGAACCTCGAGCTTCTGCTCGAGCTGCAGCGAGTGCTGCACGCCATATGCTGTCGCGACCATGCCAACCACGGGACGCGGAGTTTCCGACTGTTTCTGCATCAGATCCTGTTCGGCCCTTTTCAGAGTCTGCTCCATATTCGTCAGTCCGCGGCCGCCGGGCCACTGGTTCGCCAGCGGAACCGGCTTTCTTTCCACGTCCGCGCCGAGTTCTGAAGTGGATGGTTTACCTGTACCACTCGAGGGGATGCTCCGGTGGACCGCTTTGGATCGTGGGAGTGAGGCATGCAGCCCTTGTGGCGCGCCGAAGAGCGTCGCCGAGGGCGGGGGCATGCAGGCGGCAGTTGTGGCGACCTCACGCGAACTCTCACGCGTGACTGTGAAGGCCCTCCCTGTACGCGTGAAGGCCCTCCGAATACCGTTACAATTGTATCGACCCACCGCGGTCTCCGGACGCGCGGTGTGTGGCATGATGTAGTGGACTCTCTGCTGAATAAAACACTTAAACACATGGAGCTGGACCTGCATTTTCTCTCTTGCGCCTACAATGCGATTCGATCGATGGCCCAACTAAGGCCCAACTGATGCACAGCTCAGGGCCAGGCACTGCACACAGACAGCACGGTCCACGGATCACTGCGTGCTGCGCCGCTTTAATCCCACCCACCTCCGTCGAAGCCGCCGTCAAATCCGTATCCCCCATCGAAGCCGCCGTCAAGAGCGGATCCCAACATCATGCCGCCCACCAACCCCGCGCCCACGCCGAGGGCCAACCCACCGCTGTCGTAGCCGTAGCCACCGCCGTAGGGCCCGTAGCCGTAGCCACCGCCGACGACCACCACGTTCGGTTGCTGCTGGTATACGACCTGCGGCTGCTGCTGCACGTAAATGGGCGCTTGCTGATACTGCGGCTGCTGGTACTGCGGCTGCTGGTACTGCGGCTGCTGATACTGCTGTCCATACATTTGCTGAGCCATAGGCGGTTGGCCCATAGGCATCGCCTGCGCGATCGACGGGGTCTGGGAACGCTGGGATTGGATTACCTGGCCCTGTGCCACAGGCAGCTGGCCCTGAACGACGGGCAACTGCCCCTGGGCCACGCGTGCAACCGCCGGGCGTGCCGCTGGCACGAGCATTGTGAATGTCTGGCCGGGACTGAGACCGTCTGGGATCGTCACTTGCATTTCACCTGAGGGAGTGACAATGCGCATATTGGCGCCCCCCCTCATGCCCGCCGGCACTTTCACGGTCATGGGTTGGTGCGTGGCAGGCTGATCCGCCAGCACTGCGGGCGCTCGCCCACTTGATGGGGGCGTGCGACGATTAGGCGCTGGCATCCCCGTCATGGTAGGGTTGTAAGGCATTGACGCACGCGCGCTCGTATATTGTTGAGGGGGAAACATGCAACTCTCGCGTGTCGCACGAAAGAACCCTACCGGTATGAGAAGCTCTGAGGCGGTGTGATCCTTGTTGTTTGAGCAAAAGGAATATTTCCTTTTCTGTACGAAATTGAAGCCCCCCCCCGTTATGGAGGGCCGTCTCTTCACATGCACGACCTCGTCCTCGGACCTGGCGTCAACATTGCGCCCGTCAACGTGAGATACGCACAGCTCGGACCTTCCGACTGGCAAGGACTGGCACAGCGAGGTATCCAGCACGTACGCCTCTGTGGATGGGTCGCTGAACCGCTCATGGATTGGAGCACGTGCCCTGCACGCACGCGTCATATGCCAACAGACGAAGACGAGGCGGTTCGTGTCATTATTGCAGGCGGCCGTGACGCACCCGATGCGAACGCCCCGAGAGCATTCTCGAATCTGAAGCAAGCGGCACGTGACGCGCTCGCCGCCGGGCTCCTCGTTGTCCTCAATCCGTTTCACCAGCGGCACCTTGCGGAGGTGAGCAGCGAATCCGTGCGATGGATCTGGGCTGCCGTTCTTCGCGAGTTTCCGGAGCATGAGTTCCCGACCAACCGTGTGGCTTTTGAGATGGTCAACGAGCCAGCAAACTATGGCCCGCGGCACGTGGCTGACAGTCCGCCCTGGCCCCAAATCGTTGCTGGATGGGTTGCTCAGGTCCACTCAAGACAGCCCCACCGCCACCTGATACTCACGGGCAAACAAGGAAAGCGCAGCTCGGATGCACCTTCGGTGAGCAGCCTCGATGGGCTACTGGCCGACTTGCGCAGCGGCCTAGTGCCGCCCGGCTGCAATCACTTATGTCACGTCACCTTTCATTACTACGAGCCACGGCCCTTCGTGCTCGCGCTTGCGCCAGGTGCCGGCGGGGCGCCGCCGAACTGGACGAACGGTGAGCCGGGCGACCTGCTGCGCAAGCGCGCAATCATGTTCGAGGCGTTCGAGAGAGTGGCCAATGCCACAAGTGCTCGGGTGTACTTGGGCGAATTTGGGTTGGACGTGGGCGCAGTAGATTCAATCCAAGGGGCGCTATGGCTTGCCTCTGTTCGCATGGCCGCCGCCCGTCTGGCGAACGCACTCGGCTTCGCGGTCTGGACCTATTTTGGCACCAAGAACGGGTTGGCGGATGGTCCGAGTGCGAGCCATCGGCTCTGTATTTGGGATCGCAGCCCGCTTGCGGCGGCTGCACTCGACGTGGCCGATGAGCACCGGTTTCGTCATGTGGCCGAAGCATGCAACGGCCTGGTATGGCCGGCGCACCCACCCAGCCCCCTGCTGCCCTCGATCGATGCCGTCTCTGCACCGCGTCCCTGTCCCGAGGATGAAGAGATCAGGCCAACTTGGGCAGACGCCCTCCTGCAGCCGTTGGCGTCGCCGTCATCACCTGACGTGGTCTACGCTGGGGTGGATGATCTCAATGCTAGTACCGCAGCTGCAGGCATCCTACTCGCCCTTGGAGGGCTCGTGATTGCCTACGCTACAGTACGATGCGTTGCACACGCATCGTCCCAGAGCACGGTTCAGCCCAGCGAAGAGTTGACACGCAGATCGGCACGCGATGACTATATTGACTTGTGAACGACACAACGACCGGACCGCCCGCGCCCCCCGACGCCCCGAGGACGGCAAATAAAGAGTCCCAAGCCCGCAGGTCCTTGGGTCATGATGTTTAACACTATATAACGGCGAATTTAAATCATAAATCCGCACCGCCGTGTATTCGCACCACGAGGGGGGGCGACACATTGATACGGCTTTCGCATGGGCTTTCGGCGGTTACGGCGACGACTATTTGCGTCCGTACCGCTTCGCTTCTGAGCCATGATCCCGGGGCGGCGGTCCCGGCGTCCCCCCGCTTCCCCCCGCGGGCCGGCCCTGCCGGCAAACTCCGCTCGACGTCTGGCTGAGTGCTGGTGCATGTGCACATACAATATGGCAGAGCTGGACGCCCCTCACTGAACCCTTTACTCTTACCACATGGCGCAGGACCGCGAGACACTGCCTGGCCGCTCATGGCCGCCGCACACGCTGCAAGTTTCGCGTCTCCCATTCCACCTCAGCAGCGGCGCCCTCCCAAATCCCTCGCCAGAACGCAGCCCCCCTACTCATGAGTGCGTCGCCGTTCACATGTGCGTTCCCAGCGCCCGAGGTGAAGGCAGTGCCAGCGTGGTCGCTCGATGGGGCGTCGTTCATCGTGATGCCCTCCGTGCGTGTCGTGTCCTCAAAATACTCAGCCGCCCGACATAGAGCCCTGCACTTGACGACAGTCACGCGCGGCCGGGCCGTCGCAGCACGCTCGTACAGCAGCAAGCGCAAGAGTGCCGACACCGTCGCGGCGGCTCGGTTGCCATTGATATCGACAAACAGGGAGTCCGAACCCGCGGCAGCGTCGAGCAGCCGCTCGCGTTCAAGCAATGCATCGAGCTTAGCAAATCGCACATTGCTCATGCCTGCACAGCTTGCTGCCGCCTGCTTGAGGGGCTCTGACGCCATGTCCACGGCGTACACCGACTTGGCATGCGCCGCCAGCAGCTTGGTCGAAGCACCAAACGAGCAGCCGATCTCAAACGCTGCGTCACTGGGCTGTGTCTGCGAGCGGGCGAGCTTGCGAAATGACGAGGTCTCTTCACAAAGCAATATAGCCGGCCGACCAGATCGTCCATAGCAACGCTCCAATCGGCGTTTTGGAATACGTTCGATGCGTGCGGCAGCGTCACGACGTTGTACGAGCACATCGTCGTCAGCTGCAACAACAGGCTCCAGGACGGTTGCGAGTGCGGAGCCATACCGTGTGCCGCGTACGAAGACAGTCTCCCCAGTGACGATCGGGCGGCCGCCGAAGTAAGGTGGCCAAGCTTTCATGGCGCGGGCACTCCATTCTGCAACAGGCCGTGTGGGCTCTGCTGGTAAAATGAAGGTGTCGAAGTACATCTTCTCCAGAGAGCGAGCTTGCAAGGGCCGAAATGCGAGCGAGAGAGAGATTACTGTACAATTGTACGGTACTGTACTGGGAGGAGAAGGCGGAGTGTGAACAGGGGGCCCCGAGCTAGTGGTAACCGCATCCGTATGTACGCCGGTCCGGTGTCTTGGGTGTCGAATTATAACCATTGGCTGTGAACAGGGGGTCGTCCCCGAGCTAGTGGTAACCGCATCCGTATGTACGCCGGTCCGGTGTCTTGGGTGTCGAAGTATTGGCTGTGAACAGGCAAAAAATACCGTACCGGTACTCGACCCAAACTTATTTTGGTTAACGCCCATAATTGGTGTGAATGTGGTTTGTGAATGTGTTCAAGTTCAAGTTCAAGTTACTACATAAACAACAGACAACCTAACGGAAGCCTATCGAACTTGAACTTGTGAATGTGAACACATCGCCACAGCGAGCGCTCGAGGCGCCGGAGCGAATCGCGACGTCAGCGCGGCCGTCCTTGATCGCGAGCCAATGGGAGACTTCGGTCCGGCCTACTTCGCACAGCGGGCGGCCGCCGCGGGCAGCTCCATCCCCATGTTCCGCTGCCAGGAGTGCGGCATGCAGATGCCGATTGCAGCTCCGGATGCGAGCTGCTCCATGTGCGGTGGCACGCTGCGTCCTCTCGGGAGGACCGTTTCTCGGACTGCGACGTCGCTGCCAACTGCCGCGGAGGCGGCCGCCGCCAATGAGGAGGTGCAGCGCCAGGCTGAGCAAATTCTGATGTCTATCTTGCCGACCGACCTGCTCGGAGCCCTCGCGGACGGCGCCAGCAAGCCCGCTGATGACGAGATCCTGGCGTCACTGCCGCTCCACAAGATCGAGCCGTACATCTCGCTCCGAGTGACCCGCGGCCAGGCCGGTTCCGACGCAGCGGATCCGATTGGTGCGCCACGTCGTGCGCTGCTCGCGGAGGCTGCCGAGCGCCGTGCGGTCGCGGCCGCAGCCGCGGATGCAGAGGGTGACGACGCGGCAGTGTCAGCGCCGCCGCCGCCGCCTCCGCTGCCTCCGCCGCCACCGCCGCCGCCACCTGAAGCGGCACCGCCCGCGCCTGCCGAGCCGCCCGCTCCGCTGCTCGAGGTCAAGGGCACGGGCTCAGCTTTCGGCACGCCCATCGGTGACGTGGGGGAGGCGGGCGTGAGTGGGGTCCTAGCTCTCGCCGATCCCCGTGACGGCTCGACCGCCTTTGCCAATGCCGCCGAATTGCGCGGGAAGCTCGTTGTCATGTGGCGCGGCGGCTGCTCGTTTGTCGAAAAGGTGCGCCGTGCGCAGGCTGCCGGTGCCGCCGCGGCGTGCGTTGTGCAGACTGCGGGTCAGAAGTGGCCGTTCACCATGTCGGACACGGCGGGTGCGGGTGGCGATCTCGTGTTGCCCTCGCTCATGGTCTCGGCTGCTGACGGCGCGCGGCTGCTGCACGAGCTCGAGGCGGCGGCGGCGGCAGGCGAGGCGTGCGTCGGTCTCGCGCGTGCACACGATCACCACACGAGCTGCGCCGTCTGCCTGATGGAGATGATGGCGGACGAATTGGCGGTCCGATTGCCGTGTCATCATCTCTTCCATGAGGACTGTGTGCGCCAATGGCTCAAGAAGCAGCACACCTGCCCGTGCTGCCGCACGCCGCTCCCTTCCAAAGCGCCGTCCAACCGCCCATCGGCCGAGGACGCGCTCAACGACCGCGCTCGAGCGTTTGCCGACTTTGGACGCGTGCGAGGCACCGCGCCCTTGCCCTCCTCTGCCATGTACACTTGAGCTCGAGGCTCTTCTCACCTCGGGTCGATCTTCACACATCGGGACGCACCTGGCAGCTGGCGATGCTCCGGCGGCCTGGGCTGTGTGCGAGCACGCGTCGAGTGTCTGGGCGCCCACCACCGGTCAGCGAGCGTAGGTTACAGGTCTCTGGGCTGAGAGTCGAGGTTGAGAGGTTTCGTCGGCCTGTCCGCTTTCGTGTCTCGAGATGAGCGTGTTTCGCGTCGCCGGTACGTTTCCGTTCGGGTCTGTGACGTGGTAGGACGCACAGTTAGACCCAGAAGGTAGCGACAATTAGCGACAATGCCAAAATTCGTGCCAAATTCCCAAGCGGCAACTACTTCCGAACGCGTTTACGCGCAGAGCTCGGACGCGCAGCAGCCACGGCATGCAGGGTGGCTTTCGTTTCAAGAAAAAGTTCACCCCATGTGGACTATATTCAAAGTACAGACTGTTCACACTTGGATCGGTTGTCTTTGTGAAAATGTCGGACACGGGCTTGTGGCGCCTTTGCGGCGTCGTCTGCATAGGCATCGTCCTCGCCACGTGGTTCTTGCGACGGCAAAGCCCGCACGACGTGCCAGCTGCTCGCCTGCAGAAGCTCGAGGCCGACGTTTACGCAGCTCTCGATCGTTCTCTAGCGAGCCTTCAGAGGGAGCGAGACGAGCTGGCGACAGAGAATGCGGTGCTAAAGAGGAAGTTAGCGCAGCAACGAGCACCGGTGCCAGTGCAGCAACGAGCACCGGCGCCAGTGCAGCAACGAGCACCGGTGCCAGTTCCAAATGCGCCTGCCGTCCCAGCTCCACGACCAGCGTTCGCGAGCTCATCCGTGCAGCGTCTATGCGGCGATGGCACCTCAGACGTGCAAGCGGCCGTGTTCTGGCAAAATCACCACGGCCTCATGGTGCGACGCTTCGTGTCGATCGGCGACGGGCGATTGAGCGTGTGCAAGCGCTCCAGCTCACCGGCGGTGGAGTTGACGCTAGGCGCCGGCAGCGTCGCGTCAACACTCGGCTCGAGCGCAAAGGCATCCATGGGCTTCTCAGTGCGCGTGCGCAGTGCCGGCGATGGCGGCACGAGGGCGCAGGAGGCGGTGCTGCAGCTGAGCTCGGAGGCCGAGCGCGCCGCATGGCTGTCCGCACTCGCACGATCCGGCGTGGCCATGCAGGGCGCCAGCGCCGCGGCCGCCGTTACGCTGCCTGACGACGCGTTTGAGGGGTCGCCGCCACCGACGCCGACGGCTCGGTCGACGACTGCTGAGGCGGGCGGGGACAGTGACAGCCATGCGGCGACATTGGCTTGCCACCGCAGGGCCATCGCATTTGGCGCCGACGCCCTCTCTCATCGCGTGCAGCCATTGAGCATCCAACGGCGCCTCGACTTCGTCGCACGTGCCGCCGCCGCCGCCGTCGCTGCTGCCATTACTAACGACGGCCCACGCCCCGGCGCGGTGGAGCGCTTGGGGCTCGCGCTGCCCGATCCGGCGGGTTCGGGCCACAGGTACCTGGCCTTCGAGCGCAGCTTCGCGCATGGGCTCGGGCATGAGCTGCTCGTATATAACCTGGGCGTCCGCTTGGCGGCGGAGCTGAATCTGACACTGCTTCACTCGCCGCTGCTGTCCTCGAGCGAACGTGGCGACCACGCCGAGCTCCGTGGATTAGCGGCGGCGCTCGAGGCGGTCCTTGGGCTCGGGCGGGGTGCCGTGCCTCTCAAGAATGCCCCACAGCTCCGCGCCAATGGTCGTACGATACCCGTGCGGCGACTCTCGCGCCCGTGCCCCGACGGCGCCAAAAAGCATGTCGGTGGCGGTGCTGAGTGGGCAACGGTCGTACGCGCCGTGCAAGCGCAGCGCGCCGTGCCGTCCATCTTTCACGTATGCGGTGACCTCCGCACTGTCCTCGTGGAGGGCTCTCCTGCCAAGAGCGCCAAATATGACTTTGGCTTCACGGGGGCTTGGTGGCGCGCACGGCTGGCCGCCGCCGCCAAGGCGAACCCCGAGGCGCACTCGACGCCACTGTTTGCCGCGGCAGAGGTAGCAGGAGCTGGATCTGGAGCACAGGCAAGGGGAGCAACGGCCGCATGGGCGGCGACATCGGCGCGCAGCCGCATGCTTCACGTGGCAGTGCACATCCGACGCGGCGATATGGTCTACCGCAACTTTGCCACGCAACTCTCTCCTGATGAGTATTACGTCCAAGCGATGTGGCATGTGCTCACGTGTGTGCACGCGGCTGCGTCCGCGCGCCATGTCAGCACTGTGGACACCACTGCGGCCGCCGGCACGGCTGCGTCTCCAGCTAGTCCACGAGTGGTCTTCCATGTGTTCTCACAGCTGCCGCCAGTGAGCTCGTGGACAGGCGATGCGCGGGTGCCGCTCGAGGGGCGCGGCGCGCCGTACGTCGACGAGCTGGGCTGTGCTACCAGTTTGCGAGAGCAGCTGGTGCGGCTAGTGGGCATCCATCCGCCCGCGTGGCCGCACTGGACGCTCCAGATGCACTTGGAGGTGGATCCTGTAGCTTCGCTGCTCCACATGGTCAAGGCAGACGTGCTCATTGCGTCCGACTCCTCTTTCTCCCTCGCGGCGGCGGTGCTCTCGAGTGGCCTCGTTCTCAGCCGTGCGGGATGGAAGCGATTCCCACGTGGCGCGCGCCAGGGCATGCGGCACGCGATCGAGCTCGATGCGGATGGTGGCTTCGAGCCAGCGGAGGCCATTGCGAAATTAGGCGCTAAGATACGTAGAACATACTTAGATTCATTCGATTAGATTTCCAAGAACCGAAGAAAGATTATAAAATGTAACTTGATTAGAGCTCCGATACGGGATCCGGTCCGGAAGGGCCGCCGGGACACGAAAGCGCGACGAACGCGCGATTATTATTCGTGCAGTCCATCATCGTGTACGAGCGTGCTACTCATGCTCCTAGTCAACATGCTGGGGACGAGCCCTGAGCCGCCCTATCCCTTGTGGCACAAGTACACGCAGGCTGGTGGTGGTTGGGATGGCGGGTCGCGCCGCTGTTCTCGAGCTTCCGTCTCGCGGGAGGGCGGAGGATTCAGATCAGCCGCTCCGCGCGCAAGGGGGTTCCCGCCTCCCCGAGGGTCATCGCTCGTCGCACGTTCCCCATCGCGCACGAGAGGGTGGCGAGAGAGGGTCGCTCTGTCAGTTTTGGAATCGCTTTGGTCTTGGGCTTCTCCTCGGGCAGTCCGATACGCCAGAGCTCCTTCTGGGAGCGCAGGTCGGTGCGCCGCGCCTCAGCGTGCTCGGCGAGCGTCTCGGCGTGCTCGAGCAGGCCCATATCGTCCACGAGCCGCGAGAACTCGTCCAGATCGAGATCTCCCGAGCCGTCGACGTCGCGCGCGAGGAACATGGCGCGCAGTCGCGAGCGCGGCACGTCGAGCAATTTGGAGAGATTGAGGAATTCGTCAAGGTCGATTGTGCCTTCGCCGCCAACGTCGAGAGCGCAAAAGAGCTTCTCCACGTTGATCTTGTGCGTGCGTGCCTTGGCGGCGGCCTCGGCCTCCGCCTGCTCGTGCGCTGCGCAGAGCTGAAGCATCGCTTCACGGTGCGCGCGGTCCTCCGTCGGGAACTTGAGCTTGAGCAGCTGCGAGAAGCGAGCCACGCGGCACACGCCCTCCTGGTGCTGCAGGCGAAAGTGCTTGTACAGCTTGATCACCTCGCGCTGGCGCTGCGGGTGCAGCAGCATCGAAGGGTCCTGGGCGGTCGCCGCGGCGGCGGCGCTCTCAGCGGCCTCAGCATTCGCCGTCGCTGCTGTTGCAACAGCGGCGGCGGCGTGGGCGGAAGCGATGACGTTGGCTGCGGCCGCGCTCGGCGCCGGAGGTCCAACCATCGCAGCAGCGGCGGCCGTCATTGCGCGTAGCTCATTCGCGCGCCGCGAGTGTTGGATGATGGTGGCGGACGCTGCTCTCATCGGCGTGCCGCGCGCGAGAGCTACCTGCGGCTCCGTTTCCAGCACCGCGGTTCGCTTGATAGCAGTGGCTGAGGCAGACCTGGTGGATGGTCGCAGCGGCGGTAGGGATGTCGGCGCGGCGACCGGCGGCGCGGCGACCGGCGGCGCGGCGACCAGGGTCGCGGCTGCCAGCGGCAGCGGTTGTGAAGAAATGGAGGCGGATGACTCATCGACTGGCGCGAGCCCTCCCGCAGAGCCCATTGACCCCGCGGAGCCTCGAGAGCCGTTAGTGCTGAGGCGGCGGCCGGCACTCCGCGGCACCGATGGCGGCTGTGGACGAAGGGTGAACACTGGTTGTATCGGCTGTGTCGGCTGTGTTGGCTGTGCTGGCTGTTGCTGCGGCGCTTGCTGTGGCAGCGCCTGTGGCTTTATAGGGAGCGCCGCGGTCGCCGTCGGCTGCGTGCTTGACTGGACACCCCCGCGGATAGTGCGGTAGAGCTCCCGATATGAAATGCGCCCGTCGCCGGAGGTGTCGATCGTGTCGAAGAGCTCGTCCAGCTCCGATGTGGGGTGCTCATTGCCAACCAGAGTGAGGATGCCAGTATGGAACTCACGGCGGTCGACTTCGCCAGAGTCGTCAGTGTCCAATTGATGGAAGATGTCCATGACGCGCTGAAGGTTGGCGTTCACCACCTGGCGCAGCGAATCCGTGTGCATGGTTGTCCGGCGGTCCGCGCACGGCAGGGGATCGAGATCCACGTACGCTTGCTCGAGCAGGGCGCAGAGGTGTTCGCTCTTCTTGGGTTTGGGCGGCGGCGGCGGCGCGCTACTCGGGCCCGCAGAGTCGGGCTCCTGGTACTGGGACAGCACGGGGTCCCAGCTGGCGATGGTGCCAGCGCTGAAGAGAGACTGACGCGCGGCGTGCGCGGCGTGTCGTGCGCGGGACAGGAGCCGGCTGACGGAGGGCGGTCGGGGTGGCGGCTGCATCGGCCTGGTCGCTGCAGCAGCCATTGACGGTGCCGCTGCGGATACTCCGATCGGATGGTTCTTACCACTCTCTCTCGGATGGTTCTTACATCGTCGTGAGACGAGCTCGTCTCGAGCCGCCTGTTCGCGAAGCCGCATCAGTTCCCTGTGCTCTTCTGGGAGCATACCAATAGGTACGGTACCCTCAAGCTGCTGCTTGAACGCCTCTTCGATTTGCATCTCAAGGGCGCTGAAGTAGTCGTGGACGTTCGATAGGTCGGGCGGTGGCGTGCAGGGACGGTCGATGCTTGCAGAGGACTGTTCTACTGAGAATGTTGAGCTCTCGCGAGGCGAGGCTCCTGGCATGGCCAAGTCCAGCCGGCGACGCGCAGGAGGAGAGCGTGCTCGAGGCCCTCTCAAGTTGGGTGAGGAAGCAGGCCGTACCGACAGCGGTAGAAGTGAGGGCTGCTCGAAATTCTTCAAAGGATCGCGCCGCGGCGTCGGTAGCGTAGGGATGACTGGTTTGAAGAAGTGCGACGCCTTCTTCTTGATCGGTGGCGGTGCGGCGGTCGTCATCACCCCAGTTGGACTGAACCGCGTCGGGGCTTGACCGCTTTTCGAGCCTGCACCTTTGAACGCTCATATGCGAAGCGCGCGCGCGCCGAAACGAGCACTTCCCGTGGGGCTACGCGGGGCTGTTTGAACCCGAGTTGCGCGTGTTAACTTCGAATTGCATGCGCGTGAAAGCGAGCGTCTACTTACGCGACCTCTCCGATGCCATCAGCAACATCCACAGCCACCGCCGAGGCGACGGCCACCGAGGTGCAGTCGCTTGCGGTCATCCGCAACCTCCTCCGGCTCAACGTCTCGCAGATTCTGTACGCGCGCGGCTGCCTTCCCGAGTCCGACTTCGAGACGAAAGACGTGGAGGGCATGCGCGTGCAATCACTTGGCGGCCCGGAGATCTCGAAGACGGCAGAGACCTTGATCGCGTGGATCGAGAAGGGCATCTTCTCCGCGCTCTCCAAACGCTTCCTAGAGAAGGCCGTGCTCTGCTTCTCGGAGGACGAGGCGGGCAAGCACGTGCTCGAGGCGTGGGTGCTCTCGATCGCCTGGGAGGTCGATGAGCAGGGCGTCGAGAAGCCGACCATCACCTTCGGCCCGGACAAGCGCCGAGCGGCCGCGCTCACCGGCGTACTCGAGCCACAGGCCAAGGTCACCAAGGCGCGTGTGCGGCAGATGTCCTCGCTCATGCTGCGGCAGATCTCGCTCATGCTGTGCACGCTGCCGGCGCTACCATCAAACCACTTCGTGTTCATGCGCCTCCTCTACCGCGACGGCCTGACGCCGGCCGACTACGAGCCTAGCGGCTTCGAGAGCGCGGCGGCTGACGACCGTGCATCCCTCTGCTTCCTCACGAAGCCGATGCAGCTCACCGTCGCCCAGCCCGTTGCCACCGGGCACCACTCGTACCGCATGCATGTGGTGAGCTCGTTCTTGGAGGACGACGCCTTCGCGCCGAGCGGGCTCAAACGCAAGGCCCCCGCCGGCCCGCGCGAGCAGCAGAGCTGGCAGCTCGACCTCGGCGCCTCGGTCGCGGGCGAGCTCGGCGCTCACGCCGACGAGCTCGACGAGCCAACGATGACCGAGTACGTCGCATGCGCGCGCCGCCTGGTGGAGGAGGAGGAGGAGGGCGCGCCCTTCACCTCTGTCGCCCTCGCCCGCGAGCTCGGCTGCTCGCGCGCCGGCGCCGAGCGTGTGCTCCACGTGCTCGAGCGCGAGCGCCTGCTTACCGAGTTCCGTCCTCGCGAGTCGGCGCGCCTCGTGCAGCGGACTGGCCGCACTGTCAAGGGCACTGACGATGGCTCGCAGTCGCAGTCGGACGGCTCGCAGTCGCCTCACCCTTCGGCTCGCTGCTCGGCCGCGGCGGCCGCCACCACGACGCCCGGCACGTTCGAGATCGGGGCGACTGCCGCCATGACACCCGGCCGTCTGCTCAAGAAGGCGCGGCGGGCCGAGGAGGAAGAGGAGGAGGCGCCGGCCTCGCGCAAGGTGAGCGCAACGGTGCTCACGGTGCCCTCGCAACCGCCCGCGCCCGCGCCGCGTGCGTCCAAGACGCCGATGCCCGCGCGCACCTCGTCAGGCCGCGGACGCCCGTGAGGAGCAAGGCGCGCGCGTGAGCGCGACACTGGCATCGGATGACAGAGGATCGAGGCGCAGCGCATCTGCTCTCACTCCTCTCTGTGACTCGGCGCGCAACGTGTGCTGTGCTGAGGCGGGTGCGGAGAGCAGCATGTGTGCGGTGGGATGCTCAGCACGTGCAGCGGACTCGTGCGAGAGAGCAGAGAGGCAGAGGGGCGCACCGTTTCCAGACCGTTCGTCGCGTGTTCGTCGCGCCGGGGTCGGCTCGGGCGCGGGGCCGGGGCGATGGGACCGGAGCTTGCGCCGCGTGGGCCGTGGCGCGTGGCCTGGCGGGGAGTTAGGCGGGGAGCGCGCCGCGCCACGGGCGGGCGCGGGCACCGCGCAGCCGGCCAGCCTTGGCCAGCCGGCCGGCCGCCGGTGGGCGGTGCCTGCGCGGTGCGTGCTGGCTAGTCGCTAGAGACCGGTGTCGCAACCGGGGTGTCGTCTGTCGACGCGTGTGATCTGTGGGGGGACCTCGCGCTTGTTCGACACGCTCACGTTTCACTTCGTTTCACTTACTAAGCAAATCAGGCGTGCACCATAAGTTCAGCCAGTGCAGGTGCGCGGTGCACCAGCCGGGCCTGTGGTGCGTGCTGGCGTGGTAGCGTACGGTACAATTGGTACGGTACACGATAGGTAGCGTTAGAGCTACGCCATCGTTCTATCCCAGGCGCCCGCGCGAGCGCTCCCAAACTCGGGCCCCGCGTCGGAAGGCGCCCGTCCTCCCGGTTCTCGCAGCCTCCGCCAACCCCCACCTGCTCGCTCACTTGCTCACCGACTCGCGCCTGTTGACGAAGCTCGACGAGAGCTCACCATAGAGCTTCTCGTGCAGCGCTTCCTTGCTAATGCGCTCGCCCGCGTCGTCGACGCACGGCATCCGACGCCAGTGCTCGAACTGGTCGGAGCACCACACGAAGGTGTTGCGCACCGCCGTCTTGTAGTCGTCGCCAGCCGTCTCGTGGATGTCGAGTGCCGCACGCGACGCGTCCAGGGCCATCGCCTTGAGCGCCTCCTCCGGCGGCAAGTCGAGGTACACGACGCGGTGTGCACGCGGCAAGTCGAGCCAGTCGTGCTCGAAGGCAGCGAGCTGCGCGATGAGCGCGGGGCGCTCGTCTGAGGGCAGCTTGGACGCCTGGTGGCCGAAGTTGGCCTCGACGTAACGGTCGAGGATCACGTTGTGTCCCCGCTTGAGCCACGCGCTCAGCAGAGGTGCCGTGTCGGCGCGGTTCTGCGCGTAGAGCGACGCGAAGAGGAGCGGGTTGACGGACTTGATGTCACCCTTGGCTCCGCTGAGCAGCGTGCGGATGAGCTTGCCGTGCAGCGCCGCGTCGTGCGGGTAGTCCAGCGTCGAGCACGGGTAGCCCTCAGCCCGCAGCCGCTCGAGCAGCATGCGCGACTGCGTCTGCTTGCCCGCGCCGTCGCCGCCCTCGATGACGAAGATACGCCCGGGGCTCTCGGGCGGCGTGGCAAAGGCGACGGCCTCCGCCTCCGCCTGAGTGGCGTCCTCGTACTCGAAGGTCGTCAGCAGCGGGTGCCCCGCCAGGCCTTGCATGAAGGTGCTGCCCGGAGAGCCGCGCCGGCAGAGGCAGAGCGTGAGGCAGCGACGTCTAAAGAGCGCGTACGACACTTCGGCACCGACCGTTGCATCCGCATCGCTCACGTCGGCGACCACGAGCTCTGCTGCGTCGATGGCAGCCAGGCGCCGGGCTCCCGCCACGCCGATCTCCTCACCAACGTCAGCGCGCACTGCGGCCAGGATTGACGAGGCGGTCAGCACCGCGCCACCCGCGCAATCTTGAAGCTGGGCAGCCAGGCGCGACTGCAGCAACGGTCCTTCGCCCACGGCCGCTGCCACGAGATAGATCGGGCCTGCAACCGACGGCGTCGTGGCGCGGCTCAGCATTGTGGGCGGGAACAAGGAGGAAACGTGTGAAGCAGGGCTGTGAAGTATTCTTGAAATACGACTCTAGAAGCTATGAACGGATCCCAGAGAATAAGGGCACTCCACATCAAAGTTGCTCAGACACTGACTCTGCGCTGACATCCTCTGAAGCCGCGACATGCTCCACCGGAGCATGCGCCGCAGTCGCATGCTTCTTGACCTGCTCCTCCGCGGCACGGCCTTTTTCGGGCTCGGGCCGCGGCTGCGCCGTCCGCACAGGCATCGGAACCTTGGCACGCCGCTTACTCGGCGTTTGCGCCTTGGCCAGCCACGCCGCCGCCGCCTTGTCCTGCTCTACCTTTTCGGCCGCCGCCTTCTCGTCGGCCGTCTTCATGGCAGCCGCTCGCTCGGCCACGCGCTCGGCCCTCGCCGTGGCCTCGGCGAGGTCCCGCCGCCGTCGGCCGACTGCCGACGCCGCCGCCGTCGCCTCAGTGCGCGCAACGGGGCAGTCGGTGAGCACTCCCCCATTGACCAAATTGAGCCATTCATCAGTCGAGATGGGACGATCGGGATCGGTGAGACGTAGCGCCGAGATGGCGGCGGCGAGGCACTCCTGTGCCTGGCGCAGCGCCGCATCCGAGACCTTGCGCCTTCCACCGATCGGGTCGTTGAGCATGGGCTCCAGTGCGTCCTGCGCCTTGCCGAGACAACTGACGGCCGCCTCGATGCATGCCACCTCGCAAGTCTGCTGCGCGGCCGCTGGCTGATTGGCGCCGTCGCCGTACCCGCGCGAGCCACGCGTGAGCGGCGAGTGCAGCAGTGGGCGCTGCATGCCCGTGGGCAGAAGCTCCCACAGCTCCTCGTTGAGCTGCCTCCGCACCCCAGAGAGCAGATTGGCATTCTCCGCGTGCAGCAGGTCAGTGCTCGCCTCGACGCCCCGCAAGTTGGCGAGCGTGACGCAGAGCTGCTCGGAGAGGCGCACGTGGCGCGCCTGCCGCTTCGCGTCGACCGAGCGCGAGTACGAATACGGATCGGCCACGTGCTCATACGCAATCTGGGCGCCGAGGTCGCGCAGTGGGCGCAACGGCGAGTCGCGCGGCGTGAGGTTCTCGATATCGACCAGTCGCTGGAGCGTATGGTCGGTGGCGACGAGCCTCACGAGGATCAAGGGCGGCGACGCCTTCGATTTGACCGCCGCTGCCGCCGCTGCCGCCGCCCCACCATCTGCGCCCGCGGCACTCGCAGCGCTCGCGGCGGCACTCGCGGCACGCGCCGTTGCCTCGTTCCGCTCTCGCAACGTCTGTCGTATCTGCATGGCGGCAGCGAGCACACCGTCGCGCACCTTAGGCGAGCGCGGCTCTATAATGAAACGGACGTCCGTCAAGCAGCTGCCGAGCGCCTGCGCCTCCGCCGCCGTGCGGAAGAAGGAGTAGGCCAAAGGCGCGCTCGAGACGAGCGGCTGCGCGGAGGCGGCGGCCGTCATGGGGCCGCTATCGATCTCGCCGCCACAGAAGCAGATCGCGTTCGGCTGCTCATGAGCTGCTGCGAGCAGCCGCACCACTTTGCCAACGCGTGTGCCCAGCTCGAGGCTGAGCTGGTCGCGGATGAGCGGCTTGCCAAGGCACACCCAGACGATGATACTGCTGTTCTTGTCGCTGCCTCGCACAGGCCTGTGCGCCTCGAGCCGCTGTGGCGGCGTTTCGACGAACGTCTGCCTGCCATTCCGCTGTTGGCCCTCGGCGAGCCGCGAGCCCGTCGCTGAGACCAAATCAGACAGCTTGGGAATTGCCTGCACCGGAGCCGGAGCCGCAACTACAGGAGCTTGCCTCATCCTGTGTTGGCTCTCGGCGAGCCGCGAACCCGTCGCTGAGACCAAATCAGACAGCTTGGGAACTATCTGCACCGGGGCAGGAGCCGCCACGACAGGAACTCGCCTCTCTTCTGTCCGCCTTTGCTGTCTTAGTGCCGGTCGTGCAAGGCCCACGGCGCCCATGAGCAGCCCGAGAAGCAGCCCGAAGAGCAGCCCTCGCTGTGAGGCGCCTCGGCTGGAGGGGGTGCTACAGTTTTGCATCCTGCGGACTTCCTCGTTGCGAAGGATTTTACCTCGCGGGCCGAGGAGCAGATCCCGCCGACCCCGATCGAAATGCGGGCCATGCTTCTCCTCGGTCTGTCTGTGGCCGCTCGTGGCTACACGTTCGGTTCGCGCTCGCTGGCGGTGACCAGCCGCGCCGCTACCCCCGTGATGGAGGCGACAGGCCCGGTGTGCATCGTCACCGGCGGCTCGCGAGGGCTCGGCCGCGCGATCGCGCTGGCGCTGGGCAAGGAGAAATGCAAGGTGGTGGTCAACTACGCCGCGTCCGCAGCTGCCGCCGAAAAGGTCGTCGAGGAGATCAAGGCGATGGGTGGTGACGGTGTGGCGGTGCAGGCCGACACGGGGACCCAGGAGGGCATTGAGAAGCTCTTCAAGGCGACGGCGGAAAAGTGGGATGAGCCCGTTGGCGTGCTCGTCAACAACGCAGGCATCACACGCGACACGCTCGTCCTGCGCATGAAGCCGTCGCAGTGGCAGGAGGTGATCGATGTCAACCTGAACGGCGTCTTCTACGCCTCCCAGGCGGCCACCAAGATCATGATGAAGGCACGCAAGGGGCGCATCATCAACATTGCCTCGGTGGTCGGCCGCTTCGGCAACATTGGCCAGGCCAACTACGCTGCGGCCAAGGGTGGTGTGATCGCGATGACCATGTCGATGGCGCGCGAGCTCGGCTCGCGTGGCGTGACGGTGAACGCGATTGCTCCTGGCTTCATCGAGTCTGACATGACTGCGGAGCTACCCAAGGAGATTGTGGACGGCGTTATGAAGAACATCCCGCTTGGCCGCTTCGGCAAGCCCGATGAGGTCGCCGGCCTCGTCAAGTACCTTGCCCTCGACCCGAGCGCCCTCTACATCACAGGGCACTGCATCAACGTCGACGGCGGCATCGCCATCGGCACCTGCTGAGCAAGTCTGCGCGCGCGAGAGGCGCCCCGTTGGCGGGAGGTCCTCGGCGCACTGTGTCAGGCGAGAGAGAGAGAGCGAGGAGTGGACGGCATGCGCGGACCTGCAAGTTGCAAGGGAGAGCAGAAAAGGCATGCCCAGCTGCCATCATGTGCCGACTGACCTCACCGCGGTCCCGCGCCACATGGGTGTATGGAGGCGCCTGTTTCGCGAGGGCGAGGTGCGCACCAGTTGTATGCCGGCGGGCGACTTCACAGGGCACTCGCTCAGAAGGGGCCCCCACATGACATGAGTCATGAGGGTGCGAATGTGATGGCATTGGTGGATTCATGCAAAAATGTGGTGTATCACTCTCAAAATGTAAAAGAGCTAAGAGGTCTCAACGTGATCTCGAACCGGTGCAAAGCGTCGACGGAATCCCAATCCGAGATGCGAGAAAAATCGGCGGCTAGCACGAGGCGAGGTTGGAGGTTCCGCGATCGTTGAAGATCATGATACGTGGTGAGTTCGTGAGGTCACGCAGGACCGTCGCCCCGCCACAGCCCACACTCCGCTCGGCGGTTCAAGTCTTCAATCAAGTTCAACTCCAACGGCTCGAACGTGCGCCGCCGCCACTGTCGGGGGGTGCTGGGGGCGGCGGAGCGGCGCCACCGTTTGCAGCCGAGGCCGATAGCCGGGAGGCGATCGCTTCAGCTGCTGCACGCGCTGCGGCAACTGCAGCAGCCTGGCACGTCGGGAGGGCGGGGGGGATGCCAGGGGGTACTTCACCGCCGCACGCTGCTGCTGAGGTTGCCAGCCGTGGCGGTGGTGGTGGCGGTGGTGGTGGCGGTGGCTGCGGCGGTGGTGGTCGTGGCGGCGGCAGGAAATGCGACGGCGGCGGTGCAAACTGGTGAGAGGAGTAGCCGTTGGCACCGGCGGCAGTGCCCAACTGCGAACTGAGTCTCGCGGCGAAAGCTTGTGCACGCGCTACAGGATCTGATGTGGAGTGCTCGAGCAAGGCGACGCGATGCTGCGATGGTGGCGCAAACTGATGGCGCAAACCACGGCCAGCCTCGCCGGCGCCGCCGCTCCCGCAGCCTCTGTCAACGCCGTCTCCTCCGCCGCTCCCGCCGCCAATAGAGCTGTCATCGAGGCCAGAGGCGGCCCACCTGCGCGAGCGCCGGGCCAGTTGAAGGAGCTCTTCTGAGGGCACCTGCCGCGCCGTCCGCAGGCTGCGCACCATGTCCACGGCAGCATCCATCTCACCCGCCGTCAGCAGCGTGTACGCGGTTCCGTCAGTGGCGCCGGCGCGGCCCGTACGTCCAATGCGGTGCGTGTGGTCATCGAGGCGCTTGGCCACGTCAAAGTTGATGACAGTCTTGATAGTGGGGATGTCGAGGCCGCGTGACGCCACGTCCGTCGCCACGAGCAGCGGCATCTTGCCGCGCTTGAAGTCATACAGGGTCTCCTGGCGCTCGGCTTGGCTCTTCTCTCCGTGGATCGCCACGACGGCGCGTCCCATGTGCGCCTGCAGCTGTGCCGCCAGTCCATCCGCCTGAAGCCGTGTCGAGACGAAGACGAGGACAGTGCCCTGCTGCAGAAAGTGCTCGAGGCGCGCGGCAAGCCACGGCCACTTGAGCTCCTCGGTCGGCAGCACCTCGACGAGCTGTGTCACGTCCTCGTTCGCGTCGCCCGCCGTGCCGATAGCCAGCCGGATGGGCTCCGAGAGGCTATCGCGCGCGAGCCGCTCGAGCGCCGGCGGGAAGGTGGCGGAGAAGAGGAGGGCCTGGCGGTCCGGGCGCACCTGCTGCAAGATCGCGCGCACCTGCAAGCGATCGGGCGAGGGCCACCGAATGTGATCAGCTCGGGAGCAGCTCGGGGGGCCATCGGGGGGCCATCGGGGGGGCATCGGGAGGCCATCGGGGGCCATCGGGAGGCCATCGGGAGGCCATCGGGAGGCCATCTGATGGGCTCAGAGTGTCTGCTGAACCTCGGCCCCGCCGTGTTCACAGCCGTGTTCACACCTGCGGCTCGAAACCGAGCGAGAACATGCGGTCGGCCTCGTCGAGGACCACGAAGGTCACACGGCGCGCACACAGGCCGTTCTTCATCGCGAGGAGCTCGACGAGGCGGCCGGGCGTGCCCACCGCGACCTCGCAGCCCGCCCGGAGGGCCTTGAGCTGCTCGTACTTGCCGACGCCCCCGATGAGTGACGCACAATTGAGGCCGAGGGAGCGACCCAGCAGCTTGCGGCACTCGAGGGCAATCTGTTCGGCGAGCTCGTGCGTGGGCGCGAGCACGAGGCCGATCGGGCCCTCGCCGTGCTCGAGACGGCGCTGTGCCATCACGTGGCATCCGAGAGGCAGCAGATACGCCACCGTCTTGCCCGAGCCAGTCGCAGCCACGCCGATCAGGTCACGGCCCGACATGGCCACCGGCAGCGCCTGCATCTGCACGGATGTGGGCTCCTCGTAACCGAGCTTACGCACCGTCGCGAGCAGCTCGCGTGGCAGGCCTGCGTGCTCGAAGCGCGCGATGGGCGAGGGCACGTCGAAGCCGCTCACGCTCAGCCGTAGCACAGCTCGCCGCTCGCGCACCTGCTCGGCGCTCAGCTCACGGATCGTCGGGTGTGGAGCGTAGAGCTCGCGCTCAAATGCATCGTACTCAATGGCCGCGTGGTCCACCGGAAGCAGCTCCGCGCCGATGGAGCTCCCGCCACCCTTTTGGCCCTTGAGCTGCCGGCGTACGCTGCCACCGTCAACCTCGGCCTCGGCCTCGGCCTCGGCCTCCGCCGCGCGCAGCCCGCTCTCTTCGAGGTACGACGCGACCGGATCCTCCTCTTCGTCGCACTGCTGGACGGCGCGCTCCCTGCCCTTGGGCTGTGAGGGCGCCGATGCGAGACCGGCCATGAACGCGTCCAGAGGGTCCTCTTCCAAGTCATCCGCCGTTGGGGGAGGAGGTGGAGCTGCATCCCACGGCTTTACGGCGCCAGCCGTGGCAGGGCGAGTGGCAGCAGGCGCAGCAGGGTCGTCAGTTTGCGGAGCAGTGCGCGCGTTGCGCCCGTGTAGCTCGGCCATGAAGGCATCCAGAGGGTCCTCTTCGGGCGTTGGTGCTGCCACTCTGGAATGCTGTGGCTCCTCGTCCTTGTCAAAGTAGGCATCCTCATCGCTCTCGTCGTCATGCGGCCGTTTGCGGCCTCTACGAGCAGCCGGCACGGGCCTCGACCAGCCGTACCGCTCGCCCTTCTCGGCCGTGTCCGACGACGCGCCGTGGACGAAGTTCATCGTCGGTGAAAAGAAAGCGGTGTGAACGCTGCTGTAAATGAAAACTTAGGACGTCAAGGCCTAGTTGGTCTCATGGCAAAGGAGAAGGTGTGACGGGGTCGGCGGCACATGAATGCCCTTCCCTGCCCTTCTCGACGTGCGCGAGCTGCGAGCAGTTTGCGAGAGCGCCTTGCGCACGTCCACTTCGCTATACCCGCCGCGCTCCACCCGGCGCGGCAGAGCAGCTTCGGCTGGCTCCAGCGCAGCCATCGATATTTGATGCGAAGATGTTCAATCATACGAGGATCATCTTGATCCCAGTGCAGGTGCCTGCGCACAATGCGGCTCGGTGAGACGGAAATCTTCCGACTCAGTGTTAACTCAGTGAGCAGGCGGAAATAAGCGGAAATCCGACTCAGTGAGTCAGTTTCCGGCTCAGTGAGGCGGATTTCCTACACAGTGCGGTGAGTCAGAATTGTCAGATTTTCCGTCTCACTGAGGCACGAGGATTCGTGCCTCGCTGAGACGACTTTTGGTTGGAGATCTGCCCCTTTGGGTTGGTACCTCCGACCTAGTTCCTACAAGGTAGGCGGGGTTTAGGGTGGGTATTACAAAAATAACAGAAAAGAAATCAGTGGCTATGTAGGGGTTAGGGGTTTTAGGGGTTAGGGTACATGTAAATGACCTTGTATAGCTTTAGTGCCTTTTAGACCTAGCCTCGACCGAGCACTATGTTGAAACACCCTAGGGTAATTACCTGAGTGTTGCCTCCCCCAAGGTCAAAATCTCGCGCCCCACTATGTTGAAACACCATAGGGTAATTACCTGAGTGTCGAAACCCTCCCCCAGGGTCAAAATCTCGAGCCGTCCGAGTTCTTTATCCGTTTGACCTAGTTTACTTACACATATTAGTTGGTGGTTTAGGTGGGTTTAGGTAGGGTTTAGGTAGGGTTTTGTGTGGGTCCTCTAGGCGCTGCTATGAGAGTCAGAGTGCCTCACATGCAAAGCTATAGAACCCGGGGTTGTTGTGGTGCGAATGCCCGCGTGTGCCGAAGTACGTCGCATTTGCAATGCTACATCACTATTAATCGTGGCGGTTGGACGCGTGCTAGGCGCATGGTCCATGGATTCAGCCTCGACAGGCTCGACAGGAACTCGACAGAGGAACTCGAGTCTGGAGGGTCTTGACAGGCCCACAACAGAGGTTCTCCGAACAGGCAAGGGTGGCCTCGACAGCCGCCCTCGACAGCGCCTCGACAGCGCCTTGACGGAGCCTCTCGACAGCTCGTTCGGACAGCTCGACCGAGCCAGGGCTCAAGTTCGGGTTTACTATAAGCCGGTACCTTACGCGCATGTTCGGGCATCGCATCAATGCATCAAACAGTAAAAGAGTAATGTCTTTCAAACCCGGATCTTCTTGTTCTTCCTCCCGCGGCTGCGGCGCTGCCGCGGACCAACTCGAGGGACCACACTCACGTTGAGTACACGTTGAGCAGTAGTAAGGCTCACACTGCTCACTGGACGCACTGTGCACACTGGCCTCTGTACGCTCTATATGCATGTATATCTCGTATCTGTCGTGGTACGGGCTCTGCGCTGCGTCCAACCGGGCAGGTGCCACTGCAAAGCCCTCAAAAGTCATGTTTGTACATTTTCAAGCCAATGGGAGACGGATGTGGTGCGCGCGACATATTTGGGGGCAGGGAGTGAATTAGCAGGTTGAACAATAGTCGCGACCATGTGTCAGGTACGCCCGGAAGGCAGTAGTGGACGCAATCGGCATCCGCCGCGGCAAGCAGGGCACTCGGGTATCCTTCCCAGCGCTTGTAGTGGCCCAAGTGCATGTCCGGACGCGTTGCGGCGATCGCGTCGATGTCGAGGAAGGATACATTGTTAATGCGGGCGATCTTTCGTATTGTAGGCACTGAAGCCGCCCAAACGGCCCATTGCCGCGCATAGCGCCATTCCGATGCGTCTTCCACCCTGTTGGTGGTGGACGTGTTGCGCTCAGCTATAATGGTGCTTCCAAGCGATGAAGGTGAGATCGGCTTATCGAATTGAGTGCACCTGACGATCGCGCGAGTAGTCGATGTGAGCACGACCGAAGCCGGCATCAAGCCGCGCATGGCCCGCAGCACTATCAGCTTGCTTAGCGCGCTGTGAATGCAGCGCTCTTTCCATGAGCGCGTGTCATTGGCCAGTGAGTACAATGGGGTTCCATCAGCACCGTCAAAATGGTGACCGCCACCAAGCACCACGATGTCCGACTCCACAGCTTTTCGCATGAATGGTGCGTATGCAAGCTCCCCATACCGAATCTTTCTGCCAAGCAACCGACTTGCCTCCACGTGAGACATCAGCATATCATTACGATGCCAATTCAAGTGCAGGAGGCCGTCGCACGCTGTCGCGGCAACTACAAATTCAGAACGATGGCCGTACGCCCTTGCGGGGAAGCTCGCGTTGAGGAGCAATGCGAAAGATAGGAACAGTTGGAAGGTGACCGAGTCGCCAACAAATAGCACGCTACGTTCTTTGAGCAGCGAGCAGCCAGTTGCTTTGTTGAACCGCACGAGATCGCAATGATCTGGCACCCATTCATACGGCCCACGCCCAGTGCCAGGCATGCTGATCGCAGGCTTCAAGGGCAGTCCGAACCGCTTTTGATTCTGACGAAGATTGTGGGCGTTGTAGCAGACATCTGCAGCATTCCTAGAACTCAGCTCGATGCGGTGTCTCAACCTGTCACGAAGGATATACGAGCCCTCATCACCCTCGTCGCTCATTGAGCCCTGCCTCCAGCGACCTGGTAAATAGCCAGCGTGGGTGCGTGACTTGAAGCAGCTGCGATAGCTCATGCGCTACGTCTCTGTGACGAGAGCCTGGCAATGGGCAGGCTCAGCCGCGGCTCTGCACCGTTCACGCCTTCAGTGCGTGGCAGTTCGCACGGTGGCGTGTTAGGTATCCTATGCAACACCGAACGCCGGACGCTCAAGGGTTCCGGGTCGAGGGAGAGTGCAGACCCGTGCAGGAGAGACGAGAGCCCGCGGTCTGGACTTACCGGATTTTACCGGATACCGGTACTTCTGGTAGTATGACCCCGTAAGTCGACCTTCGTCAAAGTTCGGGTCGTACCTAATAAAACGTTCATACGAAATGTCGTGAGTACATGAACCCTTCATACGAAAACCCTACGAGCAAAGTCGAAGGGGACGAATGTGTGTGTCTGTGTGAATTGAAAACAGGACCACACACTACAGCGGCGCTCATGCAGGCGCGTCCCCGGGGGGGCGCGCTTACATGACTACTGGCAACAGGCCAGCAAGCGGGGCGCCGCTAAGGAGATGAGATTTCCTGGCTTTCGCCCAGATGGCGACGGGGAGCGCCGCGCCGATCACGGCGGCGAGCGAGATGAGGCGCAGGTGGTGCGTGAAGAAGGAGGTGGTGGCCGTGCGCGACGTGCCGTAGACCGTGCGGTCGATGCATCCCTCGGCGCGCGTCTCGGCGTGCCACGCGTACAGCATCCCCACCGCGTCGGGGTGGTTGACTGGTTGTGTGCGCGCGCCGCACTCTGCGCCCCCCACGCTGTGTCTCCACGGGACCTGTGGCTGTGCGTCTTGCCGAGACGGCAATTTAACGTGAACGGCGGAGACGGTACCGTTACGGCGTCAGGCCAATCAACAAAAACTTGGTACCCGATTTAAACCCGATACTGTACCGGTACGGCAGATTAGGTCTCCCTGCACAGCGGAGAAGGAATTGGAGAAGCGATCTGTGTGCAATCTTCTATCGATGCTTCGATTCGTAGCCGCACTGGTCATCCTCGTGCTCGCCAGCGAGGCGTCGGCGCTGTCGGTCAAGACGGCCAAGCTCCCGAGCGAGGTGAAGCTCCTGCTCGACGCCAACAAGGCGCTCGTCCGCTTCTTCGCCTCCTCGTCGCTGGCCATGGGTCACGAGAGTCCCGAGCTCACCGAGCTGCGCAATGAGATCCTCGCGTTTCCGGACAGACTCGACGTTGACTTGCTGCGCCACGAAGTTGGAGAGCACATGCCCATTGCGAACCCAGCGCTGAGTCCATGGCAGGACCCCGTCGAGGATACGAACTTCCAGCGCACCGCCATCGACGAGGCGTTTGCCGAGGTATTGCAGGAGAAGATAGCTGAGGAAGAGGGCGAGTTTGTCGACATGTTCTTCGAGGCGTTGAAGGAGAAGGTGGCCGAGGAGAAAGAGGTGGCATCGCTGCGCCGGCAGGCGGAAGGTGGCGACGGCTGGGCGATGCACGCGTTGGGGCACCACTACGCCACGAAGCGCGAATTCGACAAGGCGTTCAAGTGGATCGAGCAGAGCCACGATGCCGGGTACGCGGGTGGCACCGCGGCGCTCGGTCTGTGCTTCCTCAACGGGCAGGGCGTCAAGCAGGACCGCGTGCACGGGCTCGTGCTCATGGCGGAGGCCGCCATCCTCGGCAGCCAAAACGCACGCCTCAACCTTGGCAAGTACTACGCGCTGGGCTTCGACGGCTATCCGAGGGACATGAAGCAGGCACGTCGCTGGTACTCAACGGTTGCGAAGGGCACGATTGACGACATTGAAGCGGACGGGCTCGAGGAGGCGCGCGCGTGGCTCGCCGAGGAGGAAGCGAGAGAGAAGGAGCTCTCGGAGAGCATCGCGAGGCAGAAGGCGGCGGAGGAGGAGGCGATGAGGGCGAAAGCCGAGTTTGAGGCGGCGGCGGCAGAGGCGGCGCGCGTGGCGGCGGAGGAGGCGGAGGAGGCACGGCTGGCGGCGGAGGAGGCGGAGAGTTTGCGCGTCCTCGCGCGAAGGGCCGAAGCGGAGCGCGCTGCCGCCGCCAAGGCTGAGGCGGAGCGTATGGCGAAGTTGAAGACCCAGATAGAGCGACTCGCTGCGGAGAAGGCGCAGCTGCAAAAGCTCGCGGCACTGAAGGCGGGGGCGGAGCGGCTGGCGAGCATTAAGACGGAGCTGGCGCGCGTGGCGGCGGAGAAGGCCGAGGAGGAGCGTCGCGCCTCTGATGACACGGAACGAGCAACGGCCGCCACGGCCGCGGCAGAGACTGCTGCGACCGAGGCCGCAGTGGCCGAACAGGCTGTGGCCGACGCGGCCGCGGCCGAGATCGCGGCAGCCCGCCGAGTAGCCCTAGCGAGGGTGATTGCGGCCAAGGCTGCGGAGAGGAGGGCGAAGACCGATGCGGAGGCCGCGCAGAAGGCGGCGGCCGACAGGGCGGCGGCCATACAGGCAGCCGATGAGCAGCGAGCGGCCGAGCGGGCGGAAGCTGCGCTAGCGGCGAAGAGGGTGCTGGCGGACAAGATGGCCGAGGAGGCGGCGGCCAAGGCTAGGGTGCGGGCGGAGAAGGAGAGGGAGCAGAGGAGGGTGGCCGAGAGGGCGGAGGAGGATGAGAGGGTGGTGGCGGAGCTGGCCGAGGAGGAGAAGAAGGCCGCGGCCCTCAAGGAGTTTAAAGAGAAGAAGCAGACGGTCTCCTTCATCGACGCAACTGACTCGTGGCGCGGCGGCGCTATTTGGGGTTCGGGCGCCGTCAGCTGTCTCGCTAAACCCCGCAAGCGCTCTGCCTAGACGATGCAAGAATGTGCGGTGAGGACCCTAGATGGAGGCAGGGGGCTTGGAGGAGGCGACGTGCCCGCAGGATCCGCAAACCATGTGCTCATTTCTTTTAGATCTAGTACACGATGATTATAGTCCCTATTACTGTACTCTTTGAGATGTATTCCGAGTGACACGTGTATGCAAAATCCTCGTATGCGACGTTCTCACACACACTTTCTGTGAACGCGATCGCGCTTCCTCTCGCTCAGAGGCTGCAATCCATCCGCGCGCTCGGTGTGACGGCGCGCTCGCTCGCACCCGGCCGTCCTCGGCCTGCCTGGCCAGTACACGACCTACACGTGTCCCCACTCCACCCAGCTCGCTGGTTGGGTGCTCGCGCGCCAGTGTCTGACCTGCTCCTGGCTGCTCATGATTCGCAGGGAAAAAGCTCGTTGTATCCCCCGGGAGTTGGTGCAGCTCGTGCAGCTCATGGAGATGCAAGGTGAGGAAACGTTGGCTGTGCTTCAGGTGCGGTGAAATCGCTGCACGCGCCTCGCCGGCCAAGACGGTGGCCTGCCACTGCATGCTGCGCTGAGCAGCACGCCGCCACGAGCAGCACGGACCTGATCTCCAGCATCTCCAGCCTCTGACCTCCCCTGCCGCATATGCCGCAGACCAACGGAGTGGACGCGAAGCCGCCTGCCAACGCCTCTACCGGCGCGATGCCGCCGCCGCTGTCCGACGAGCAAGCGAGCATGCCATCGCCGCCGCCGCCGCTGCCAGCGGGCATGCCGCCAGATGTCGCGTCCGATGGTGCATCCGGCGACGTGATGGGTCCTCAGGACGGCTTTGGATTCGACCCGTCGGAAATGGCGCCGGGAGTCAGCAACGATGGCAACGGCGCGGGCGGCGGCGCGATGGCCGCGCACCAGCGCAGCCACCAGCACACGCAGGTCTTCTCCGAGGGTGGCGATTCGGTCGTGCGGCTGCATCAGACCAACATCGTGACGATTCGCGCCAACGGCGACGTGAGCCTCTCCTCGGGCGGCTGGCGCACACACCAGACGCTCAAAGGCATCAACATGTCGCTCAAGACCTTTGTACCCGGTCTGCAGGTCGTCTCGGACGGCCACGTGGCAGAGGGCTCGTGGCGGGTCACCAACGGTCGCGATTGGTCATCGCCCTTTTACGACGGCGTCACCGTGCCGGGTGCGGGGCCTCAAAACCTGGCAGCGCAGGCGGCGCAGATGCCAGGGCTCTTCGAGCAGATGAGCGTCAACGTAGCGGCCGACGAGCCTCGTTTCGTCAGCGGCAAGGGCGGCAAGGGCGGCCACGGCGGCAAGCCCAACACAGCGCCCAACAGCGCCGGCGCCGGCGCCGGGTCTGCTGCTGGAGGCGGTGGCAATGGCAACGCAGCCGCAGCCGGCGGCGCGTCGGATGGCGCGGCCGCGGCCGGCGCCGGCGCGTCGGGCGTCGGCGGTACCAAGCGCGGCAATGGCGCCACTGGTGGCGCCACTGGCGGTGCCACTGGCGGCGGCGCGAAGCCGTTTCAACCAAAGGAGCCACACGCGCCGGTAGACATGGAGGCGTACGACGACATCCCCGTGGAGGCGTCGGGCGAGGACTGCCCTCCGCCCATTGAGCAGTTCGGCGAGATCGCGCTCCACCCGTCGCTCATGGCCAACATCCAGCAAGCAAGGTTCACCAAACCGACGCCGGTGCAGAGGCACTCATTACCGGTGGGCATCGCGCGGCGTGACCTCATGGCTTGCGCGCAGACGGGCTCCGGCAAGACGGGCGCCTTCCTCTTCCCCACCCTGCACCAGATGCTGCACGCGCTCGACGCGCAGCCCGACCCGGGCGTCTCCCAGGGACGCGCCGAGCCTCGCGCGCTCATCCTTGCACCTACGCGCGAGCTTGCGAACCAGATCATGACCGAGACGCGCAAGTTTGCGCAGCGCACGCCCATCCACGCCTACGTCGTGTACGGCGGCGCCGACATCCGCCAGCAGATGAACCAGCTCGACCGCGGCTGCCATCTGCTTGTGGCCACCCCCGGCCGGCTGTGCGACCTGGTCGAGCGAGGCAAGGTGTCGCTGCATCGGGTGCACCATCTCATCTTGGACGAGGCTGATCGGATGCTCGACATGGGCTTCGAACCGCAGATTCGGCGCGTGGTCGAGCGGGAGGGCATGCCGCCCGCGGGCCAGCGCCAGACGCTCATGTTCTCGGCCACCTTTCCGAAAGAGATCCAACGGCTCGCGTCGGAGTTCATGACGCGCTACATCTTTGTGGCCGTCGGGCGCGTGGGCTCCACGACGGCGCTGATCACGCAGACGGTCGTATGGGCAGAGGAGCAGGACAAGCGGCGCGTGCTCCTCGAGCAGCTGGCCGCCTGCACCGGGCGCACCATTATCTTTGTCGAGACCAAGCGCGCGGCCGAGCAGCTCGAGGAATTCCTACATCGCTCCTCCGTGCCCGCCACCTCCATCCACGGCGACCGATCCCAGCGTGAGCGCGAGCAGGCGCTCTTGGCCTTCCGGCGAGGCAGCCCGTCGGTGCTCGTCGCGACCGACGTGGCCGCGCGCGGTCTGGATGTGCCCGAGTGCATGCATGTGATCAATTACGAGCTGCCGCGCGAGATCACCTCATACGTACACCGCATTGGGCGCACGGGGCGCATGGGCCGCCATGGCACTGCCACGTCACTCTTCTCCTATGCGAACAAGCCGGTAGCGCGGGAGCTCGTCACGCTGCTACAGGAGGCGAATCAAGAGTGCCCTGACTGGCTGCTTCAGCTGGCTGCCGAGGGTGGCGCGCCGTTTAGGGGCTATGGTGGCAGCCGCGGCTCCAAGTTCGGCGGGCGCGACTTCCGGCAGAATGCGCAGGTGCGCCAGTACCGCCACAACTCGGCCGGGTTCGGCGGCATGGGCGGCGGCATGGGCGGCGGCGTGGGCGGCGGCATGGGCGGCGGCATGGGCGGCGGCATGGGCGGCGGCATGGGCGGCGGCATGGGCGGTGCCATGTACGGCGCCATGCAGGGCGGCTTTATGGCCGGTATGCACAACGCCAAAGCCGGCTGCCTGTACGCGCCGAACAGCATGAGCATGGGCGGCCCCGACTACGGCATCCCGTACAACCAGTTGGGTGTGGGGGGAATGGTACAAGCAGCAGGCGGCACGTCAGGAGGCTATTCGCCGCAGATGGGTGGTGGCGCCGGCGCGCGTGCCGAGTCGCAATACTACCCTCAGGCGCAATACTACCCTCAGTACAGTCAGCAGCCTCAGTACGGTCAGCAGCCTCAGTACAGTCAGCAGCCTCAGTACGCGCCACAGCCTCAGTACGGCTAGCAAGGCGGCGGCGGCGGCGGCGAGGCCGGCGGCAGCAGGTTCGGCAGGGGGGTTCGTACGAGGCGGGCAAGCCGGGGCAACTGTGTAGAGCTCTAGTGGGGGGGGAGACGAAAGTTCGGAAAAACAATGCTGAGGGCGGGGAAAGGGGTGGGCGTCACTGAGCGCCGAGTGGGCGTGGCGGGCGGCGGCATGCTGCCGCGTTGCCCTGCAGTACTCTCTGCGCTGCATTGACCTTCGCGCAGAAGTGCGCTGTAGCTCCGAGAAAAGCGCAAAAGCCCGTGCCTGCCGGTGTCCGCTCTGTGCTGGCGCCTGGCGGCGGGTGTGTTTGCGTGCGTGAGGTGCGTGTAGATACATGCATGCACTGGGGTGGGGTAACGTCCACTCGCGTGTCGTGAGGTAGTGTCGTGTGTCTGGCTGTGCTTAGCTGTCGGCTCTCGCGCGCATGCGTCGTCGACGTCGGATGTGCATGTCGAGCACGCGCGGCCACATTCCACATACGTAAATCGTAATCGCCGCGCCGATTCGTCGCGTCGACCGCCGCGTCGCGCGCTTTGCGGGCGGGCGTGTGTTCGTGCGTGCGCGGCCGCGGCCGTCGGCTGACGCGTGACGGGGAAGACATGTTCGATTCGATACGATTGTCGGTTCTAGTCGTCGCGTCCCGAGCCCGCCCTGTCACCCGCCCTGGCGCCCCTGCGCCGTGGGCGCGCCCGGCGCCGCGCCCCCCTCGTGTGGTGCTGTGGTCGCAGGGCGCATGTCGCAGGGACGTCCAGAGCGGTCGGGCGGGTCGCGGACTCGCGGTCGGTGCACACTGCACATCGTGTATGTTGTGTATGTGTACAATAGAGAACCGTATTGTTGCGGAGATAACCCTTAGTACAGCCGTAAGGCCCCGGGTCAAGGCAGAAACGTCGCATGAACGCGCGGCGCGGCGACGGCCGTCGTGTATGGTCGACCTGTGGGCACGCTCGCCCTGTCGCCCATTGAGGCACACGGCGGAAAATCGCGAACAATCTCGCGGGTGAATAACTGGAGTCGGGCAAGCGGGCTGCGATCCGCATGTCTGCCTGCAATGAATTGGTTGCTGGAGGCAGCACGCATCATATAGCAACACGCGCTGGCCATGTCCGAGGGCAGGCTCATGGCTAACCTCAGGCTTTCGAGCCATGGAAGCATGCATCCGTGTCTTGCGCCTGCTTGGCTCGTGCCAGCGACACTACTTGCTCAAAGGCAATCTCGGCGAGCTGCACCGAGATCGGCCAGTCTGCTCTCTCGAGCGTGTCACGATGACGTTGATACATCTCAAGGCGAAGCGGCTTCATCAGTACCGCGCTGATGATCTCGAGCTCGCCTTCATGTCCATCCTTCTCCAACGCCACCCGTCGCACCAAACCCGCTGCGGGGTTGCAGTAAATATGCTCAGTGATGCACTTACCGTTGAGAGTCATGCGCCTCCAAAGGGCTCCGTCGTCGCCCGCCGTCCCAGTAGCCGGCTGCACGATGACGTTCTCGACTCCTGGAATGTGCCTCTGGGGATGGTCGACGGATGCGAGCAGCTCTCTCACGAGGTGAGTCCGAGAGACGTCCGAAACTTCCCTGACGTATCCCAGACCTATTGTTTGACGCGTGCTAAACCACCGACCACGCAGCGATCGAGTCAAGGAAAACAAGGTCATTGCAAATTCTGAAATGACAGATTCTCAAGTATGAATCGAGGTATGAATACGACCTTTTATGAACAGTGTGAGTTGCCGCCTTCTCGAGAATGAGGCTACCGGTACATGTTCACTATCCAAACTTGATTTGTCGGCAGGCAAAGTTCTTTCCAATTTGTTTCTCCGAAAAGGTCGGCCGCGACGTGTGCGGCTGCCTTCAAGGCGTGCGTGCGTGCCAACCTCGCTGCTCACCAAGCGGATCATCAAGCCGCCGCGGCTTCGAAAGGGTTTGGTGATAACCGAATTCATGGCTCCAAAGAAGGACACGGGCAAGAAGGACAAGGGCAAACTGCCAGCATTAGGCAGTAGCTCGCACCGCCGCGAGACCCCGAGCCATCGCGGCGGGACCCCGAGCCATCGCGGCACCACCCCGAGCCATCACGGCAACAGTCCGAGCAAGAAGGAGAAATCCAGCCGCGTCAACGTCAAGAAAAAGGGGAAGCCTGCGTTGGACGCTGTCTCAGAGGGAGCCTTGGAGGACGGGGACGACACCAACCTCGACGACATCAACGACGACGACGACGACGCTGTGCGGTCCACCGAGGCCATGGACGCACAGTCCGAGCAGATTTCTCCGCAAGTCTGTACACCGCTGCCGCCAAAGCTGCATCGGGCGCTCGCAGAGCTCGACCAGATCGTCATACAAGTCCTCATGCGTGGAGCGATTCGGTTGCTTTGCGTCAAGTGGCTGCTGAAGCAGCCGGATAATTTCAAGATGCCCAACCGCCAGGAGCTCGAGGCATTGGAAAAGAGCGGGGCCTCGCCTTCGCCGCTGCTGAGCCGTGAAGCGGCCGCAGCGCTCGTTCGCCGTGGAGACCGGAGCATCGGCGCGCTTACCTATGGCTGGCTCATGTCAGGCGATCCAGATCCGGCCGGGTCGCGCATCCGCGTGCTTCGACGCGCTCTGGCAAGGCTGGCAATTGAAGCCTTGTTCTGGGACTTTGGATCATTGTATCAGGCCCCAAGGACAGCGGAGCAGAAGGAGTTCTTTGAGATCGCACTCAAGGGGGGGGCGATGAATCAGCTTTACGCGTCGATCCTTGCAACGACCGTGCTCCAGATTGAGGAGATCCCACCCCGGCCAGCCGAGTTTGATGGGGTTGTCTGCTTGTTCGAGCTGAAATCAAACGCAGACGAGAGCGTGGTACGCGCGGCGCTCATCGGGTTCGGAACCATTGAGAGCTGCGACCTCAGCCGCAGCCCCGCCATCGTGCGCTTCGCCTTGCACGAGTCTGCCGTCGCGGCCAAGAACGCGGGCGCACCGCCCGACCTCTGCGCGGGGCTCGACACGCTTTACAACGAGACGCCGTACTTTTCACGTGGATGGTGAGCGCTGCCCACACACTCCTATTTTTGGCACCGATGTGACGGGATCCCCCCTCTCATATCCCTTGCACGCGACTGCCCCACACTGTCCCACACACACGCAGGTGCTGCTGTGAGGATTCGCTGAGCCGGGAGCTGATCAAGAGGTTGACGGCGTACCCCGCGCTACGGGTGCACCTCGATAAGCTGCAGCCCAAGGTCTTCGCGCTGAGCAGCGGCGCGGAACATGCAACCCCCATTGAGGTTAAGGCAATCGAGCTGGATGTTGCTGCCGACATTGAGCGGATCAACCAGTCCAAGTTCACGAGCAAGGGCGACAAGCCCAAGGTCATCAGCCTATACAAGGAGTACGTGCACAGCACCGTCGGCGCGCTGGAGAAGACGCTTGGGTCGCTTCAGCTGGACTCGACTGAGGGGACGCAGGTGGCGCTGCCGCCGATGCCCGTCGACACCGGATTCGCGTCGATGCGCGCGTGGCACCTCGACTGTCTGCGCGCGCAGCACGCGTACATCCCCGACGCCCTCTCCGGCCAGCAGCTCAGCACGCTCACGGAGTGCGTGCCCATCGGCGTGGAGGGGCACGATGCCGACGACGGCAAGCCGCTCGCCGTGCGCGACGCACGCTCGCTGTGTGCGTGGCTGCACGACCTCCGCTCCAGCGCACGCACGTGCGCGCTGCTCACCGCCGGCCCGGCGGCGGGCAAGACGTGGCTCATGTCGCAGCTCATCATGCACGCGCTGGGGCAAGTCGACGGGCGCGCCGAGGACGGCGGGCGCGCGCCGCTCGTGCCCGTGCTCGTGCGCGCCGAGCAGCTCCAGAAGCGGCTCGCCGAGCAAGGGGCAGCCTTCGACGGGGCGACCGATTGGGTCGACGCCGACCTCAAGCTCACGTGCGCACCGCCGCACTATGCGATGCTGCGCGCGGCGATGCACGAGCGGCGCGTGCTGCTGCTGCTCGACGGGCTCGACGAGGCGGGCGCCCAACGGGCGCGTATCGAGAAGCACGTTGCCGAGGTGCTCGCGCCCAAGGGCTTTGTGATCCTGTGCACCTCGCGCCCGGCCGGCCTGGACGAGGCGGGCTTTGCCGGGTTCCACAGGCTGACCCTCGCACCGCTGACCGACGCGCAGCAGGAGGCCTTTCTCGCCACGCGGCTCGGCGACGAGCGGGCGTCCGCGCTCAAGTCCTACCTGCGCGACAAGGTGCCGCTCGACGCCGGCGGCGAGGCCGGCACGAGGCGCCGCGTCACCGCCAACCCCCTCATGCTCTCGATGGTGTGCTCCATTGCGCAGCTGCGCGTCGGCATCGACATGCCGACTACCACCGCCGAGCTGTACGAGGTGGCGGCCGGCGCGATGCTCAAACAACGGTCGGGCGCCGCCGTGTCGGACGATGCGCGCGCGCTGCTGCAAGCCACCTTCTTCGAGGCGCACGCCGCCGAGCAGCGCATCATCACCGAGGCACACCTCGGCGCCGCCGCCGCGCGCATCGGCGCGCGCATCGGCATGGCCGCCGCCCAGCGCGCGGCCGACGAGCTGCGCGCCCTGGTGGCGCGAGACGGGCTGCCGCTCGTGCGCCTGCTCGAGGCGAAGCCGCTGCAGATGCAGGCCTTCCACCTCTCCTTCCAGGAGTACTATGCGATGCTCGCCATCGGCGATGGCGGCGTGCCGCTGCCGTCGTTTGCGTGGGGCGTGTGGTGGACGAACGCCGTTCTCATGGGCGTGCAGGCGGGTGGCGCGGTGTTTGGCGACGCGTTCGTCAAGGCGGCGCAGCTGCCGGTAGCCGAGGGGGCGGCCGTGCCAGACAAGGAGGCGTGGCGGCTGTGCGTGCTTGCCACGCTCGTGCGCAAGGGGCTGCCTGCCGCGTGGCTGCCCACGGCGCTCGAGGCAGCCAAGGGCGTGGCGCGCGAGGCGGCGCGCGAGGCGGGGAAGCTGGCTGCTGCGGACGCGCTCGTCGTGGGCAAGCGCGTGCTCGCCAGCGACGTGACTTGGCTGCCGGCCGTCGTCGCACGCGTGGAGGGCGACGAGGTGGACGTCAAGATCCAGGGGTGGGAGGAGAAGAAGGGCCTGCCGCGCACCAAGGCGCTCGTCGTTGCGTCCAACCGCGCGGGCGCGCTCCTCCGTCTCGCCGCGGGGGCGGGCGACGCGGCGCTCGTCGAGGCGCTGCTCGACGCGGGCGTCAACCCGCTCGTCGCCGACGAGCGCGTCAACACGCCGCTGCACCGCGCCGCCGCCGGCGGGCACGTGGCCATCTGCCGTGCGCTCGTCGCAAAGGGCGCCGACAAGGAGGAGAGGAACATGCAGAACCAGTCCGCAGCCAACGTAGCACGGAACGCCAAGCAGCACGCCGTCGTTCGCCTCTTTGAGCCGACGCTCTCGGACCGCGAGTTCACCGACGAGGCGTGCATGCGCACGGAGCGGCTGCGCGCCGCCGCGACGGGGGACCTGGCGACCCTCGCACGCACGCAGGACGCGGGGAGGATGACGGCGCTCATGGTCGCGTCCCGCCGCAAGCAACTCGCGGCCATCGTCAAGCTACTGGAATCGTCAAACGCCTCCACGCTCAATGCGCAGAGCGCCGAGGGCTGCACCGCGCTCTACCTCGCCGCGGAGGAGGGCGCCGAGCCGATCGTGCAGCAGCTCCTCACTCAAGGGGCGGATGCGGCGCTCGCCGATTCCGACGGTGGCACTCCGCTCATGCGGGCGAGCAGTTTTGGACACGAGCGCTGCCTTCACGTCCTGCTCGAGGCAAACGCGGACCCAAATAAGGCAGAGTCCGACGGCAGGACCGCCTTGATGTTCGCTGCCCAAAATGGCCACGAGCAGGTTGCTCTCGTCCTGCTCGAGGCAAAGGCGGACCCAAATCAGGCAGAGTCCGACGGCATGACCGCCTTGATGTTCGCTGCCCAAAATGGCCACGAGCAGGTTGCTCTCGTCCTGCTCGAGGCGAAGGCGGACCCAAATCAGGCAGCGGCCGACGGTGTGACCGCCTTGATGCTCGCTGCCCAAAATGACCATGAGCAGGTTGCTCTCGTCCTGCTCGAGGCAAAGGCGGACCCAAATCAGGCAGAGTCCGACGGCTGGACTGCCTTGATGCTCGCTGCCCAAAGTGCTGGCCACGAGCAGGTTGCTCTTGTCCTGCTCGAGGCAAAGGCGGACCCAAATCAGGCAAGGTCCGACGGTGTGACCGCCTTGATGCTCGCTGCCCAAGATGGCCACGAGCAGGTCGCCCTCGTCCTGCTCGAGGCGAAGGCGGATCCAAATCAGACAGAGTCCGACGGCGTGACCGCCTTGATGAGTGCTGCCCGAAGTGGCCACGAGCAGGTTGCTCTCGTCCTGCTCGAGGCAAAGGCAGACCCAAATCAGGCAGCGTCCAACGGCGTGACCGCTTTGATGAGCGCTGCCAAAAATGGCCACGAGCAGGTTGCTCTCGTCCTGCTCGAGGCAAAGGCGGACCCAAATATGGCAAAGTCCGACAGCGTGACCGCCTTGATGTACGCTGCCCGAAGTGGCCACGAGCAGGTTGCTCTCGTCCTGCTCGAGGCAAAGGCGGACCCAAATCAGGCACAGTCCGACGGCCGGACCGCCTTGATGAGCGCTGCCCAAAATGGCCACGAGCAGGTTGCTCTCGTCCTGCTCGAGGCGAAGGCGGACCCAAATATGGCAAAGTCCAACAGCCGGACCACCTTGATGTACGCTGCCCAAAATGGCCACGAGCAGGTTGCTCTCGTCCTGCTCGAGGCGAAGGCGGACCCAAATCAGGCAGAGTCTGACGGCTGGACCGCCTTGATGAGCGCTGCCAAAAATGGCCACGAGCAGGTTGCTCTCGTCCTGCTCGAGGCAAAGGCCGACCCAAATCAGGCAGAGTCCGACGGCCGGACCGCTTTGATGAGCGCTGCCAAAAATGGCCACGAGCAGGTTGCTCTCGTCCTGCTGGAGGCAAAGGCGGACCCAAATCAGGCAGAGTCCGACGGCTGGACCGCCTTGATGAGCGCTGCCCAAAATGGCCACGAGCAGGTTGCTCTCGTCCTGCTCGAGGCAAAGGCGGACCCAAATCAGGCAGAGTCCGACGGCCGGACCGCCTTGATGAGCGCTGCCAAAAATGGCCACGAGCAGGTTGCTCTCGTCCTGCTCGAGGCAAAGGCGGACCCAAATCAGGCAGAGTCCAACGGCTGGACCGCCTTGATGCTCGCTGCCCAAAATGGCCACGAACAGGTCGCTCTCGCCCTGCTCGAGGCGAAGGCGGACCCAAATATGGCAATGTCCAACGGCTGGACCGCCTTGATGTGCGCTGCCCAAAATGGCCACGAGCAGGTTGCTCTCGTCCTCCTCGAGGCGAAGGCGGACCCAAATAAGGCAGAGTCCAACGGCCTGACCGCCTTGATGTGCGCTGCCCGAAATGGCCACGTACAGGTCGCTCTCGCCCTGCTCGAGGCGAAGGCGGACCAAAATATGGCAATGTCCAACGGCTGGACCGCCTTGATGTGCGCTGCCCAAAATGGCCACGAACAGGTCGCTCTCGTCCTGCTCGAGGCAAAGGCGGACCCAAATATGGCAACGTCCGACGGCGTGACCGCCTTGATGCTCGCTGCCCAAAATGGCCACGAACAGGTTGCTCTTGTCCTGCTCGAGGCAAAGGTGGACCCAAATCAGGCAAGGTCCGACGGCATGACCGCCTTGATGTTCGCTGCCCTAAGTGGCCACGAGCAGGTTGCTCTCGTCCTGCTCGAGGCAAAGAGGCGGACCCAAATCAGCAGGCAAGGTCCAACGGCGTGACCGCCTTGATGCTCGCTGCCGGAAAAGGCCACAAGCAGGTTGCTCTCGTCCTGCTCCAGGCAAAGGCGGACCCAAATCAGCAGGCACAGCCCAATGGCGTGACCGCCTTGATGCTCGCTGCCGGAAAAGGCCACAAGCAGGTTGCTCTCGTCCTGCTCGAGGCGAAGGCGGACCCAAATAAGGCAGAGTCCAACGGCACGACCGCCTTGATGTCCGCTGCCCAAAATGGCCACGAGCAGGTTGCTCTCGTCCTGCTCGAGGCGAAGGCGGACCCAAATCAGGCACAGCCTGATGGCTGGACCGCCTTGATGCTCACTGCCCAAAATGGCCACGAGCAGGTTGCTCTCGTCCTGCTTGAGGCAGGCGCCTCGCTCAAGGTAGTGAGCATCGACAACTTTACAATGCTCATGGCGGCGAGCCTCGGCGGCCTGACAACGGTGCTCAAGCGCGTGCTCCCGCAATCGGACATCGACGCTGCTGTCGTCCCCTCGCATGCAACAGAGGCAGGCTATACTGCGCTCATGTATGCGGCGATGGCGGGCCAGCAGCACTGCGTCCACATGTTGCTCAGCGCTGGCGCGCGCAAGGAAGTGCAGACTGCTGCAGGCAAGACCGCGCTTTCGCTCGCTCGTGATAGTGGCCACACAGTGGTCTGTGACTTGCTGGGGGCCCTGTGACGTCACACTGCGCGGCACACGGCGAGCTTTGGCGGCTGTGGCTGTTATTCGAATCTGAGCGAGCGGAGTGTACCGTCACAGTGGGAACAGTAGCTAGTGCGCTAGCAATTGGTGACTAGAGGACAAAATGTTGATGTGTCGGTCAAATGTGTATGAATTCATACGCCGAAGAGAATCTGTACGGTCAAATGCGATGAAAAATCACTCCGCACGCCCTGCTCTACCTGCTCGCACAGACTAAAATCACTCCTCACGCCCTGCTCTACCTGCTCGCACAGACGCCTCGTGAGTGCACTCGTGTGCCCAAAATGCTATCGTAAACGGCCACGAGCCGATTGCTCTCAACCAAACGGGCGCCGTCGTGAGCGCTCAGAACAAATGGAACACATCCTGCATGTGGCCGAGAAGCCCTCGCTCGCCGCAGCGATTGCGACATTTCTTGCACACGAGCGAGCTGTGAGCGTGCGGCACGGGGAGACAGACGTGCACGAGCTCGACGGATCCTTTCTCGGCAAGCCCGCGAGGTTTAGGGTCACGTCGGTCAAGGGCCACGTGTTCAACTTGGACTTTACAGAGCCTTACGCCTCTTCGTGGGATCGTCCGCCGATCGAGCTCTTCTCGTGTGGCACTGTGAAGACGCCTACGAGCGGTGCCGTGTGCAATCACTTGCGCGAGGCGGCCAAGGGCTGCTCCCATCTCGTCCTGTGGCTTGATTGCGACCGTGAGGGCGAGAACATCTGCTTCGAGGTGATGCACATCGTGCTGCCAGCGCTGCGTCCGGCAGCGGGCGACGCGCGGCGTGTGTGGCGCGCACGCTTCTCCGCCGTCTCGGCAGCGTCCGTCAGCCGCGCGATGGAGACACTCACACAGCCGAATGAGGCGGAGGCGTCGGCGGTGGACGCGCGCCAGGAGCTGGATCTCAAGGTAGGCGTCGCATTCACGCGCTACTTGACGCAGTCAGTGAGCGACCGGATCAAGCGGCTGGCAAACACGACGATCAGCTTCGGCCCATGCCAGACGCCCGCCCTCGGCTTCGTCGTGCAGCGCCACCTCGAGATCGCCGCCTTCGTGCCCGAGCCGTACTGGACGCTGGCGGCCCGCTTGCAGGTGTTGAGCGCTGATGAGCGCTGATGAGCGCTGATGAGCGCTGATGAGCGCTGATGAGCGCTGATGAGCGCTGATGAGCGCTGATGAGCGCTGATGAGCCCGGATTACAGAAACTGACCCAGGGGCTCGGGCGCTCCGCGCTGGTTGCAGGGCCCTCTCGGCGGCGCTCACGGCGGAGCACCGTTGAAGGCGGGCGAAGAGCGGCGCATCGACATCACCGACGGCAATGCGTACACGAAGGCCGAATTCATCGCCGAGTACGGCGGCACCTTGCAGTGGGACATCGCCAAATCGGCTATGGAGGAGGTGGCGGCGGCGGCGGCGGCACCGGGAGCGCCCACGACTCCGTCGCTGGAGGTGCACTGGCGTCGCTCACGCGTCTTCGCGCATGCAAGTGCTCACCATGGCGCCCTCCTCCCCACAGGTGCACTGGCGTCGCTCTCGCGTCTTCGCGCATGCACGTGCTCAGCACGGCGCCCTCCTCCCCACAGGTGCACTGGCGTCGCTCTCGCGTCTTCGACCGCGGCGTCGCTGCAGTGTGCTGCCAGCTCGTGCGAGAAGCGCCCGCCGCGGCGCTCTCGCAGCTTGACGAAACAGAAGAGACCCGAGCACGGCCGCTCGGCCTCAATACTGTGCAGCTGCTCAAGACATGCTCGGCGGCGCTCGGGCTCGGTGCCCATTCGGCGATGCGCATCGCAGAGGGATTGTACCTTGATGGACGAAATCGAACCCTTCGGGATTGTACCTTGACGAAATCGCAGAGGGATTGTACCTTGACGAAATCGCAGAGGGATTGTACCTTGACGAAATCGCAGAGGGATTGTACCTTGGCGAGCGGCTCTCGCACCCACGATTGCGACTGAGTGCGACTGAGTGCGACTGAGTGCGACGCAATGGACTCCCTGATCAGGTACATGGGCGGGCTACTCTCTTACCCACGCACCGAGTCCACAGCTTACCCCGAGGGGTTCGATTTCGTAACGACAGTGCGCGCGCTGCGGGGGCACCCCGAGTGGGGCGAGCACGCCCTGCATGCAAGTGCTCACCACGGCGCCCTGCTCCCCACAGGTGCGCGCCCAGCAGGGGCACCCCGAGTGGGGCGAGCATGCGGCGTGGCTCCTCGAAGAGCCTGGGCGTCTGCAGGTGCGCTGATGGACGCTGCTTGCCACTGCTTGCCACTGCTTGCCACTGCTTGCCACTGCTTGCCACTGCTTGCCACTGCTTGCCACTGCTTGCCACTGCTTGCCACTGCTTGCCACTGCTTGCCACTGCTTGCCACTGCTTGCCACTGCTTGCCACTGCTTGCCACTGCTTGCCACTGCTTGCCACTGCTTGCCACTGAGACTCGAAAAGACTAAGCGGCGGCAGGCGCGCAAGTGGCAGGGCGCCCGCCCTGCATGCAAGTGCTCACTACGGCGCCCGCATCCCCACAGTTGCGCAAGCGGCCGGGCGCTGTGGACGCGGGCGATCACCCGCCGATCACGCCGGTAGCCGCCGCGACGCGTGAGCAGGCGTGTGCCTGCGGAGGCTTCGACGCGTGGCGTCTGTACGAGCTCGTCGCACGCACCTTCCTGGCTTCGGTCTCGCCGGATGCGCGGCTTCGTGTCGTGCTCGCGACCGTCGACGTGGGCGGCGAGGTCTTCGAGGCGCGAGGGCGTGAGATGATTGAGAGTGGCTGGTATGCTGATTGCCGTGCTGATTGAGCGTGGCCGGTATGCTGATTGCCGTGGATGACGGCTGATGGGCGCTGAGTGACATCGAGAGGCTTTGAAGAGGGACACTGACTGCCACTGATGGCCTCCGTCATCAGGTACCGTGTGCTGCCGCGCCTTGCGCCGCCATGCGAGCCTCTGCCGGATTGGGTCTGTGTCGCGAGTCGATACGCCTTCGGTCCGGTGACGCTCGAGGAGCACGCGACCACCGAGCCGTCCGCCCTGAGTGAGAGTGAGCTGATTGGGCTCATGGAGATGAATGGGATCGGCACCGATGCCTCGATTGCCACTCATATCCACACGATCGAGCAGCGCAAGTACGTTCGTCTGCTCGGCGGCACGGGCGGGCGGCGCTTCGAGCCTACCCCTCTCGGGCTGGCACTCACCCAGGTGCCGCTGATGGCCTCTGATGGCCTATCTAATTGCATGCTGATTGCCTACCTCCCTCGGGCTGGCACTCACCCAGGTGCCGCTGATGGCCTCTGATGGCCTATCCAATTGCATGCTGATTGCCTACCTCCCTCGGGCTGGCACTCACCCAGGTGCCGCTGATGGCCTCTGATGGCCTATCTAATTGCATGCTGATTGCCTACGTTCGTCGGGCTGGCACTCACCCAGGTGCCGCTGATGGCCTCTGATGGCCTATCTAATTGCATGCTGATTGCCTACGTCCGTCGGGCTGGCACTCGCCCAGGTGCCGCTGATGGCCTCTGATGGCCTATCTAATTGCATGCTGATTGCCTACGTCCGTCGGACTCGCACTCGCCCAGGCGATTCGGCGCATTGACCCGGAGCTGGTGCTGCCGACGGTCCGCTCGCACGTCGAGGCACAGCTCGATCGCATCGCTCGAGGCGAGACGAAACGCGCCGTTGTGGTCGCGCACTGCCTGCAAGAGTTCCGCGCCAAGTTTGAGCACCTGACGCGCAACATCGGCCTCCTGCATGAGCTCTTGGAGGCATCCTTTGGTGGTGGAGGCGGAGGCGGCGGCGGAGGCGGCGGCGGAGGCGGCAGTGGAGGCGGCGGTGGAGGCAGCGGTGGAGCTGGCGGAGGTGGAGCTGGCGGTGATGGAGGCGGAGGTGACGGTGTGGGGGTTGGCGAGGGTGGCGGTGACACACGTGGAGGCGGTGGTGAGGAGCGTCGCATCGACATCACCGACGGCAACGCGTACACCCTCGCTCAGTTCATCGAGCAGTATGGCGGCACATTGCAGTGGGACATCGCCAAGCCGACGCCGGTTGCGGACGATGGAAGCGCCCGCATCGATGGTGCCGTCGATGGTGCCGACGGCGTCCTCGGACGGGACTCGAAGCCGTTTTGCCGCGCGCCGCATTCAGGCCACTACCTACGGCTGAGGCTACACCCGCGCCCGCATCTATACAACGCGCAGACCGCGGAGCTCACGGAGATCCCATCTCGGACCGCGGAGATCCCATCTCGGACCATCCCTTTACCAGTGGGAGGGAGCTTCCGGCTCTACAATGAGCGCCGCTGCCCACTGTGCGCATATGAGCTGCTCCTCTTCGCACCGAATACGCGCGGCGCCGCCGGGCAGCGCGCGTACCCCCTCTGCCCCGGATGCTTCTGCCAGCCGCCGCTGCCAGGCGGCATGGATCCCGACGACGAAGGCCGCTGCTCGCGCTGCCCGCACCCAGAGGCTCATCCGATCGTCGCGGAGCTCGGCGTGTGCGCCTGCCCGGAAACAGCCGACCTGGGTGGCCAGCTGCTCCTGGACCCCACCGGCGGGCCGCACTGGCGCCTCGTCTCGTCGCGCAGTGCACTCGTGCGTTCCTTCCCACCATTTGTGCACCAAGTCTCCCTTGGACCACGTTGCGGCTGTGCCGGCACGTGCCGGAAGATCGTAGTTGAGTTTCAGCGAGGCCGCTCGCCGCTCGCCGACGGTGCTACGCGACACGTGGGCTGTGTCCTCTCGGATGAACTACTCGAGGCGCTTTTTCAGAGCGCCGAGATGGGCGAGAAGCGCCGTGGTAGGCTCCAAAGTTGACGCTTGAATGGCCGGGCGTCTCGTAAGAAGATGAGGTCGAGGAAAAAGGGGAGGCGGCGCTAGCTACTAGGCCTCAAAGGGATTTAGTTCCTTCTCATGACACTTCCACCCCGCTCGAGGCCATTTCAGACGTTGTCACACCACTATGGCGAGGACGCAGCCTCCACGCTATACATGTGGCGCTTCGCCGGCTCTTCATTCGGACTGGAGCACAAATTTTGGTGGACGTTGCTCGCCAGCTGCGCGGCGGGCGCTTTGACTGCGTGTGGTGCACTCCTCTTTCAACTGATTGCGACCTCTATTGCGCAGGCCACGTGGCACACCGACGAATTGGACCACGGCCTGGCATACGATGGTACGAGCGTCGTGCCTCACAACGTGACTGCATATGCTGCTTGGGGAAGCGGAGAGTGGCGATGGATCGTGTACACCACGTGTGGCGGTGCCGTGATCGCCGGTCTGAAGCTGCTGGGCACCTTCTTCAGCGTCTTCTTCGGCATCTTTGACAGGGATGCTACGCACCGCACCTCCTCTCGTGTCTTTCCGCGACTCACCCCTAACCTCGTGGTCGAGGTCGGATCCCTCGAGGGCCACATGGTGCACGGCTATTTTATCCTGCTCTGCGGGGCCGTGGCGATTGGATGCGGCGCGAGCGTAGGCCCGGAGGCTCCCAACGGCTCCTTCGGCGCAGGCGTCGGCGCGGGTCTGCATCGGCTACTGAAGGTGGGCCCACGAGGGGCAGGCGGCGCAGGGGCAGGATCTGAGCGAGAGGTGCAGCGTGGCTTTAGCGAGGAGTATGTGCTGATCGGGATGGCGACGGCCTTCGTCAACATCTTCCCGGGACTCATCTGTGCGATTGCCCTCATGCTCGAGCTGAACATCACGACGACCATCATCTCCGTGGCCGCTGTAAAGGCGTCTGTCGCTGCACTCGCGGAGCGGGATGAGGCCCATGCGCTCCGAAAGCAGGCAAGGGCAGATGCAACGGCAAGGGCAGATGCAACGGCAACGGCAGAGGCCACGGCCACGGCAGCGGCGGAGCCTTCCGGTACAGCGGAGGCGAGGCTGACGGGTGTGGGCCGACGAGCCGCCGGAGCACTAAGCTGCCTCGGGTGCGCCAAGGACGTTGCCGTCGATGCGAAGCGGTCGGCCGCCGCACCGGGCGAGCTACCGCACTCCAAGTTCCGCTTTGACTTTGCCCAGTTCGTCATCTTTGTCACGTTTGGCGGGAGCGTTGGCGCAGTTGTCTACTCGCTCGGTGCGTCTAACACCTTTCTCTCGGCGGACGACTTGACCTCCGACGACCTCGTCGCCTCGACTGGCGCGTCGTCCGCCGACGTGTTCCTCTTCCTCTTGCAGAAAGCGTGGGTCGTCGAGCTCTGGCACTACCCCGTGGCCATGCTTTTCGGAGTGCTTGGCTGCGGGCTCGCACTGCTCGGGGAGATCGTGGGTGCGGTGCTGCAGACGCTCGGGCTGCGCCTTCTCTGCTGGCTCGATCACACGCGCCTCAACTTTTGGTGGACGTCCAAGACGAGCCTGTTGAGGTATCGGCTGCTCAGCCTGTGCACCGCCCGCCCGATCTGTGACGAGGTCGCCTCGCTCGGTGCGCTGCTCCAACCCATTCTCGGGGGCCTCCTCATTGGGCTGTGGGCCGTTTTGCAGCCGTTTTGCTTGGGCGAGGGTACAGACTTTCTGCGCTACCTCCTCGCTGGCACCAACAACCGCACGCTCGCACCCAGCACGCTGATCGGCATCGGTGTAGTCAAGCTGCTCGCGACTCGCACGGCGCTCAGTTTCGGCTTCGTGGGTGGCAAGTTCTTCCCAACCATGTTCCTTGGTGGCTGCGTCGGGTGTGCCATCTTCCTCTGGTGCAACGAGGACTCAACGCTCATCATCCACCGGTGCAGCATGCCGCTCGTCTTCCCGCTCACGTGCCTCATGGCGAACAGCGTCACGAGCCTCGGGGCGCTCTTCCTGTCCCTCCCTTTGTGCGTAATCCTGATTTTCGGGCTTGACGGCGAGCAGAGCTCGTGTGTGCTGCTCTCATGCCTCACCGCCTATGTGCTACTGCATGGGATTGGGCGCGGCCTCCTCCCGATGGTCTTCGAGAGGCAGGTGCTTGCACAGCTCCGCCTGCTCCGTGAGAACAATGCAGCCCTCGTGCGAGCGAGTGTCTCCGGCCGTTTGCCGTTGGGTGTGCTGGCGGGGCTGCCGGACGAAGGCGCAACCGCGCCTACCGGACGGCTCACCGCCGGCGCGCCGCCGAGGGCCGGCGGGCTTCAGGAAGAGCTCTTGCCATCGCGTTCACCGGATGCGAGCATGCAAGAGCCCGACATGGCGCCCAGAAGTGGCCTAGGCGCGGCAGCGGAGGCACTTTATGTGAATCCGTTGACGAGCCCAGAGCGCTATGGGGGGCATGGCAGGGCACAGGCAGATGGGTTGCCCACCGGTACTCCCAACACCATCCTCTCACCGGGATGGGTTTCTGTGGACTGACTGCAACCCACTACAGCCTATGCTCAGAGATCGCAAGTCCACTGTCACAGACCTGAGGGTGTTCGCGGCGCGCAGCCCTGTTGCGTGCCACGCAGGCAGCCCGCACCAACGGGACCGCGGCGTCTCCTCCTCACTTCGCGCACGTGTCTCGCGTTCTCGGCTTCGCGTCCGGTCCCAGTACCGACTACCGTCCAGCCCGATGAGCGATATCCGTTGACAGTAATCGTCCTAATCGACTATCTCCGTCTCCGTCCGGCGCGTCGGACCGTTCCGTGTCGCCCGTCCCGCGCGTCGACCCGTGCGCTGAGCCGTCGAGACCGTCGTGCGCCGCGGGCGGGCCGCGGGTCTTACTCTTAGGACTTCCGGAAGTCCCACTCCCAAGAACGTTCTTGGCGGGGCCGTTCCCCGTCCCGGCGCGAATTATTCGAAATTCTATCGATCGATATCGTATCGAAATTCTATCGAAACCTTCCGTACTAACTTTGAAGTACACGACAAGAGCGGTTTCACCTACTACACACAGCGCAAGAGCAACACTGTGACACCCGCGCAAGCGTCAACGTCTCGCGGGCCGCATCCCATCGTGGCCGTGCACCGTAACTTGCGATAACCGTGCGGTGCTCTGAGCTGAGTCTGATGATCGCCCGCGCGGCTGTGCCTGTGGAAGCGCAATACATTAGAAGAGAGAGGGGCGAATCACGGAAGGTGCTACCAGCCCCACGTGGTGAGAACGATGGCGAAGGCGTTGAGCAGCGAAAGCGGGAACGCAAAGTCGAGCGCAAACTCGTCCTCCTCCATCTTGCCGTAGAGCAGGGCCACCGCAGACCCTTCAGACGCACCGCGCTCGACGAGCTGGAAATTGCGCGCGGAGGCCCAGTTGGCGCGCCCGCCGAAGGGGAGCTCGTACGTCTCGGTGCGCGCGTTCCACTTGGGGCGGCGCGATTCGAGGATCGAGACGTGCTCGGGCGAGCGCTTGGCGCCGAGCTCACCCAACACTCTCCCGAGCTCGCCGTGCTGTGCGTCGAGCGCGCCAATAGGCGGCCGCGGCATCGCGACGCGCATCACGTTGAGATCGGGCAGGCCGTTGCCGAGCTGATGGGTGCTGTGCGCCACGTAGCACAGCTCGGGTGCGCTCTCGTGCCCGTCGTGCCGCGCGCGCACGATGCTGAACGTGCGCTCCTTGCCCTGACGCACCCGCGCAAGGTGCTTGCGCGGCTCGCAGCCCTGCTGCTGCTCGGAGATGATCCACTCCTTGCCCTTGCGTGTGGCGGAGAGGACGAAGACGTTGCCCTCCTCGAGGTAGAGCTCGAGCGTGTGCTTCTCGCGCAGTCGCTTCACGGTGCAGCGCATCGTGCCCTGATCGCGAGGTCGCGGCTCGAGCAGCCTGTCAACATCGAGGTCGGCTGCACGCGAGAGGTCGATGGACACCTCCGGGCACACGGTGGGCGAATCTGATGAGAAGGAGGTCGACGGGCTCGAGACCAACGGCGGGCTGGAGCGCATCCCGATCGGCTTCGGCGTGAAGGGCGATGTTGCTGCGGCCGTGGCGGCAGGCGGGTAGTGCTGCGAGGATGGGCTGGCGACGCGGCCAAAGGTGGCGAGCTGTCGCTGCGTGATTGTTTGCGCTGGCTGCGGCATGTACGTAGCTGCGGGGTTGGGATTCGCCATGCTCGGCACCGCCATGACCTACCCCCTTACGCTCGCGTTGGCTCGATACGAGAGAGCCGATTGAAGGGAGAGCCGCCGTTGAAAAACGCCTTCATGGGCGAAATCTCTCAAAACTTCGGCGGCCGCGTGTGTGAACCGCGATGATTAGAGGAATTCCGTGTACAACGGGCTCGGTTTAGGCCCCTCTAAGGGGCTGGGAGCCCCTTGGCCCCTCGTGCGTAGGGACGCTCGCTTGTGAAACGCGGCGACATCGCGAACGCTTTTCTCATCGCAAGCGCAGCGCGAGAGCTGCTTGCTGCTGCGCGACTGCACCGCCTGATCGAGATGTCAAGGGTGGAGAAGACGCATCGCGAGGCGGAGGTGAGGCGGCAGATGCCTCACTGCCGCGCCTTTCGCGGCTGTGGAGCCGATGCTCTGCACCCACGCACGCGGCAGCGCGTGCGCACATGAGAGGCTCTCCGGTCGCTCAGCCTGCGTTGCCGCTCTCTGCACAGGCGCTAATGAGGGAGGTCGAGACGCGCCTGCCCGGCCTCGGTTTCATGATGATTCCGGTCGGCCTGGTCGCTGGCCATCCGGAGAAGCAGGCCGTCACGCCCAAGGTGATGAGCGCTGCGCTCTCTCCGTGTGCGTCTCCCGCTGCTTTCCTGCTTCGCAATCGGCTCGAGCGCGAGCCGCAGCCGACGGCGCCCGCCCGCCCATGCGGATCCGCGCACGCGCCTGTCGCCGTCGCCGTTCTCACGCCCGCTCTCGACCGCAACAGATTCATTTTGAGAAGAGCAGCGGTGTCTACCTCGGCAAGCACATGAACGCTCCCGGAGCGGCCAACGCCGGCCGCCGCTCATCGGGCCCGAGCGGCTCGCACAAACCACGCGGGTTTACCATGCCCGTGCCCGGCAGCGTGCCAGGCGGCGCGCCCGGCGCGCCCGGGGCGCAAGTGGCTGGCCAGAAGCGCGCGCGCCCTGACGGCGGAGGCCGCGCGAGCATGGGCTTGCCAAATGCTGGCGGTCAAACGCACCGCAAACGCGCGACGGTCGCGCCTGCGCGGCTGAGTGCCGGCGGCGACGGCACCGTGAAGGCAGAGCTCAAGGAGGCCAAAAAGGTACTCAAGGACCTGATGGGCCGCCAGGTTGCCTGGCTGTTCAACAAGCCAGTAGATGTGACCAAGTATCCGCAGTACTATGAGGTCATTTCGCACCCGATGGACCTGGGCACCATCCGCAAGAAGCTCGAAGGCGGTGAGTACGAGGACCTCGATGCGTTCACCTCGGACCTGCGGCTCGTGTGGCACAACTGCTACACGTTCAACCGCGACGACCAGCCCAACGACCCGAATAGCGTGACCAGCATGGCGCGCGAGCTTGAGCATCGCTCGGAGGAGTTGCTGAAGCAGATCCCGCAAGTCCTCGAGCGAGAGCGCGCGGAAAAGTTGGACAAGGAGACGGATGCGGCTAAGGACCTCAAGAAGCAGCTGCGCGAAATGCAGAAGGCGCAATTATTGCAGCAGGAGTTGATGATGAAGCAGATGCAGCAGATGCAGCAGCAAATGATGATGGGGGGCATGGCGCCGTCCATGATGCCGGGCATGATGCCCGCCATGATGCCCGCCATGATGATGGGCGGCATGATGCAGCAGGCGGCACCGCGCGGCGGCGGCCGCGGTGGGCGCAAGAGCGGAGGCGGAGGCGGGCGCGGAGGCGGCGGCGGCTCCCGCGGCGGCAATACGCTCGGCGGCGGCATGGTACCTTATGGAGGCGGCGGCATGGATGCCTTTGGTGGCGCGATGGTACCGGCGCCACCCATGGATCGCGGCGACATGAGCTTCGACCAGCGCGCGCAGATCTCTGCGGGGATCGCAAGGCTCGGAGCCAATGACCTCTCGAAGGCAGTCAAGATCATTCAGGACAACAACCCTTCGCTCGCGTCCGGGGACGGCCACATCGAGGTCGACATCAACGCACTCGACAACCCGACCCTGTGGCGCCTGTGGGACTACCTCGAGAAGTGCAACGGCCCAAAGCCCAAGAAGAGCGGCGGCGGCGGCAAGCGCGGCAGTGCCGCCAACTCGCTCCTGAGCAACATAGATGCCGCGTCCATGCGCAACCCGCACCAGCTGCAGCAGGTGCGCAACGCTCGCTCCTCGCTCGCGAGTGCCGCCGACGGCGGCGCGAGCGGCGGCGGCGGCTTCTCGGGCGCTGACGACGGCGCCGACGACGGCTGGATGAGTGACGGCGACTCGGACGGTGGCAAAGCGCCGACCGGAGGCGGCGGAGGCGGAGCAGGCGGCGGCATGTGGCAGTCCTTCCAGCAGACGAAGGAATCCCACCTGCGGCAGCAGCAGCAGGCGCAGCAGCAGCAGGCGCGGCAGCAGGAAGCGGCCGCGGCCGAAACCGAGCGTGCGCGCCGTGCGGCTCAGGATCAGCGCCAGCAGGCCCAGCGCCAGCGCGACGAGCAGCGCCTGCGTGAGCGTGAGGAGCGAGAGCGCCAGCGACAGGGCGCGGGCATTGACATGATGGGTCAGCAGAAGGCAATGACCGAAGCCGACCAGTGGGGGGGCGATGGCTTTGACGAGTACGGCCTGGGCGGCTTCTGAGACGGCAAGCGGTTCTCGAAGAGCCGGCGCTCGTGTGGAAACGACGCTCGGAGCGGAGCGAATTTTCCGTTGGCAGTCGAAACTGTCCGTTGGCAGGACGAATGAGGGTTCCCGCTCTGGGACTACTTGTACGGTCGTGCATGCTCTTGCACGAGTCTGCAGTCTCGAGAGCCTGGACCTGCGCAGCGGCGCTCACAAGAGCCATAGGCATAGTTCCGCAGCGTGAGGTGGAGGGTGGGCCTGGCGGCCTGCATCGTGCCCTCCGGCCGTGCGCACGATACCCTACCGGGCGCGGCAGGTGCTGGTCCGGCACGGCGCGCGCGCGCGAGAACACATACAAACACGACCGTTCACCGCCGGTTCTCTACTCGAGTTCTTCCATTTTACATATCGCGCGACGACGATAGCATCGGGTGTGTATCAGTCGACAATGTACGATGAAAACCCCGGCATCGTACCTCTCCTGGGGGTGATGAGACGGCGGTACTTTCGTGTTTTTCGTGCGGAATTACAAACATCTCTCGAGCGTGAATCACACATGCTGCTTACGTGTTGTGTGTATTCATAATGAATCACACACCAAGCCCAGCGAAGGAGTTCGAGGTGCAGAAGCTGTAGGTCGACAGGCTGGGCCGTAGAGGCCAATTGATGGGCTGCATATCCAGCGGTGTCAGCGGGAGTGACGGCGACGAGAGCGCCAAATGATCCGCGGCCCCGACGGTGCCAAGCTCGGACCCGACACCAGAGTGGGTCTCATCAATGGTGCTTCAGCTGTCGGGTTTCTGCCATCAGAGCTCGGCCTGTTGACGAGTATCACGCGCCTCCACATATTCCAAGCTTCCTCTCTTTCGGGCACGATTCCATCCGAGGTTATG
>Ga0210247_100085_pt1 | contig 72702 bp, 45 predicted proteins | sample ChrtobMetP3_16mM_FD_155449 | JGI IMG/M metagenome (GOLD analysis project Ga0210247, IMG submission 155449) | Chrysochromulina tobin associated microbial communities from unialgal haptophyte culture, Seattle, Washington, United States - P3_16mM | ecosystem: Host-associated > Algae > Haptophytes >... | reverse complement strand
GCGGGCGTGCGCCATGTCATCGATGACGATGAGCACCTGTGCGCTGGCGTGCGTCACGTGAAGGCAGCCGACGAGAAGGTATGCGCGGGCGTGCGTCACGTCAAGGACGACGACGAGAAGGTATGCGCGGGCGTGCGTCATGTCAAGGACGACGACGAGAAAGTTTGCGCGGGCGTGCGTCACGTCAAAGATGCCGACGAGAAAGTATGTGCAGGCGTGCGCCACGTCAAGGACGACGACGAGAAGGTCTGCGCCGGTGTGCGTCACGTCAAGGCTGCCGACGAGAAGGTGTGTGCAGGTGTGCGTCACGTCAAGGACGACGACGAGAAGGTCTGCGCGGGCGTTCGTCACGTCAAGGATGCCGACGAGAAGGTTTGCGCGGGCGTGCGCCATGTCATCGATGACGATGAGCACCTGTGCGCTGGCGTGCGTCACGTGAAGGCAGCCGACGAGAAGGTATGCGCGGGCGTGCGTCACGTCAAGGACGACGACGAGAAGGTATGCGCGGGCGTGCGTCATGTCAAGGACGACGACGAGAAAGTTTGCGCGGGCGTGCGTCACGTCAAAGATGCCGACGAGAAAGTATGTGCAGGCGTGCGCCACGTCAAGGACGACGACGAGAAGGTCTGCGCCGGTGTGCGTCACGTCAAGGCTGCCGACGAGAAGGTGTGTGCAGGTGTGCGTCACGTCAAGGACGACGACGAGAAGGTCTGCGCGGGCGTTCGTCACGTCAAGGATGCCGACGAGAAGGTTTGCGCGGGCGTTCGCCATGTCATCGATGACGATGAGCACCTGTGCGCTGGCGTGCGTCACGTGAAGGCTGCCGACGAGAAGGTCTGTGCGGGCGTGCGCCATGTCATCGATGACGATGAGCACCTGTGCGCTGGCGTGCGTCACGTGAAGGCAGCCGACGAGAAGGTATGCGCGGGCGTGCGTCACGTCAAGGACGACGACGAGAAGGTCTGCGCCGGTGTGCGTCACGTGAAGGCTGCCGACGAGAAGGTGTGTGCAGGTGTGCGTCACGTCAAGGACGACGACGAGAAGGTCTGCGCGGGCGTGCGCCATGTCATCGATGATGATGAGCACCTGTGCGCTGGCGTTCGCCATGTCAAGGCTGCCGACGAGAAAGTGTGCGCGGGCGTTCGTCATGTCAAGGATGCTGATCACATCCCCTGCGCGGGCGAGCGCCGCGTCAAGGACGTTGAGAACAAGCCTCTTCCTACGACCCCGTCGAAACTTCTCGAACAGCTCTGGGGCGCAGCTCAAAACGCCGCATCTGACTTCGGTGCTCAAATCGAGAAGGTCATGAAACCTGCCGATCCTGTGAGGGAGGTCGAGAAGGCGGTTAAGGCGGCAGCAAAGCCGCTGCCGCCTCCTTTGAAGAAGCTGGCCTCGAATCGTGCAACTACGAAAGAGAATGGCGTACCGATGAGCTCCAAGCGCGCTAGCGGAGCTCCCATCAGCAAGCGCGCCAGCGATGCTCCCATTTCGAAACGCGTCAATGACGCTCCTATTTCCAAGCGCCTCAATGATGCTCCGCTCTCGAAACGCGCCAATGATGCTCCCATCTCGAAACGCGCCAATGATGCTCCCATCTCGAAACGCGGCCTTTCCGTTCGTGCCAATGGGCGCTGAAGCAGAGACAGGACGAACGGGATTGGTGACGTTCTGCTCAGTGTCACTGTGGCAGCTTGAGCCGCTGCATTCTGAAGTGAATTGTGGCTGAGCTCGCTGCCAGAGGTGCATGCAAGGGAATGAAGCTCTAAGGTGGAGCTGGGACGCTCAACACGTGCACATCTCATCGATGGTGCCGACCAGGCTTCCTTTGAGTTGAGTAGCTTCTCTCGGGCAACTCCTCAGGATGACTGGGCTCTGGGGTGAGCGGTGTGGGACGGGAGGAGAGCCGGCCAGGCAGCTTATCGTTCTTGGATCTTGGATGATTGTTGAACCGACGTGTCCGGGATGTGGACGCTGGATGAGTGCGCCGCGATCGCGGCCGCGCGCGCGGTCGTCCGACAACCCGTATTTTCTCGCATCACACGCAAGTCAGTATACAGTAAGTGCGCTATAGTGTCGCGAGCGTGGTCAAATCTCTAATCTGAAACCAATCGAAGACGGTCAGTCGGAGTACACGCGGATATGCATACGTGGCTGACCGCGACGGAGCACGACGCCCGGTCGACGTGGCTGACCGCCCGGGATACGGATTAGTGGATCGGGCGGCCCACCGGCATCGCGCCGCAGTCGCACGACACGCCTCTACGCACCCCGGCTACAAACACACACGTACGCGCAACACACGCGTACGCGCCGCCGTTGCATGCCATGCTCTCGCATAGGACTCTCCGGCGCACTGCCTATGCACATCACCGCCACAGCCCACACGCATGCACATCAAGGCACCATCGCGAGCGCAGCTCCAACAGCACATGCCGCTGTGAAGCTGCCGCTGTGAACCCGCTGTGAAGCACTCACGATGCGCCGGGCGCCTCCGCCTCGGACGCTGCGTCCACGTCGGAGGAGGGAAAGTTCCCGCCCTCGGCGACTCGCATGAGCACGTCCGGCCTACCTGCCGCATCACGCACCACCATCATCTCATCATCGAGATACGAGATGAGCACCGAGCGCTTGTACTCCACGGGCGCCTGGAAGGGAAGCTTGAGGCTCATGTACTCGGACTGTGCCTCGGTGTACATCTCGACCAGGCGCACAGCCGACTCGGCCTCCAGCTTCGAGGCGAGCTTCACCGTATTCTCGAACGAGAGCACGCGCACCTTGACCTCTGCCGTGGCACGTGGCTGCTCGGGCCGGATGGTGAGGTACGTGTCGCCCACGTCGACCAGGTCCGCACCGCTCGGCGACTTGGGCGCCGACTTGGCGCCTTTCATCAGCAGTGTGAGGGCCTTCAGGCCGGGCGAGGCGCCCGACGCGTACAGGAACTTCCACTTCCCGTTGAGCAGAGGCGAGGTCGCCGGTGACTGCGTCGGATTCTGCGCCTCGAGCGCGAGCAGGATCTCGCCAACAACGGCCCTGTCGGGTTTCGCGCCCTTCAGGCCGTCGGCGATCTCGGACTTGAGCGCCTCCTTGGCGATGCTGCCCTCCTCAAAGAGAGCGTCGTCATAATCATCACCACCGACCAGCGCCTGCTCGACAGCGGCAGGCTCAGCCTTCACATCCATGGAAGAAGCATCGGCAGCGGCCGGCGGTTCCACCGGAAAAGGCTCGTCGCCCATCTGCCATGCACAAGACGACTCTGAGCGAGTGGGACAGGGCTTCTAGACGCAGATTCCCGCTGGGCTTTTCCCAGTATCTGGGCGGCGTGCATTTTTGCAGCACACCTGCATGTACGGCACCGCAGGCCGGCAGGCCGGCACAACCGGCGCGGTCGATCGGAGCGGAAGCAGCGTGTAGGCGGCCGAGACGGCGAGGATCGCGAGGGTGAGAAGCGTCCGCATTTGTAACTAAAGAGATCGTCCTCCCATGCTGATACCTCGGAAGAGGCGAGGAAACCACAAGGAAACTTACGGACACAAAAGAGCTCTCAAAGGACGAGTTCAACCATAGTGTACTGAACTGAACAAACGAGACTTGGGTTCAACCATCGTGTGGAGTTTGCTGCCCTGCGCCACGGAGCGTCTGTCTAGACTCTCACGCAGCCGCAGCCGCCTCAGCCGGCAGCTTCGCCTTCTGAACGCTGCTGCCGCCCACCTTACTCTCGCCGAGCTTGCTCTCAGGCCGGGCAGCGGCCTCGTCCACCCCGTCCGCCCCGGTAGGCAACTTGGACTTTATGGCCGTCGCTGCGCTCGCCGCTTTGGCGAACTTGACCAGCGATGCTGCGTCACGTGGCCCATTGTAGTCGGCGCTGCCCAAAGCGACCTCATCTTCATTGGAGCCGCTGACCAACTTGAGCCACTTGAGGGCGGGGTAGGCGCGCACGCCTAGCTGCGCGGCCAGCTCCGGGCTGCTCTGCCCATCGATGGCAAGAACGGGCACTCCGTCCGCCTTGAGCGTGCTGGCAGCCTCCTTGAGCGCCGGGATCATCGTCTTGCAGTGGCCACACCACGGCGCGTGAAAAGCGACCAATGCACCCTTGCCACCCTCGAGCACCTCCTGCAGCTTCTCGGCGCCTGCCACGACCACATCCGACTCATCATACTCGCTTGGCATGTCAGTGACGGACAAGGGTCGTACCTCCGCCTTCATGCCGATTTCGATGAACATCTTGGCAGCTTCGTTGCAAGACTCTTCGGAGCCTGCGACCAGTACGGCCTTGCCGTGCTTCTCCAATTTTCCAATGAGTGGCTGCACCTTATCCTCAGTGGCGCCGAGCTTGTCTGTCAGCACGGAAATCAGCTGATCGATGGATGTTGAGTCGCTGTCAAACACTTCAACCACGTGATAGTAATCAGCCCGCTGAGCGGCCCCCGCTTGCTGACCCGAGGCGGCGACGCTAAGAGCAGCTAGGACAAGAATGGGAACCATCGCGCTCGTGAACGCTCGCACGAGCTTGTCCTCTGCTCATCACGCGAGATTTTTCATGCTCGTTCTCGTCGTGACGAGAGATTTTTCATGCACGTGCTCGTTGTGACGACGATTCTGCCGTCGCTGCTTTTGTCGCCTGCTATTCGATGGCAACTTTCGCATAGACCGGCCTCTTTATTGCAGATGCAAATCGCGGCTGTCGAGGAGTCGGCGGAAGTGATCGACGTTGAGGGAGCAGCAGGGCCGAAGTACTCCGACGAGGAGCAGATCATTCGTCAGTACGCTGAGTCGTGGTCCCGCGTTGACCAGGAGAAGTTGGCTGGCATGCCGGATGCCTTTGATACGAGCCAGGAGTCCACAGCAGTCAAAAAACAGCTCATTGGCTCGTGGAAGCTCGTGGCTGCAAGCGATGCCGACTGCATCCGCAGCGTGGGCTTGAGCGGCCGTGCGCTCACGCGCTTTCAGTCGGTCATCGGCCACTTTCAAACGTTCGCCAAGCCAGATCCGATGGATATCTTCACCGGAAAGAGCTCTTTCTTCATGACGACGTCCGAGGTGATCGCCGATGCCAAGATCGGCGTGACATCGACAGTCACAATGAAGGGAGGTTTCTACGTGGGTCCTTTGGCCGACACTGAGCTGGGCGTCACGGAGACGTATTCTTGTGTCGAAGTCGATGGTGCGGCTCAGCCCGGAGCCGGCATGTCCAACCGCTGGGACTTCAAGTTCTTGAGCGACACCTTGCGCGTCTGCCGCGCTGTGGACGGCTCGCTACGAGTGTACGAAAAGCTCGAGGCGGATGTGGCGCTGGCGGAGCTGGCGAGCCTGCGCACGGAAGAGATAGAGATCGATCCGGAGGCGTTCATGGAAGACGAGGTGGAGGTGGAGGATGAACCGGAAGACGACCCGAATGACGACCGACCGATCTGGCAGAAGCGGCTCGACGAAGAAGCACGGAAAGAAGGACGCTACGGCGGGCGCACCAAGGATGGCACTCCCATCAACAACTTCGGTCCGCCACCGAGCAACAACTAGCCCAACCCAGTCGGCCTCAATATTCACTCTTGTACGTCTTTCGAGTTGTGATCATGCATGGGATCTCTACGCACTGCGGTGTGTGCGCGCGTGCGTGCGCGGGATACATTGACCCCTCCCGACGCCGACGGTCGCACGGTCCGTGCGGACTAGACACGCGAAATGGTGGCTGGTGCTGGGGGCTGGTCGGGTGTGGCGGTGCGAATGTGCTTTCAGTGAGAGTTCATTGAGCGTAAAGGAAAATAGTACTTGCTTGTACGCGGTTAAGTACGCGGTGTATGCAACTAACCGGTGGGAACAGCAGGCGAGGTAAGTCTCACGGTCCCGCACGGCCGGAGCGCGCGGACGGCCGCCGGACCAGCGCACACCGCGGGCGCGCGGGCCGCTCCCGTCCGCGTTCGCGCCGACCGGCCTAAGACCGGCCTTCGAGCAGGCGCGGGGAGGCGCTCTGGGAGCGGGTGGCGGCAGGGTCGGGTTCGCAGGGGGCGGCCTCTTCTGATTCGGCCGCGGGGAGCGGTCGGCTCCGGGGCTGCGGCTGTTGAGTCGGCCGCGGATTCGGTCGTCGCGCTGTCGTGCGGGTGCGTTGGTCTATTGGGGGGTTGGGATGGTTGTGAGGTTCGTCTGTGTGATCCGTGTGCCCGTGTGCGCCCGTGTGTCCCATGTGTATCCCGGCTCCCCCCGGCGTCTTTTTACCTGAAAGTCCAAGAAAGTTAGAAGTTGTGTAACGCAAGCGAAACGGCAGTTCTTGACCGTGCGCTTGAGGATTCCTTACGTCCACGTCGTGTCTGAGTGCTTGGACGAGGGTCAGCTCGCGACTCAACGTGTATCGATGATCGAGTCGCCGGCGAGCTCGTTCCGAACTCCTCGAACACCACGGGAAGCCACGGGCGCTACGGATATGGCCTCAGCCTCGCCGGATAATGAAGGAAAATGCCAGAGCGCTCTGGCATTTTCCTTTCCCGTTGATGAGGTGACCTCTAGCGCGCCTCGCACACCTGTGGGCGTCGATCAGAAGGCCATCACCCGCGCGCAGCTTGCGCTGCGTGGGCTCACGGATGCTGCGACACATTGCGTCATGGAGGCGCGGGCAGTCAAAAGTCAAACTCGTGATCAATGGCAAAGTCGCGAGCACTGGCATGAACCAATCGATGTCGATCGAGAGCTCATTGGCAGGGCGCAAGCCGCCGCCGCCGCCGCCGTGACCTCCGCGCAAGCTTCGCTCGACTTGTTTGCCGGAGGGGTGCGGCGCGAGCCGATTGAGACGTCGGACGCCGAGAGTGGCGTCGACATGGCTCTCTTGAGGCGTACTTACACGAACTTGCAAAAAGCTCAAAGGAACATCAACGAGCTGACCTCAACGCGTGATTCGGAGGACGCAGCAGAGAGCCTCGCCATCATCCCAGAGCCAGCCGATGCCCAGAGCGAGGATCGACTCTATCTGCCCCGAGCTATGATAGGACAAGCAGCCCAGCCCTTGACCCCAGAGGCGGAGCGAACCTGGCCGCTCAGTCCTTGGGCCACCCGATCCATTGAGGCCCTCTCGAGCGAGTTGCCAGACGATGGTGCCGAGCTGGCCGACGACGCTCTCACTGCGACGATGGCGGACGTGTGTGCGGAGCTCACAGAACTGAGTCACTCGCTTCAGCAGATGCTCGTCCACTCCTCGGCCGAGGCCGCTCGAATCGATAAGCTCAGCGCGACGCGGACGCAGCCGAATGCGATTTGGAGCCGTATGCAGCGGAGGCTCCACTCGCTGAGGCTTGCGTGGTTCCGGCCCGAGATTCCATGGCGAAGAGTCCGACGACAGAGCGCTGCCATAGGGCGTCTCGTTGCAGAAGTGCTCCTCGTCGCGGTGGTCTTGCGCCAGCTTGCGCGCTTGCTTTCACAGCTTGCCTCGTGGGTGGCTGAAACGGTCCCGTGGCTCGGGCGTGTGTACCTCTGCCCCTCCCCGCTGCCGTGGTCGACCTTGAGCGGCACAGCGACGGCTCGACATGATCCGCTCCATGTCGTGTACGCAGTGCTTGTGATCGGTGCAGTTGGGACGCTTGCGTCTGGGAGGACCTCGCTCCGTCTACCAGGGGGGCTGCTGCTCGCGGCGTGCGGAGCGTTGGCGCTCGCAATGGTTGTGGCTCCGATACCCCCGGTACTCAAGATCTGAGTCACCGCGACGATCTACTTCCCCGCGAAGTACTGGGAACTGTGCACGCTCACATACTCCAGGCTGTGACGACGGACTGCTATACTTATGCTATACTGTCACGGTTGCGTTACGCGCATGCCGCCCGAAGCGCGTTGTACCGCCTTGCCCCTGCGCAGACAGGAGAGCCCTGGTCGCCAAAGCCGCCGCGATTTGGATTTCAACCATCATATTACCGTTAAATCAGCGAGCTCGGCACCGCTACTGATCCGGCGGTGCAAGGCATCGAATGGCTGCTCGCACGCCACCTCCGCCTTCCGTCACACGGCCTCGCACGGCCTCAGCACACGGGGTGCGGTTCACGTCACTCCTTCAACTTTCATAATACAACGATACCGCCGCGTTCGACCCCGGGTCCGCGGCACTGCGGCTCTGCGGGGGGCTCGAGCGGGGGGCGGCGGCTCCCGCTGGCGCGTGGCGGTCAGACGGTTCACTTTGTCAGGTATAGGGCACACCTGTGGGCTCGAGCGAGCACATCAACTAGCACGTCCGCGCCGCGCGCGAGAGCGCTGAACGGAGAACGGAAACTATACGCAGCGTGGGAGCGTGGACGGGTGGACGGCTCGGAAAACCATTGCGCTTTGCGGAACATAACCCCGTTTTTAACCCGGCGCCGTCCTAACGATATCCCGCGCGCGAGCGAAAGATAAACCGCAACGAACCCGCCGTATCAACTCACTTAAACGCGAGACTACACCTTTCTCAAAGTATAATTAACTCTCACATCACCCACTTGTCACGCTGGCCCAAGACCGAAGCCCCACCTGATTCCTCTCACCACACCGTTTGTGGAGAGCACAGACCTCTCGGCGAGGGTGGGAGGCTGCTGGGGCTGCTCGTCGAGGGCGACCTGCTGCGCCGCCCGCGCCTACCCACGCGCGCTCGTGCCGCCCTCCTCTTGCCATATGCTTCGTGTGAGCTCTCATGCCCCACCCTCAGATGTGAATGTTGAACGAGAGGCCGAGGTTGGCGGGGCCGACGCCCTGCGTGAAGCCGTTGGGGCCGAGCAGATTGGCGCCCTCATCGGGCACCATCGAAACCTGTAGGTTGGTGCGCCCCTGCTGGTACGAGGCCGAGAGGTTGATGTTTGTGTCCGGCGGACGGTAAGCGCCGCCGAGGTTCCACTTGCCGCCCTGGCCGCCCATGTACTGCGCCTGGAGTGCCTGCATCTGCTGCTGCTGCATCTGCAAGTAGGAGAGCGCCGTCTGCATCTGGCTGGCAGTTGCGAGCTTGGCCTGCTGCGCCTTCTTCTGCTCGACCAGAATGGCCTGCATCGCACCCACGAGGCTCGCGCGCTCGAGCTTGAAGCTCCAGCCCGTCTTGCCCGGCACACTCGCGCTCGCCTCGCGCACGAACGCTCCCTCTGCTGCCGCAAGGGACTCGGAGGCGTCTCCGTCGCCGACCATGCCCCTCTTGAACTGCTCCATCGCGGCGTCCTTGAGTAGGCAGATCTGCTGGACGAAAACCGGCTCGAGGCTTGTCACCAGCGTCGCGCGCAGCTCCTCGGCGCGGCTGCTGTACACGGCCGACACCTCGGCGTCGCCCTTTGGCGCCTCCGCCTCGAACTTGTCACAAGCGTCGGCCACGATCTCGTCGGCCTTGGCGCCAAAGGTCGGCACCGCCTCGCCGCCCGCCACGCTCTTCCGCAGTGCCGCGACTTCGCTCATGGCGTCCGCCAGCACCGATGAGTAGAGCTGATTGCACGAGTACGTGGCCTGCAGCAGCGCGTCTGACGGCTCCTCGCCGCCGCGCAGGGTGAGCAGCGCCGACGTGGCAGCGCGCCCGACACGCGTCGATGCGCCGTGCGCGATCGCCGAGCGCGCGTGCGCGCCCGTCGCAGCTGCGAGCACGCAAACCACCGTCACGCGTCGCATTAGTGAGAGCTCTTGAGACACAGGGAGATAAGATGACGATCGTGGTTTTCACACAATGCTCTTCTTCACACTACAAGTGACTGTGCACATTTTTCCAACTCGGCTGAGCACGCAGGCCGCAGCAAAGCGGGTATACCTCTGGTGCCTTCAATTTGATCGCCTCCTGCCCAACGCTGCGCATAGATGAGCGTGGCACCGACGAACAAGGTCGCCCGATCTCGTCGAAATGTCCACGGAGCATCTTGGTGAACTCATTCAGCTCAAGTTCGCCGGAGCCGTCGGGGTCAAAGGAGTCGAAGAGCTCGTCAAGGTACTTCTCAGGCACATCGAACTGCAGCGCGACGAGGCCCCTCTTGAACTCGTTGCGGCTGATGCGCCCGTCCAGTCGTTCCGTATCGAACCCCTTGAACACGTCCATCACGCGCAGGGCCGAGCGCTGCATCGCCTCGCTGATCTGGGCGGGGATCGGCCGGGATTCGTCAAGGTCGATCGCCCCGAGGATCTTTAGGCGGTTTACGGGATCCATGGGATCCGGGGATGCGCCTGTCATGGCGCCATTGGGCTTGCGGGCCTTGCCGTCTCCCGCCTTTGGCTTGGCATCAACCGCCTTCTTATCTTTCTCCTTGCCCTCCTTCGCCGTTGCCGCTGGCCGGGCTGGCGTGCCAGCTGTAGCCTTGCGTGTCAAAGTCAACCCGTCCGGTCCAAGAGCCAAGTGTTTCTTGCCCATAATTAGCTGCTCGAGGGACTTACCCAATGCTTTTGAATGGGAGCGGCTGCGGACAGCTTGTTCATAGTACTCATACTGGATTTGGTCGTCATCCTCCACCTTTATGAAGCTGTCAAGCCTGAGGTCCTCCAGGTCAAATGCTGCAACTTCCTCTTTGCTGAACTCCTGCTTCGTACGGAGGGCCGCTTCGAGTTGCTGGCTGAAGATTTCATTGCCCGTCTTCGGCTTCTGAGGACCTACTTTCCTCCACCTTGAGCCAAGTGTGCGCTCGGGCCCAGTCAATAGAACAAGTGGATGTGCTGCTCGTGCTGGTTGTGTTGCCGATTCTGAAGGTCGTGCTGGTTGCGACGGCGGTCGAGTTGGACGTCCGTAGACTATCCTCTCAGGAGTACGTGTAGTATCCAAATCCACATGATACGTGTTTGGTGGGCTGGGCGGCAAATGCGGTGCGAACCGCCAATGCTGCACTGGCTGAGGAGACTGCACAGCGTCGTTGATCCTCTTCTTCAGCGGAGTTGGAGGAGTGCCAGTGACTCTCTTGGGCGCAACTCCTTCGCGAGGTGATTGGGCGGCGTGGCTACGAACACTTTGTGGTCGATGGGGAGTGGATGGAGGCGATGGTGCGGCGTGACCACGAGCACTCTGTGGTCGATTAGGAGTGGAAGGTGTGGCGTGGCTGAAAGCACTCTGTGGGTGATTGGGCTTGGAAGGTGGTTGAGCGACGTGGCTGCGAGCACTCTGTGGGCGTTTCGGCGTGAAAGTTGGCTCCCAGGCGATGGCACTTTGCGCCATTCGAAGTTCTTCAATAGAAAAAGCGTCACAGGGTGCCGCAGTCGCACTCTGTGGGCGGCGTGGCAACTCCGTAGAGAGGAGGCGTAGGTCAGCACTGCTCAGGTCTGGTGAATCAAGTGACCAGGAACTTAGTTTCCCCCAAAGAAGATTATAGTATCCGTCCAGTCCTGGGTCGTCCTGACGTGCGAGTGCTGCTGGCTTGCGCGTGGCCTGCTTAGTCCCTGCACGGATTCGTCCGATGGCAACTGCTTGCCGGGTGCTGCCATCAATCTTGTCCAGCAGCGACGATCTTTTTCTCGATCCTCCGATCTCTTCGACCCTAGCCCTAGCCTGCCTTGCACGTGCACACGCTTGCATGGCAGTGGCTGCGCGCTCCTTGTCCATGATCGCCATGCGATCTGTTGAAAACGGGGGGCTTTCCGCGACACACCGCACAACTGCATCGACGCGGCGCGGCGGCCGAAAGCGTGTCGAGAACAGGAGGTGACGCGTGAAAGCTGAAACGGAAGACAGCCACCGAATGATTAAGGACTCAAGTAGGTTTCAAGAAGAAACCGCAAAGCGAAACTAAGGTCTAAGCAACACTCACCGTTCCGTGTCTTGGCTCCCCCCGATGATTGTAGGTCTATCGTTTGCGAACCGACCACTCTGGCACATCAGGGTGACATCTGAACGCTGGGCCGCCTCGTCCTCCACGAAACATGTCCGGCGTCGTCATCGGCCGTCGCTTGCGAGGCCGCGCTTCGCTTCACGCTGGATCGCCTGCTGCTGCTGCTGCTGCTGCTGCTTCAGCTGCACGAGGAGCGCTTTGTAGCCCTCCAGCCGCACATCACGCGTCACCGTCGCCGGAGGCATCTGCGGCCGGCGCACGATGCCAGCAGCCTTAGCGACCGAGGTCGACAGGAGAGGCGGCGGCGGCGGCGGCGCAGGCAGCGGGCGCGGTGGCGCAGGACTCGACGCTAGCGGAGGCTGCGGCGCTGGCTCAGGCTGCGACACAGACGATGGCCGCGGCGTAGGCAGCGAGCACGGCGGCGGAGGCTGCTGCGGCGCCGGAGGCTGCGACCACGACGGCGCGGGCGTGGCCGTCGGCGGCGCTGGCGCGGCCGTCGGAGTGACGACGATAATGGGCGGCGCCGCGTCGTCGTCGCCGTCGGAAATGATTCGAGTGACGGAGTCAACGGACGGGGCGACGGAAGTATCGGCGTCATGAGCAGCACCATCAGTTGAAGGAGCGCCACCGTAGTCGGCGAGGATCTCATCGTCACCCCTGATTGCGCGCAGGGCGACGACGCCGATGGCGAGTTCGCCCGTCGCGGGTGCACGGTAGGGCATAAAGGCGACATTGGGCATCGGGGCGATGTCTCGGAAGTCGTTTATGAATCTCGACTCGTTTCCAAAGCGCTGCGCGTCCACATCGAAACGCACGCCGAGGGTCGGGTGGTGGAACGCCTCGAGCAGGTAGCGTGAGTCGTCCTCTGGTTCTTGCTGCTTGACGAGTCCGGTGAAGTCGCCGAGCCACGCGCCCGAAGGGATGGCACAACGCGCAAACAAGCCGCACGCCACGGCTGCGCTCTCACGTGGCTCGTGGCCGTGCGCTGGGTGAGTCTCGATGAGCGGCCGGATGACGGCGGTGGGCCACGGGACGCACAGGGTGGAGTGGAGACGCAACTCGGTGGCGCGGCTCGGCTCCCAAATCAGGAAGGGCGTGTACGTGATTCCCTCGGGCCAGTTCTCGGGCTTCGCGAGCCCGCGTGCCCTTTCCGACGACGCGTCGACGAGTGGCAAGGGCACGATGGACCAGCCAGCCCCGCGCGGGTCCAACTGCCACGCCCAATCCTGATACGCCTTGGCGCGCAGTGGTCCGCGGTCGTACGTCACGACGGCAACTGGGTCGTGGATGTGATCGGGAGGCAGCCACTCCGAGGCCACGGCAGCTTCGGACATCTTCGCACCCGAAGGCGCGGCTGCACCGCCCTTGCCACTCCCTTTGGCCGGCGCGCAGCCCTTGGTAATGGTGCTGCTGCCGCCGCCACCGGTGCCGAGTCGCGTGGGTACTTGTAGCGGCCGCCACTTGACAAGGTATTCGGGCTCGCCATCTCGCAAGCGCCGACCGAGGACCCTCTCAAACTCAAGTGGCGTCTCCTCCTCGCCCTCGTTCTCACCCTCGCCCTCGCCCTTGCTGCTGGCAGCGGCACCGGCTTCGCGTCGGCGGCGCTTGGCATGCCGCGAGCTACCGCACACCTGGTCGCAGGTAAACATCATGGCGCCGGTAGAAGCTCACGACGGCGCAATTTTTTCGCCATCCAAATGAAAGAGGGCTTTCGTTTCCAAAGATGCAATACGCCGACGGGCGCAGGGGCGTGGGGCTCAAATTCTCATGGCTCATGCGCGAATGTGTTACACCTAACCAATCATCATATCATCGTAACGTTCTAACCCGACAGCGGACGGAGCGCGTCGGACATTAGGGAATATCGAGATCTGAAACCGCATGTGTGCCTCGGCGCCAATCTAGGGCACACGGTCGGGCCACGCACGCTGCCGCAAATTCTTGCCAGCATGTGCATGTGCAACTTCAACACAGTCCCAGCAGCTCGGGCGGGGTAGACAGCAGCCGAACCTCGTGTGAGTTGGCCAGGATGGGGCTTCGGATCAAGACTTCGTACGAGGGACGAGGTGGGAACGCAAACTTGAGCTTGCACGAGTTCGCCAGAATTCTGCTAGACGTCTTCACCATGCGCCTGCGCTCCTCAATGCCTGCCTCGTCATCAACCCCACTGACAGAGAAGAGGCTGTTGGCTGCTCCACACCGTGCTCGTGTTAATACCACGTACTCGCGCTCCACGAATGCGTCCACCGCTTCCACGTGCTCGAGCATGGCATTAAATGCATCGGCCGTGCGCTGCATCCTCTGCTTCAGCTCCCTGTCCGGGGCAAGACGCCGTGCCGACACCGGCAGTCCGTATTTGCCGTAGATGCTCTGCGCGTACGCGATACTCTGCTCGAAGTCATTGAGACGTTCGTGCAATTGATGCAGGAGCGGCGCGTGCGCAGAGTGGAACACGACGGGCGCGGGTTGTCTCCCCGTTGGAAGTGGCATTGCCACCAGGGCTCCCCGGATTAAGGGGGTAGGTCAGCCCCCTTACCCGGATGGTCCGCAGTTGTTCATACAAGAGGACACTTGTTTTCTGGTTCCACCGGAACGGCGATTCTGGTCCCAGTATTTTCCGACAATTGCCCAAAGGACCTTGAGGTTTTTTGCGATTTTGCGCGACGATGATTTTTCAATGAGCTGGTATCCATTCCCTCGGGCTGTCACTCGGGCTGCACAGTGGCCACCACAGTCGCCGCATGCATTCGAACTCTCGTGCGCGGCGATGCCGACATCCATGAGCGTTGCACATACACCTTGGTATGAGTCGGCGCAGCGATTGCAGCCTGCTTGCGTCGCTGTTTCTGAGGACTACGACGAGGCGGCAGGCGTTGCGCTCGACGACGAGCTAGTCGCGTTGCTGGCGCGCTCGCAAATGAAGAGGCGGCTCCCAAAGGCTCGGGCTGGAACCCTGAGCAGTCGCGCTCGGGCCACTGGCCACGGTCAACCGTTTGCGCTGCCTGCACGGGAGGAGGAGGCCTCGCGCATCGCGCAGGTGGAGCGCCGACAGGAGCGCGAGCTCAAGGCCGTGCTGTACGGTGAGCACGCTGGCGAAGTGCGCGCACTCGAAGCGCGGCTCAACGCGCCGTTTGATCGAGCGATGCGCACGGACGCTCCGCCGATGTGGCCCTCTGTGCCCCTAATGAGGTGCGAGTGAAATCCGTAAGCCACGGTGTGACTCCGCCGTATCATTAAAATAATTTGTGAGGACAAAGGTAATATCACAAAGGTACTAGACTACTAGTACTGATTGGTTGCTCTCAATACGGTGTATATCGCCATCTGCTTCTCACGCGTGGGGCCATCGCTACGCAGGGTCGCAGCTTCACGGCCGGCGTGCTTCTATTGCTATTCAATTCATGTCAACTCATGAGATCCAGAAGTTTAGTCCGTTTCGGGAATTGCGAAGGTCATGCCCAAATATGGCAGAGAATTGTTCCTCTCCCATGAGCGCAACTCTCAATTCGGCAGTCGTCTCCGCGAATACCGTTAGGAGCGAAGAGTTCGCGGTCAACGAGAAGTCAACCCTCACCGGTCATAAAGTGAGCCCCAAAGAGCTATTCGACGCAGTGCGCCGCTCACGGTGGTACCACACTGCGCCCGTGATTCTCGCAGAGGTGATTGGCGCGGGCGTGCTTGGGCTGCCTTACGCGACAGCGCGCCTGGGTCTGGTGCACGGCGTGCTGACGTCGCTACTCTGTGCGGCGGTCGCATTCTATGCGGGCATGCTGCTGGTACGCGTGAAGCACGACCTCGACCAATCCGAGGCCAACTCCTACGAGGACCTTGCATGCGCGCTGGGCGGCGAGGCCTTTGGACGCCTAACGGGCGTCGTGGTGCGCGTGGCATGGGCCATGCTGTTGCCGTACTTTCTGCTTGCGTGTGCCAACGCGGTTGCTCTCATCGTGCCGGAGCCGCAGCTGAGCAGCTCGACGGCGGTCCTAATTACGGCGGTCATCCTGTTCGTTCCGCTGCAGCTGCGCACACTGCACCAAATCTCCGCCCTGTGCCTCCCGTCCTCGCTCGCCGTGATCACTGCAATTGTGATCATCCTCGCCACGCTGTTCTTCGAGGATCGCAGCCAAGGGCCGATGGCGAGCCCGGAGTCGAGTGGCACTATCTTTGACTTCTTTGGCAACATCGGCGCGTTCCTATTCGCGTACATGGGGCACTCGATGTACCTCGAGATAATGCGCGAGATGGTGGACAGCCGCGAGTTTGGCTCGAAAGCCTTGCCCGTCGCCACCTTTGTCATGGTCGTGTGCTACACGGGCACGGCCGTCGCGGGCGTGTGCGCATATGGCGCCTCTGTGAGCGAATTTTTGCCCAACTCGATGCCCGAGGGGCTGCCCAAGCGTCTGGTGGGTGTGTTGCTAGCGTTCCACACGCTTGTCTCGTACCTCGTGGCGGGCCAGCCGCTTCATCGGAGTCTCCACGGCTTCGTCTTCCCAAGCACGGTGGGCGAGTACACGCCGCGCGCCGCCTTCGACTGGCTGCTGCTGACGTGCATGCAGCTCCTCGTGAGCGTGGTGGCTGCGATTTGCATCCCCTTTTTCGCCGACTTGCAGGGGCTGCTTGGGTCGCTGACGGGGTCCGCCTTTGTCTTCGGCTTCCCCGCCTTCTTCTTCTTACGCGCCTCGTCACTCGCCAACGTGCCCGTGAGCTGGCCCGACTACGTCGTCTGTGTGCTCTTCCTCTTCGTGCTCACGCCGCTCTTTATGGTCGTGGGCACTTATTCGGAGATAGTTGACATTCTAGAAAAGTGGGCCATCGAACTCAAACGCGAGTGATCTCGAGGTGTACTCCGAGAGATGTGTATCTTACTCGGTTGCAGTTGTGAGTTGATTCGAGTACGGTCATGCCGACACGTGTGAAACGAAACAGGTTGTCCCCCGCGCCGCCGAAGTTGCAGAAGTTGTTCTGCTGCTGTGTTCACAGCTCGTCATGGCGGCCGCGGCGTCGCTCGACGCTTTCCTTGAGGAACGTCCGCTGCCGCTCGTCGCGCTCGTCGGCTCGCAGGACCTGCACTGCGCGCTCACCACGCGCAAGCCGGCGGCCGACGAGCTGCACGCGCGCTACCTGAGCCTGCCCGAGGACACAGCGCAGCTCGACTACGCGGGATCGACAAGCGACGAGGGGTCGGCCAGTGTGCTCAAGCGCGGCTGGCTGCACAAGCACACCTACGTCGTCGCCCCGATCCTCTCGCTCTGGTTCCTGTGGGAGGCTGACACGCCGATGGCTCCCATCCTCGCTCGCCTCGAGAGCTTCCGCACGAGGGTGCGGCCCTCGTGCAAGATCGTGCTCGTGCTCGTTTCCAAGTCGGGCGCGGGCGCCGCCCTCAACGCGCTCGCCGCGCCCGCGAAGGACGACGAGCGCGCCTCGGCGCTGCGCAAGGCCGCCGAGCTCGACTCGCGCTCCGTCCTCTCGCTCACGCTCGTCGACAGCAAGGACGAGGCGATTCTTCGCTTCGAGGAGACTTCGGTGCGCCGGGTGGAGCGCGCACTGCTCGAGGCCGCGCTCAACTACTACAAGGACGATTCGCGCAGCAACAAGAAGATGAAGGCGTCGGGGCGCGTTGGTGGTGGCGCGGCGCTGCTGGCACGCCACCACTTCAAGCGCGCCTACTACTCCGAGGTGCGTCGGGACGCGGCGTCGGCGGCGAAGCACTGGCAGACGTGCTCGGGCGCGTTGCTCGATCTGCTGCGCTTGGTCGTCTCTCCGCCCTCGGAGGCCGAGCGGCCGCTCGTCAAGCTCGCCGAGGTGAAGCGCATCGCCGAATTCGTCAACCGTAAGATGCTCGCGGCGGCCTTCGAGGCGCTGAGGATCACAGAGGCGTGCGAAGCCTTCCGCAAGCACATGCGCACCTTCCGCCAGCTCGTGCACGTGCCCCCTCCTCCCGGGAGCGCCAGTTCGCTCACGCCTGTGAGTGCCGCCTCGATCGCGGCGGCGGGGCACGTGCACTGGGGATGGCTCGGCAAGCAGTACCGCATGTTCGCGAGGCTGCTGGAGGCGGTCGGAGCGAGCGGCGCAGGCGCGGCGGCCAAGGGCGCGGCCACTGGCGTGCACCCGCAGTACACCGAGTGCGGCTACTACTACCAGGCCGCCGCGAGCTGCGCCCTCGAACGCCGCAAGTGCGCGGAGAAGCTCATAGCGGCGGGGGCGCTCGCCGCAGCACCTGCCACCGCCGCCGCGGCCGAGTCTGCGGGGACGGGGGCGGCGGCGGCGGCGGCGGCGGCCTTTCTGCCGACGGTGCTCATCGACGGTATGCCGGCTACCTTGGTCGCGCTCGAGCTCGGCGTCGTTGCGGACGTATCGGTCGCCGCGGACTCGGGGCTCGTCATCGAGCTGCTCACGAAGGCCTATGAGCAGTTCAAGCAGTCACGCCAGCTGCGTATGATTCTCTTCCTCGCGGCGCAGGTGAGGGCCGCCGAGGATCGCTGATGACAGCCACTGATGCTCGCTGATGGCCACTGATAGCCGCTGAGTGCCACTGATGGCCTAGCTGATTGCCTACCTGATAGGCCATCAGGAGCACTCATGGCAACCGATGGTCAGTGCTTGCTCCACCCTCTTAAGTGCTTGCTCTCAATGCTTGCTCACTGGGCGGCGCAGATGGCCGAGGAATACTTTTACGCTCACAACTTCGCCATGGCCAAGCGCTTCTACGAGCGCGTCGCGAAGACGTACCAGAAGGAGCGTTGGTTCCACGTGCTCGCGCACACGCAGCGCTGCCTACGCGAGTGCTCGCAGCAGCTCGGGCTGCTCCAAGAGTTCGTGTCCACGTCGGTCGCCCTCTTGTCGAGCCGCCTCTCGTCGGCGCCCGAGGCGGCGCGCGCGCTCGTCGGGCTGCTCGCGCTCGTCAAGGTGCAGCCTTCAGATGGGCTCCTCGCCGAAGCCGCCAAGGCACCCACCACCTTGATCACGATGACCACCGTCGCCTCTTCCGCTGGCGGCGCCGCGCCTCCACCGGCGCCGGCGCCCTTTCCGCCGCTCACCTCGCCCATCTCGCTCGACCTCGATGGCACGCAGTCGCTCCTCTCATGCACGGCCGTCTGGTCGATGCCCTCGATCGTCCTCGGCGAGTCTGCGACGCTCGAGATCGCGCTCAGATCGCACCTGGCCGGCGCGCTCGACCTGAACGCGCTCCGGCTGAGCGCGTCCGACCCGTCGCTCAGCACGACGCTCAGCAGCCTCCCGCCCGACGCGAGTGCCACGATGCCCGCCACGACGCTCGCTGCGGCGGCGGGCGCGCCGCTGCATCTCGAAGCGGGCGGCGTGATGGTGGTGCGCTTCACCTATTCACCCAAGGTGGCGGCGGTCGTCTCGCTGCTCTCACTCTCCGTCCAGCTCGGCCTCGAGCCATGCGCCATAATCCTCTCCATTCCCGTCGTCGCCCCCGCCGACGAAGCGGCGCCCGACGGCACGCCCACTGCACCGCAGATCTCCGTGACCGAGCCACCGCCGGACTTGAGCCTCACGTTATCGCACCCTCCGACTCTCCTCAATCGCGAGGCGACCTTGACCACGCTCACCCTGCTCACGGCTGCTGATGAAGTCTTCGAGGGCACCCTGAGCCTGACGCTCGCGCCCGCCACGGCGCCCGAAGGTGACGAGTTCCAGACGGCGGACCTCGCCTCCTTCCCCGAGGCGGGCGGCAGCACTCCGGCCGGCCTGCGCGTCCCCTTTGCACCCGCGCCCCTCACGCCTCTCGCGGGCAGCACCGGCGGCACCCCCTCAGCCGCCATCATCACCTCGCCCGGCCGTCCGAGCCGCGGCGGCAACGTGTCTGCCACCGCTGCAGCCACTTCGATGGTCGGAATCTTCTCCTCTCCTCTTCCGTCGCCGGGCTCGTTTGGCTCTCGGCTCGACGCGACGCCGCTGCTGGCCACACCGGGCGCCCCGACACTCCTCCTTCCAAAGCTGCTCACTGCCGAAGGCAAGCCGCTCCCCTCCTCGCTCACACTCCCGCGCATGGCGCCCTCGGCCACGCACACCGTGCCGGTCGCGCTGTGCACGTACGCGCCCGGCAAGTACACCCTGCTTGCGGTCGCACGCTACACGACGGCGGGCGGCAAGCCGACACAGGAGGTCTCGATGAGCTTTGATCTCCTCGCGGCGCCCGCGGTGAGCGTGCAGACGAGCTTCGTCCTCACTGCCGACCAGCGGCAGCGTGGCCACTTGTGCCGCGGCGAGCCGGTGAACGTGCTCGTGCGCGTCACCAGCGTCGCGCCGCCGCCCGCGAGCCTTCGATTGCACTCTGTCACGATGCTGCCCGCGAACTACACCGATGAGGCCGTCGGCACCGACGAGGCCACCGCGGCGGAGGCAGCGGCCGAGGGCGGTGCGCGGCTGAGCGAGGCCGGAGCGGTGCCGCTGCTCACACTCGCAGAGGGTACTGCCGCCGAGGTGGATGCCGGCGGGTGCGAGATGCGCGAGGGCTCGATCTACTCGTGCCTCTTTCGATTGGAACCGACGCGTGACGTGCGCGCCACATCCCTCGGCCACGTGCATGTCCGTTGGGTGCGCGCTCTCTCGGAGGGGTCCGCGCGAGGCGCCGTGCCGGGCACGATCGAGCGCATGGCCGAGGACGTCGTCGCGCTGCCGCCCGTCGACGTGCGCGCGTCCGAATTCGAGCTCTCGTACCATCTGCCCACGGAGGGCCAGCTCGGGGCGATGCTCACGCTCATCGTAGTCGTCACCAACCGAACCAAGGAGATTCGCTCGCTGCGGCTCTCCTTTTCGGAGAACGAGTCCTGCCTCTTCTGCGGCCTGAAGCTCTACCACTTTCGGCTGCCGCCCGCCTTCTCGCAGACGCTCACCTTCAACGTGGTGCCCATCAAGACGGGCGCGGTCCACCTGCCGATGCCTCGGCTGCTGTGCGTCGACACCTCGGCCGAGCTCATCGACGCCTCGGCGCAGCACCGTGTCTTTGTGCGCCCGGCGGAGCCGTTGCCGGACCTCGCATTCACGCAGAGCGCACAGGTGGCGAGTGGCCAGGTGGAGCAGTCGGCGTGAACGGGGAGGGTGTGATGATCCTAGTCTGGTGCTCCGAGGGCGAAATTGCAATCATTGCATGATGACGGCGCGCGGCAAGCCCGCGAGCCGCGACAGACGCCTGGTCGGGTTACAGTGCCACATCGGGACGAGATGGAGCATGGTCTTGGAGTGCATGCCTCGTGCCACGCGTGTGCGCTAAGTGAGTGTGCGCCGCGAATGTGCGCAAGCAGGGCCATTATTTATAAGTATCCATTCACAGGATTCCGTTCACAGATCGAGTGGAATAACCCTTTGAAGCGCTGCCCGCGGAGTACAGTACAGGAGGCCGCGCGAATCGCCAATGGGCACGGGTGTTTCGCATCGAGAGCCGTCCACGATGCGTTCGGTGCTGCTCGTACTCTGTGGCGCAATCGCTGCGCTTGCTCTGCGTCCGCTGTTCTCGTCTGAATCTATGATACCGGCAGAGCACTGCACAGCGCAGGAGCAGCGCGTCGCGCTCCTGGAGGTGACAGTGCGCCGCCTGCAGCGGCAGGTGGGTCAGGTCGACCCTCGAGGATCGTGCCCGCCGTGCACCTCATCCCCGACCTGGTCCGTTTCAGCTCGTCTTTCGGCCGGCGTGGCGGCCGCGCCGACCGGCAACTCGTCGTCACCATCGCCGCCTCGGCAGCTGTGGACGTGGACACCGCTGGTGATGCACTCGCTGCGTCCCTTCGAGCGGCTCAATGGCGGCATCACCCTCAGGGGGCTTCGCCTCGCCGAACAGAAGTGCAAGATCTCTACGTGGTGCCACCGCGCGCAGGTGATCGACGGGCGGCTATACATCACCGACTTGCGCTCCATCTTCTTCGATCGCCATTACGCGATGGCGCGAATCATGCCGCTGCTGCTCACGATGAAGCGCTTCAAGGTACCCGATCTCGACGCCGTCTTTTCGGGCACGGACTACCCAATCATCGACCTGCCGCGCGACGCTGACCACATGAAGCGCATGTACGGCCCGGGCCAGCCCCTTCCGCCGCTCTTCTCGCCAACGGCCAACACGGTCTCGCTGGATCTGCCCTGGCCCGACTTCTCCTTCTTCCCGCCGCTGGGCCGGTGCGGCAAGCCATGCACACATCCGCTCAAGACGCCGCGCTGGCAGCTCGCGCACCCGCAGCTGCTCGCGCTCGGGAGGAAAATCAAGTTCAGCGACCGCATCGACCGCGCCGTCTTCACGGGCAACATGAAGACGAGCCCCAATCGACAGACCATCTTCCACCAGGCGCAGCGCCACCCCGAGCTCCTCTTCGTCAACGAGGTGTATATCAAGACGTCGCCGCCTTCGTGCTTCGAGATTGGCGAGCCGAACGTGACGCAGGGCGGCGTGCTCGTCAAGCGGTGCGGCCTCTCCTTTGAGGAGCTCTGCCGGTACAAGTACACGCTCAACGTGGGCTCGAACGGGTATGCGAACAAGCTCAAGTACCTCTTCCTCACGGGCTCGGTCGTCATCTGGGTGCGACGCGACTCGCTCAACTTCGAATTCTTCGAGGGCCACTTCGTGCCTGGCGTGCACTATGCGTCGGTCGAGACGGTCGATGAGGTGCCCGACATGATCCGCCGTCTGCAGGCCGACCCCGCGTGGGCCGAGTCGATCGCGCGCGCCGGCCAGGAGCAGATGGCCTCGATGGACGTCGAGGAGGTCGCTCACTACTGCTACCAGATGCTCAAAGGGTACGCGGCGCTCCAACGCTTCAAGCCAAAGCGCGACCCTCGCTCATGGGAGGTCAACTGCGAGGACGACATGGTGCGCCACTACGACCGTGGCACGATGCTGCAGGAGCTCTATCTCATCGAGGACAACTCGAGCTGCCTACGTCCGCCGACGCCTGGCACTCGGCTCGAGGCACCGGGCTGGGGCGGGGCGTATCAGGGTACGCACCCGCCTTGCCTCGCCTCGCACGACCTGAGCGCACCCGCAGAGGTGGGCGTGTGCACCGAAGGCACGCCGCAGTACCTCGCCTCAGGCCGCCTGGACGGGCCCGACTGGGATCTGCCCGAAGCCTACCGGGGCGGCGCGCTCGTCGACTGGAGCACGGAGGATCCAGCGACCACCGGCAAGGGCGCGAAGACGCTCCCTTGGGGCACCTACAAGTAGGCCCGTGGGCACTGACCACATGGACATGCCCCGCGACCTCGCCCTGTGCTGGCTAGCCTGCATCCTGCTTCCTGCGCATGTTGCACATCCGCAGTGGGCATCCGCCCACAACAGCACACTCCCCCCACACGGGGTCGGGGAGTCGGGGCGACAGCGCCCGCACCACTGTGTCTCATTCTCGCGCCGTAGGTTTAAAGCGGGCGGCGTCTTCGCGCGTCGCGCCTTCCATGGCCTTCACGCGCCTATCCCATGGAAAATCCCGACACCTAAGATGAAAGATGAAAGATCGCTTCACCTTTGGTTATTATTCACACGGTTGCCGGCGGACGACCGGAGTGTGTCAGTCGGTGCGTGAACGGTGAAGCAAGCTAATTAGTCGAAACAACACAAGTGCCGGTCCGGTGTCTAGGGCCGTTCAGTTCAGTTCAGTTACTACATAAACAACAGACAACCTAACGGAAGCCTATCGAATGTGCTCTCGAGGCTAGCAGTGGGGGTGAGAGTCGTCGGAGATGGTGGAGACTGAACTGAACTGAACTGAACTGAACTGAACTGAACTCTAGGGCCGTCGACTTAAACCATTGGCTGTGAAGTTCAGGTGTATTCATATCATCATGAAGTTCAGATCGTCGACTATAGTCCTTCCTCTCGGTTCTGACCTCGCTGCGGCCGCCGGGTTTATAAAGTCTGTGGTGCGTCTTTAATCCACCGCTCCCATGTCGATGGTCATCATCGGAGGTGTGATAGCCGCGGGCGCGCTCGCCTCCATGCTCTTTTGCGGACGCCGAGCACCTTCGGTGCCGATCGCCGAACTCGAGCAAGTCCAGGCTGGCTCGGTGGTTGCGATTGACGGCAAGTCGCAGCTGAAAGCCCTGTTCGCGCAGAGTGGCAAGGCTGTTGTCTATCTCACGGCCTCTTGGTGAGGTGGTTGCAATCCCGCAAAGTTTGCTGCGACTTTCGGGAGCGAGGAATTCGAGGGCAAAGCGACATTTGCTATCGGCGATTTTGATAAACTCAACTCTCCCGAGTTTTCGACTGGCTATGTGCCTACCATCTTGCTTATCTCTTCGGGCAAGTTGGTTGATAAATTTGCGGGCAATGACTTCCGCAAGATAGTGGCCTTCCTCGGCTAGTAAAGGAGTCCACGAGATGGTATCCGCCACACGAGAGTCGGCACGAATCATGATAGTGACCGCCCACAATCGGAGCCCCCGGCAAGCGGGTACTGGAGGACTTCGTGCCGATCATCGCTGGCGAATAACGCGTTCGGCGCTCGGCTGAAGCGCCTGCCGCCGACGCTGCCTAAAACGCGCTTTGCGTCCTCTCCATCCACGACCGGACGGTTCCGGCACGTCCGCGAGGGCCGGGCGGGCGCGGCGAGCCACCGAGCCACGGAGCGGTCACGGGTCAGGCTGGCATCCCATCACAGTGTTTGGGACCAAGGATGACACGTGATCCTTTTCTTCGAGTCAAGGCTGATGTACAAGTAGCTGGGTTATCTTAACCCAGAACACGCTAAAAGACTCGATGCATCAGGCGAAATACGGAAAACACCTCCAACCCCTCCGGGCTCAGAGAAGCTCAGAGCGGCTTCACGCATGGGGTGTTTGCGGTTTGACGTTTGAGCCGTGGAAATGAGCAGGCTGGACGCTGGAGAGACCGTCGTATACCGCCGACTCTCAGCCCTATATGCAAAAGTCGCGCACGCGTGCCGCAAAGCTCCAACAGTCGTTGCGGAGGAGACGCAGCTCGGACGGTTGTTGGCGCGCCATGTTTAGGATGGCATCGACGCTCTTAGTTGTGGCTCCGAGAACGACACCACGGCGTGAACGGCGAGCAGTCCGGTGCCGGACTTTTCCAGGGACAGCCGCACCCGTCACCAATGCGAGCGTGGTCTCCAAGGCGAGCGGGTCTTCTGGAAGGAAGTCAAAGCAACTCCCTGATGCTTCGTGCTCAATGACCACGTGCAGCGGCAAAAAGGAGGGACCGCCAACCAAGGGCTCGAAGCAAGCAATCAAACGTGAGCTCTCGGCTGCAGGTGAAGTGGCAACTGCAGCCGGTGGCGCCTGCAGTGGCAACTGCAGCAAGGCTTGAATGAAGGCTCGCATTATTACGGCCATTTCGGCGAGTTTATCTGCGTGCACGATGAGGCGAGCTAAAGAATCCCTAACGCTTCCTCAACACCAAGATAGGGCCGACATGGGCCGATTATTCACAGGTGCTTTCCCGGTCATTCATGTCGGTGTTCGCCTCACGGCGGCTATGGTGCTCGAAGCGACCTTTATCGTGATCGACAACAGCGACTGGATGCGCAACAGCGACTTCGCCCCATCGCGCCTGGATGCGCAACAGGATGCCGTCAACCTGCTCGCAGCAGCCAAGTACGCAGGCCGTGGGCGCAAGTCTTCTGCCAGACTGGCCTGCCCCTCCGCAGCACAGACCCGCCGTTGCGCCTGACCTCTCGACCTGACGCGGTCTGCGTCCCCGGTGCGACTCCGCGCTTGCAGGACGCAGTCCAACCCCGAGAACACCGTCGGCGTGCTGACGATGGCGGGCAAGGGCGTCGACGTGCGCGTGGCGATGACGAGCGACGTCGGCAAGGTGCTCGCGCAGTCGCACGGCGCGCAGGTGTGCGGCGAGATCAACCTCTCGGCTGGGCTGCAGGTGGCGGGCTTGGCGCTCAAGCACCGGCAGAATAAGAACCAGCGTCAGCGCATCATCGTCTTCGTGGGCAGCCCGGTCAAGGAGGATGAGAAGGAGCTCGTGAAGCTGGGCAAGAAGCTCAAGAAGAACTCGGTTGCGCTCGACATCATCAACTTTGGAGAGGAAGCGGAGAACACGCCCAAACTCGAGGCGCTGCTAAACGCGGTCAACTCTGACGACAACAGCCACCTCGTCACTGTGCCGCCAGGCCCGCACGTGCTCTCTGACATCCTGCTCTCGTCGCCGATCGTGCAGGGCGAGGACGGCGGCGGCGGCGGCGCGGCAATGGCCACCGGCGGCGGCGGCGGCGGCGGCTTCGCCGAGTTTGGCGTTGACCCCACGCTCGACCCCGAGTTCGCGTGGGCGCTGCGCGTCTCGATGGAGGAGGAGCGCCAGCGGCAGGAGAACGAGGCCAAGGCCAAGGCGGAGGCCGCGGCCGGCGGCAGCGGCGAGGCGGCGGCCGGTGGCGCCGCGGCGGGATCCACGTCCGCCGACGCGCCGATGGCCGAGGCTGGCGGCGCCGACATGGACGAGGCCGCACTGCTCGAAGCTGCCATCGCCATGAGCCAGGCGGAGACTGTCCCGGGGTCGTCGTCGATGGTCACTCCGACCGCGACCGGGCCGGCGGCCACGCCCGGCGCGCCGCCGCCCGTCATCCGCGCTGGGCTAGTCGAACCGTCGCCGCCGCCGCCCATCCCGCCCCCCGCCGCACCGCTCCCCGCCGACGTCGATATGGGCGACGCCAACGAGGACATGGACGAGGAGATGCAGCTGGCGCTGGCCATGTCCATGTCGCAGCAGGCCGCAGCCACGCCCGCGGCGCCCGCGGGCTCGGCCGCCTCCGACCTGACCATGTTCCAGGATGCGAGCTTCTTGCAGTCAGTGCTCGGCTCGCTCCCGGGCGTCGATCCCCAGGCCGTCATCAACGCGATGCCCTCCAACCCGGAGACGAAAGAGGGGGAGAAGAAGGAGGGCGGGCCCAAGTAGACAAGGCGTGCCATCGTCACCACGTTCTCGAAAAAGAGCAGCAGAACCAGCCCAGGCTGTGAAGCAGCCCAGGCTGTGAACCAACCCAGACTGGAGCAGGGTGGCGCCCGACGCGCACTACAGGGCGACGGCAAGTGAGGTTCGAGAGAATGAGCTGATGGAGGCGAGGGCAGGACGCGACCGAGCAGCGAGCACACCGTGCAGCGAGGCGAGCAGGGACCCAGGCCCCAAATTTGCCGCAGTTGCGTCAGCCGGTCTCCGTGTCTGAGGAGCATGGCTCGATGACGCCGAGAACCGCGGGGAGTCATCATATCATCTGTTCTGAGGCACACACAAACTCGTTCCCTTGACTTGTCATTTTTTCCACTACAATCTCGCCCTCATTTCAGAGCTCATTTAGGTCAACTCGCCCTCATTTAGATGTCGGCTGGTGGGAATCTGCTGCGAGGGCGTGCCGAGACGAAGCCGAGAATCTCTCTAAACCATCTAAGCATCTTTCTTATGGAGCCTCGACTCTCGGGGACCAGTCCGCGCATGGGCTCGGTACGCGCGCGCTCCGCCGATCGAGCGAACACCTGCCTGGCCTCTCCAGCAGAGCACTGACTTGGGTTCGGGCCGATTGCGCAGGCTCCTGATGGGCTCTCAGCCGAGGCATTGCGCCGCTCCCTCGAGGGGATCCCATCAACGTTGCAAGGTGCGAGCCACCACAAAGCACATCCGTTTGAGCATGTTGCTACATTGCTATTGCGGGCCTCGCATACGCCTGGCGTGCCACGCGGCACTGCCAGCGCGAGGCGCTTTGCCGGACCGTTCAGAGGACGCCACTGGCAGGACCGCCTGCCTGCGTGACAGAGTGGGGTGCCCAGCTTTTGTGTTGGCGTATCCGCGGTCGTTGCGTGCTGAGCGAGTTCGTGCGCCCCCTACCACGCGTCCGCAGGGATGCGTTCGCCACTGGGTGACCCGGTTCGGTCGGAGAGCGTTGCGGGCATGGACATGCTGAACGACATGTTCCAACGTCAGGCTCGCCGGCTTGAGGCGCAGCTGTATCAGCGTGCGCAGGATCAGCGCACAATCGAGGTAACGCAGCGTCAGGCGCAGATCGCGCGGGCGCAGGTGCGCCGGCTCGAGCAAACTCACTGCGAGCAGGCTGCCCGCATTTTGCAAGGCGCCAAATCACTTCAGCAGCTGCAGCAGCTCCTCCGCGAGACCCTGCACGTGAAGCAGGAGGTGCTCGGCGTGTGCGATGAGCTCGAGCGCGAGGTGGCGGCGCTCCGTGAGGCACTGGGCCGTGTGGCGCCCGGAGAGGCGGAGAAGGTGCCCCGACGCCGGGCCGGCAGCGCCTCTGACAGTACGTACTCTGTGGAGGCGCTGCGCCAGCGGGCAGGCGATCTCGAGAGGCAGCTCGCAGACACGGAGCGCTCGGCACTGCAGCAGATCGGCGCGACGCCGTCGACATTAATGGCGATGAGCAGCGACTACAACCCGCTCAACGACCTGTCAGCCGTGGCCGACTATGCGTCCAAGGCTAATGTGGCCGAAAGCGGCGCCTACTACGTTGAGTCCGCGCCGGCGTCCACGCACATGCCCATGCTGCCGCTGCAAACGCCTTCCCACGGGCACATGGAAATGCACGCGCCAACGGCGGCGTCGATGGCAATGTCATCCCGCTATCCGAACACTGCGCCCTACGCAATGCCGAACCGAGGTGGCGACCGCCCCGTGCCCATGATGCTGTCGCGGGATCATTCTTTCGAGCAGCGGCCCTATTGATGCGTAACCTCGCTGACATGCTGCATCGACCATGCAACCTGAACCGCTGCACTGGCCGTTGCGAGGACACACGCTGCGATGGCGTACTCCTTCCAAATCATAATAATAGACTGCATGCTTTGTAGCTTGGAGGCAGCGCTGATCGCCGCTATCGCGACCGCGGTGGAGTTGGACTGACGGTCGGTGTGTGGCGGCCCCCGAGTAGTCCCCATGTGTGAGTCGCATTCGGTGATGCGTGCGTTCCCGTGTGCGTCATGATGCGTGCGGCGCGTGTACACTGGGATTTGTCATTCAGCGCGCGCGCCGGGAGCGCAAATGCACATTTCCGCCCGGCGCAGCGCCTCGGCGGGAGTACGAAGCTAATCCATGAGCGCCGTCCCATATTCCGTGCAGGCAACGATCACGCCAGCATTGCTGGCTGAGGCGCATGCCGAGCTCGTGGCCTTGAGTAATGCACTGTCGCACCGTGCGGCGGCCTTGCAAAAGCGGCTGGACAAAGTCGAGGCACGTGAAGCTGCAGTTGAAGCTCGCGAAGCCGCAGTTCAAGACACGGAGGCAAATGTCGAGGCTCGTGAAGTTGCTGTGGCGCGCAGCGAGAAAGACTGCGTGATGTTGCGCACGCTGCTCGAGAAAGAAGCGCAACGCCTCATCCAAGCAGGGCGTGAGCGATTGGATGCCGCCGCCGACGCGCACGTCCAGCGCCTCCAAACAGCTTGCGGAGCTCTCAAGCAGCAGTGTGAGCATCTGCGCATGCCCAGCGCAAAGGCACGTGAGGTGCCGTCAAAAAACCGGGCAGTGCTGCGCGTGCCTCTCAAGCCGACGGCGGCCCAAGGGGTCGGAGCGCCGTCCGAGGCACCTCAGTCTGTCGAAGGCGGCGATGTGCCATCTCACCTCTCCTCTCAACGCCAGCACTACCAGCTGAGCAGGGCGCGTGACCTAACGTCCGCCTTGCTCCTCGAGCTCGATGCCGCAGTCTCTGACAAGGACCCCGCCGACAAGGGTCCCTCGTCGACTGCTCAACCAGGAAGCTCCATACTGCCCGCGGCCGCGGCGGCACTCCAGGCCGCTCGACGCCGTGCACTCCCGGGCGCTGCCGACGCACTGCTGAACGACCAAGGGCTCGGCGTCTCTCAATGCTGGCGGCTCCTGTGCATGCTCAGAAACGGGCTGGACTCGGATGACACGAGTGCCCATGCCTCTGCCGCGCCAGCGCTAGAGCACGCTCTGCCGCAGTGGGAGAGGCGCTTGCGACGCCACCTGGCTCGTGCCGCTGCCCAGGACGCGGAGCCTCTCTTTGGACGCGCCGTCGCGTCGTCACATCCGGCGGCACCTCTCGCCGCCCTGATGCTTCTGCGCCTAAGCATGCGTGCGCAACAGGGGTCGCACGGTGGAGCCGGTGCCGCTGGCGGTGGCGTGCGCGATGCGTGCGAAGCTCTGAGCTGCCTGCGACGCCTCGCCTCTGACCCGGCCTCGCGGGCTGCTCTACTACGGCTTGGGGCTGTGGACGAGCTCGTTCCACTGATCGGCTCGACGCGCTCCTCGCTCGCCCGACCAGCAGCCGCGGCACTGCTCGGCCTCTGCGCGGCGCCGCCCAACCTAAGTGCGCCTGGCAACACGACTGCACCCATGAACCGACTTGCGACGCCAGCCTTTTTTCGCGCGGCCATCGCTGCACTGACTTCAGCAGGTGCCGCTGAGGGGGAGGATTCGCTCGCGGCATGCGTGAGCATCCTTCTCCAACGGCTGAGCTCTCGGCCAGCGTATCGTTCGCTCTTTGAGACGAGCGGCCTGCGGAGGGCCGTGCATGTCCTCCTGCACGAGCTGGCGACCGCTGATAGCAGCACCGACTTCGTGCGCTTCAACCTGCGCTCGATGCTGCACAACACCGAGCCCGACAGCACGCACGGGACTCCGGATACACCGGGCAGCCACACGTCTTCGGCTGGGTTCGCTGTGCAGTATGCGTCTCCCGGGGTCGTCGTGCCGTCCACTCCGAGCTAAGCGACAAGTGGACGAAGTCAACGCCACTCGCAATACTCATGCCATCCATGCGTGGCGTGGGGTAGCTCGTCGGGTAGGTCCTTGAGCACCGGACTCCGGAGCAGCGAGCAGGCGCCGCCCCAGCCGTGAGGGGTTTGGTTCGAGGGATGCGGGTCAGAGATGAGTTGGAGGGGGGAGGGGGGTGGGCGGGAGTCGCGCCCGCCTGTGAAGCGTTTGGCTCGCTTTGAGCAGGCCTGCTCCCGTCGCGTGGCTGGGCCGTCTGGCGGGGGCTCGATCTGGCGTCTGGGGGCTTCCTGATGGCCGAGCCAGACGTAAGCCGCCGCGGGATCAACCGTGCCGCGCCTGAATACGCGGTGAACAGCGCGTTCGGATACGCACCATTTCGCACGTTCCGGGATCGGCATCGTTCGGACGTCCGCTCTCGCTGCTGACTCCCGCGCGCGGCGTACGTGTGCGCGGGAATCCGGCTTCCGGGAATCGCCCTGGCGATTTGGGCGGGAAACACTTAGTTGACTTGGCCCCGTAGACTCTTCATCTATAGCGGCGCTCCCTCATTTTCCCCGGTTACATTTCGGCTCACCGGCCGGCTCCGCCGCCGGGCCGGTCCCGGGGGCAGATAGGGCAATACACCTCGCAGCGCGTAACCAACCGCAAGCGCAAACTACATGATGTAGGCTCAGCCGCATGATTGTATCAATAGCCCAGCCTTTTATTTAACGCCGTCTGTCCGCTGCCATCCTGCTCCAATGGCGGTCGCCATTCAAACTCGTCGCTCGTGCACATTGGTGCGTCCTTCTCCAGGGCTTCTTCGTCGTGCGCGCGCCGTCCCGTTTGCTGATTCGCGCCGCCCGCCGCCCGTCTGGCGGCAGCAGGCGGTGGCGGTGGCATCGACGGCCCGCGCTTGGGCCCACCAGGCGGAGGAGCGAGAGGCGGGTGCACGGCTGAAAGCGGCTGGCCTGATGTCAGATTCAGGCCGGGCGCCAAGGCTGCCTCGCGCTTCGCTTGCGCCTGCGCAGCGAGCATTGCTTGGCGCGCGCTGTCCACCCTCGCTGCATCTGGGCGCGCGGCTCCGAAGCCAAGGCCACTCCGAGCTTCGCCGGTCGCCTGCGCCTCGTCTGCCGCATAATTGTTGCCTCCAGCTCTGTTGCTACTGCCGGCGTCGGCCGGGACGTCGATCGCCGCGACCGAGATGGGACCCGAGGTTGTCAGCGAGCTGACCGCGGCGGCGTACTGGGAGCGGAAGTGCTCACTTGCGCTCCTAGGCTTGGGTGGCCCCGCAACTGACGCCACGCTATCCTGCTCCGCAGACTCTGCCGCCTCCGTCGCGGCACGCGCGCGCTTGGCTGTCGACGTCCGTTCGTCACTTCCGTCCTCGGCAGGGGAAGGAAGCCCTCGAGGCACGGGGTCGAGAGGCATGGGGGCGGGCCGTTTCGTGCTGGCTGCCATGGATGGCGGGGCAGCGAGCGACGTGGCAGCGTGCGCAGCAGCGGCCGCGCTGGCAGGGGGTAGCGAGGACAAAGCAGGCGCCACAAAAGCGATGAGCTTCCGGAGCCGTGCCTCGTCGGCCGTGAGTGCTTCGAGGCGGCTCGATAGCTCGCGCGCGCGTCGGCTGTGCATCTCGGCCGTATTGGCGAGCATGTACGCTTCGAGTGGGTCGGCGGCAGCCTGCGTCTCGAGTGCAGCGCGCTCCGCTGAGAGTGCGTCGGAGGCGAGCACCACCTCGACGCGTTCCGCCTGCGTCGCTGAGAGCTTGGCGCGTAGGCTCGCCTCCGACTCGGCAGAGGCCTCGCCGCCTCCTCTGCCCGAGGCGTGTGGCCCCGCCTTGGGCTGCTGCTGCTGCCGGCTGTGGGCGGTGCCGCGGCCGCGGTGCGACGCCGTTCGGTCAAAGTAATCATCATCGCCATCGCTGTCGGCGTACTCGTCGTCGCTCCCGCGCACGCGCTCGGCCACCACCTCGGCAGCCTTGCCGTCGAGCATGCGCCGCATCCCGAGCTGGTCGCGCAGGGTCACACTGAGCTGCTCCTTGATGCTCTCCACCTGCTCGCTCAGCTGAGCGAGCGCTCGCGCGTTGCGCTCGATCTGAGCGCTTTGACCCTCACTGAGCCCTTCCACCTCCTTAGCGGCGATACGCTCCGTCTCGTGCTTGACGTGTTCCATCTTGGTGACGCGCTTGTCGAGCTGCTCCACGAGTCGCTCCTGCTTTGCGGTGAGTGGCAAGCCCTTGGCCTTCGCCTGCGCACTGAGTTGTTCGAAGCTGAACGCACCCAGACTGTCCTCGTCCGCCTCTGCCGCGGCATCGCCGTCCACCGCATCTTCATCAAAGCCCCAGCCCGCGCCCGCGGCATGCAGGTCCGACTCGGTGACGCGAGAGCGACCCGTCTGCGCCGCGATGCGCGCCGCTCGCTGCTCGGCGCGCTGCTCTTGCGCGACCGTTCGAGCGGCGGCGGCGGCGGCGGCGGCGGCGGCATCCGTGTCCGACTCATGCGCAGGGTTGGCGTCGCCCATCAAGCAGAGCGTTCGCGAGGATTGGCCCAGCCGGATCATCGCACCAACGCGCACGGCCACGTACGTGCGTGCAGGCACGGCCTGCTTGTTGATGGTGGTGCCATGGGTCGAGCCGAGGTCGAACAAGAACGCCTCGCCTGTGTCCCGGAATTGCAGCACGGCGTGCTGCCGAGAGACTGAGGGGTGTGCCACGACGAGGTCGGCGGTCGACGGATGGCGGCCTATCACGTAGTAAGGGCGGGCCGATACGTCGAGCGCCTCTACAACCAAGCCGTCCTTGATGGCTTCCAATGTGAAGGTAGATGAGGGCGGCGCCGACCATGGAGGCGGCGTGTACGACAGCGCGCTCGGCAACGCTGCTGCTGCAGAATCTATCGCTGTGGTAGGCGCTGGCGACGCCTCGGCTGGTGGTAGCGCACGCGGCACTGCACACGGCAGTGGTGGCGGTCCCATCTTGCCTCCGAGAACACCAGCACGAGACGGTGTGGGAAGCATGCCCGACGTGCTCATGAATGAAAAGTGCTTCCTGGTGGTGATAAGAGGGGTATGAATATGATTTCATGCTGGATCGAACCTGAGGATATTACATTTCAGATTTGCTCATTTGGTACGGAGGGGAAGGGGGTCTCTTGATTGCTGTTGTTTTGGGGCCTGTGAGCCGTGTGCGAAAGCGGTGTCGGTCTCGGACACGAAACACGTAATGTTCATGTTCACGATCGCATTACCCAGAAAAGTAACCAATCACCGCACTGAAAACTATTTAACTCCGGTACTTACACTACTCAGGACACTCACAGGTCCTTTGTTAGGAGCACACTAGCCCTCACCAGAGGTGTTAGTCGGCACGTGGAGACACCTGGCGAGCTCCGTGCGTTGAGGGCGGCAAGCCGTAGCAGCTCATGCAGCCGTGCGGCTTCATCCTCGCTCCGTGTGCTCACTTGCTGGCGTGCGATCAGCTGATCGGGTGCCTCGACTTCGGTGAGAGTAAGCATCTGCACGTCGCAGCCGCGCTGCTGTACCAAGAGCAGGCCGGCAAGTGGCACGTCCCAGACAGCAGCAGTCCCTTGCGCCACCCCGCCGCCAGAGGCATGGCGCCCCTGTGCGACGAGGCAGCGCAGCCGCGTCCGCGTAAGGAGCAGCACTGTCCCTGCGGGATGCTGCAGCTCAGCGCACACGAGGCCGTGTACTCCTCCATCCTCAACGGGTGCGCTGGATGCCGGCGCCACATCTCGGCTCGTCACCGTGGCACCACACATAAGGTACAGAGCCGGCGCGCCACACGGACGAGCCGCTCGCGCGCGACCCGTGTCTGTCATCGCGGGCATGAGCAAGCTGCGAACAGCGTCCGTGGTGGTGCGCATCCAGCTCAGCGTTCCGAGCGTTAGCAGCAGCACGAGGCGCTGGGCCGCTCGCACAAAACCGACAGGGACGAGGAAGACTCCAAGCACTGCCTGAAGGGCGGGCGGTATTGGTAGCGGGCATTGCTCGTCGATGCGCTGGACCATGGCCTCAATTGCCCGCGACGTCTCGCGCGCCAGCCCACCCACACCGAGGAGCAACGCCTCCGGCAGGCCTATCTCGACGCCGGAAACGGTCTGCTCCGAAAGCAAGCCATCAAGACTGCTCGATAGGGCGAGCTGCGACTTGTGGAAGCCCATCAGCAAGCTCGCAGCGCCCGCACGGAGGAGCATGGCAGCACTCTGGACTGCCACAGCAGGAACCATTGGCCACGGAGTGTGCCGGAGCGTCTGCCAGTGCTTGTGCCACCCTTGGCGCAGGGTGCGGAGCAGGCCGTACGGGTCCCCGAGCAGCGCAGCAGAGGGGAGAACTTTGTAAGCTTGCTGCAAAAGTGCCCGCCCGTACCGTTGCTGTACCTCGAGCAGCAGAGACTCTGCTGGCAAGAGCGCTCCAAGCAAGGTGACCTCTGGTAGCGATAGTGGCACTTCGTCAAGACCAATAAGCGTGATGCCAAGCCATCGCAGCCAGCGCATCACGGAGGCCTCAGCTGGGCCATCAGAGGGGCCATCGCCATCAGCCGCAGCAGTGGCGGTGTCTGCGTCAGGTCGGGAGGCGCGCTGCAGGCTGAACTTGAGAGGCACAGCGGCCAGACGGAGCTTCTGGACGAAGAGTCGCTGGCTGGTCTGCTGCCGCTCTCGAAGCAGGCCTCCGAGCTCGGTCTGCAGAGCATTAGCGGCAGCTGAGCGCTGCGGCCACGGCTGAATCGCTCCCCTGGCCGCAGGGACTTGAGAGGGATCGTGCATCGGGTTGCTCTCTGCAAACCCAACGCCCAGCATCGCAGCAGCAACCGTGTTGAGTGCCTCCTCGTCGAGCCGCAGCGAGACCTCCTGCAACTTGAGCGTCGCACGCTGAACAACTATGATGGAGTCGTGCAACGCCACGGCCACGTCTAACTCCACAGCATCCCCGGGAGCGGCGACGCCTGCACCTAGCAGCACCTCCTCCCTCGCCGCATCCCGGGGAAGTTGGCAGTCTAGCTGCATGGAAGCAAGAGCCAAGCTCAAGGTGACGAGAGGCGACCCACCCGCTGCCGCATCGTGGGCTAGTCCAATGCGCAGGCCGCGCAGAGACAGATGCAGGAGCTCACGAGCGTCGTGGTCGAGCAATGTTGCTCCAAACTCAGAGAGTTGGAGCTGGAGGCGCCACTTCTTCAGCACTGCGCCGTCGCTCGAGATTGGGGGTGATTGTGATATGTGGGGCGACAAGGTCAGATGCGACACTGCATGGAGCTGGGCTGAGCGGCTGGAAGGAGACCTGGCGGAGACGGAGAGACGTGGCGGTGGCAGCTGCGCGGAAGCATGGCGCAAGACTACCATGATGGCCGCCCCGTGAGCCGTTGTGTGCAGCTCGATGGCGGCCCTTCCGAAGAACGGCGCCAGTCGCGGCCGCGTGATGCGGCAAGGTGTCGCGTCGCATCGAAAGCGAACTGCCAAAGCAGTCACGCTGATGATGAGTATGCGTTGCCGTGTCGGTTCGTCCCACGCGTACGCGAGCTGCTCGCCGGCAGCCAAGTTGGTCACCAGCGGCACTCCGGCCTGCTTGAAGCGAACCTCGAAACGCGTTTGATTGTGAATGACGATGGGTACACCATCGTGGGCCGATGCTTCCTCGATGATCAAGCCCGATGTAGCCCGACTGGTGAGCTTGTGCCAGACCAGCCGCAAGAACTCGACCTCGCCTGTTTCGAGGTTGCGAAGGCGCAACGTTTCCTCGGCCCTACCTTCGGCATGGGTCGCGGAGAGCGTCGTGCAAACGCCTCCAGACCACTCTGCGCCGGGGTCCAACCGGCGCAGCAAGATCTCTCTTGGCTTCTTGGGGTCCAGCCAGTGCACAGGGACCCACGCGTCCTCCTCGCATCCGAGCTGCATCGCATGCGCGGAGCAGCCGCGTTGACAATACAGAAGTGGACGTCCCGTGCGATTGAGGACCATCGTCCGCGGCGAGATAGTGAGCATGAATGACGTGCCAAGAGACACTGGCAGAGGCTGCAGCTTCACGCCGAGATGCAGCAAGCGCGATGAGGCGACAGCTGATGGCGCCATCGATGAAGGTGCGGAAGGTCGCTCCTCACCCACGTCCAACAGCAGTTCCTCTTCCCCAAGCCGAAGTAAGTCCGGGAGAGAGACGAAGCATCCCGCCCGCGGACGACGATGCGTGCACTCCTCACGCAGTAACACCTCAGGTAGCGCCGAGCCACGCATGGGCAGAAGGACGCCGCCAGCTGGGATGGACGACACCTCGGCATTGGCGGTCGGAGTGGATGAGGCCGGCTCGAGCGTGATAGCCGCAGCGCGACCATTGAGCACAGCGAGGCGAAGGGCGGCGTGGCACTCGTTGAACACCCATACATGGCCGCTCACCTCGGCTCGCAGACCGGTACTGCCAGCTAGGCGTAATACTAGGCAAAGCTCGTCAGTGCCTTCGTTGCCAGGAGATGGGCCGTGCACGAGCTCATGCTCCTCGCTCGCATTGGCCACTGCCTCATCACTCAAGTCGATGTGAATGCGCTGCGACCAACGGAAGCCGCTCCTCGACGTGCGCAGCACGCACCGCGTGGACGCGGCGTAAAAGGGTACGCTCGCTCCTGCCGCTAGCGTGCCAACGTGCACACGGCCTGGAAGTATTGCTGCGCTCGCTGCTGGCGCGACCTCACTGAGCTCGTAGTCGAGCTCACACAAGAGCGCATTGCGCAGAACCAAAGGCTCGTGCAGATAGATGGCCCAGCCGTGCGGAGGTCGTTCGATCGAGCTGACAGTGGCGAGGACACACTTGATCGAGGTGTTCGCGTCGCGTGACCTGAGCGGATGGCGGCCATGCGCTGCGAGCACCTCGAGCGCGGCAGCAGAGACCTCGAGCCGCCCTGCATCAGACGCTCGCGACGCGTGGCGTGACGATGGAGCTCCCATGGTCAGCCATCCATGGTGGCACGTGAGGGGAATCGATTGGCGCGAGTTCGGCTCCAACACCATTTCGTGAGGTTGTTGCGACGAGTCCTTGGGAAAGAAAGTGACGCGTGTTGGCGTCGAGCACGAATTGACCAACACAAAGCGCGAGTACAAGGTGCAGTGCTCGACACCGTCCTTCTCGTGGCTATCCAGTAAGACGTTGATGATGGCGGAGTCCATCGTGCCCCCACCACCAGCAGGCCATAGTCGGCAACGCTTAGCGTAGGGAGGTGCCAGGGGGCGAAGATCAAGTTGGTGAAATCCGCGAAGCATCACATGCATCTTCCGACCACTCGCTTGTAGATGGGCTGGCGAGGCCGGCAATTGCGCCGCTGACCCAGGGCTCACCTCGATCAGCGCCTGGCCATCGGCATGGGCGCCGTCACCATCAATCCATACGACCATCGGCGTGCCGGTCTCGTTGCTGAGCACGAAAGGCGCGAAAGTGAGGGCTTCCCCCGATGCAGCAGCTGCGCTCAGTATGCGCTTGTGCATCTGCAGCATAGAGCCGAGGAAGCGCGTGCCCACGTCGAGCTCAATCGGACCGTAGCTGCTTATCTCGAGGCTTCTCGCGCCGGTGTCCATGCCAATGTCGAGGCGACACGATGCGAGGACAGGCTCCCACCGCTGTGCTGTGCTCGACGGCTCACGCGAGTAGTGGTACATGGCAGCTTGGAGGCGGGTCTTGAGCACGAGCCCACTTCCGCCGGTCTGGCTAAGAGTCGAGCGACTCGCATCCAGTGTGAACTGCAGCACCGGAGTGCTAACGCCGTACGTAACCTCATCGAGCAATGTGACGATGAGCAGACCCAATCGAGCTTCGCATTGCACATCGATCGCCTGCGCAGCCACATCTGGCATAGACGGTACAGGACGCACATACTCCGACGGCTCGGGATGAGTTGGAGCTTCGTCGGTGTCCTCGCGGGCGTCGAAATACTCCGAAGTCTCGGAGACACTGTCGCTAGCCATTAAGCTTTCAACAGGTGCGGTCGCCGGAATTTGCGAGCGTGCACTCGAGCGCTCGCCCGCTTGCTCAAGGCGTGCCATCACGCCAGCAGTCGCCTCGAGAAGCTCTGCAACCGCTTTCAGCTGCGCGACAGAAGCCTGTAGCAGCAGGTCTGCTGACTCGGCCACGACACGCATGCGCTGACGGCAGCTTTGGAGACGCATGGCTGCGCAGAAAGGTGAGACCAGTACTGCATGGGGACCGTCACCTAACCTAAGCTCGACCGATAGATGCGGGATCTCAAGAGTCATCTTCCTGCTCAACAACAAGTGCAAGCCGCCCGCGGTCGATGCTTGGGCACTGCAGGCAGCATCGAGACGAAGCCTAGCGTGGCCGACATCGAGCTCATCAGCAATGACGAGGTGCGCCATTCCAACGGTAAAATCGACCGCGAACGGCGCGTCCGAAGCGGCTGGCATCTCGATGACGAGCGCCGTGCGAAGCAGTACTGCCAGTGGCACCAGCTCCACCAGCTGGAAAGGGCACACGTGAAGATCCACTTGCGGCCACATCACACCGACAGTCATGGTGCCACTTGATTCTAGCACCACATCTATACGTGCCGGCTCCATTTCACTGCCACGTGAACCGATGCGCAGTAAGCAAGTGCCACACGCGGGCTGCTCCACAGCAAACGTATCCGCGCTCAGGCTGCAAAGTGCGGTGAAAGGCTCCGTGCGATGGGATGCATCGAAGACAAGTCGGATCACTTGTATGGCCACCAGCGGGCGCACATCCAGGGAGATGCGACCCACGCTGAAGTGGAGGATGAAGCTGGGAAAGGGTTTTGCAGGGGGGGCGACGGCCGCATCGGCAGCCGGAACTGTTGATTCCCACAATTCACTGGCACTGGCGAGTACGGCCAGAGCGCGGCTGCACTGCTCTCGTTGCACCTGCGTGAGCTCAACGAGCAGCTCGCCCAAGTCCACTCGCAGAATGCCCGGCGAGGACGACACAAGTAGCGGCATGCTACCACTTGCATAGAGTCGAGCCGGGTGCAAGAGCATGCACGGATTCTCGTGAGGAATTGCACTGAGCACGTGCAGTTCCTGCACCAGGACCTCAAACTGGCAGCCACCAACGCGGTCGAGTAGGATGGTGCCGAACGAGTTGGACATGCCCAGGGAGACTGTGCCTGCACCTTGCGGGTAGCTGAGGTTCGACACCATACTGAAGCGCAGCAAAAAAACACCAAGGTCGGCTCGCACCGCGAGCGCCTGCAAGCGCGGCGACTGGCCCTCTTGGCGAGCCTGGCCCTGTTGACGAGACGTCGCTAGGCCCACGGCGACGCTCTCATGATCGAATTGGCGCACCACCTCAAGGCATGAGCAACGGAGCCTGTCCGCCAGCCTGACGCACGTCTCTGCATCGGCAACTGCCAGCTCGACACCATGTGACGTCAAGCTCAAATCTTGAAGCAAGCTGTCAACTGTCATCGAGACGGCTATTGCAGATGTATGTGGAGTGCCCGTCAGTGTGCAAGCAGCCGCTTCCTCTGCACAGCCTGTTCGGGCTATGAAGGCTCGAGCAGAGGTGACTCTGGCTTCGCTCTCCGTCTGCGTGAACCTCTGCGAATGAGAGCATACGATGCCCTGCAGACGCAGATGCAGCGAACCAGCATCTGCACTTGAGATTCCGAGGTCCGCGTCAAGCCGTGCTACTGTTAGCTGCGCCGCGGCGCTCTCCAGTCCCGCGCCCCTCCAAGAGCCCGATGCCGTGCCGACCAATTCGTCCACATCGACGGCAGCAGTCAGACCAAGGCTCGAAACACGCGCATGGAACCCTTCGAGCTGCACGTTGTAAGCACGCTGTGCCGCAGGCATGGCGCTAACTTGCATCACTCCTAGATTGGGCGGTTGTTTGGCCGGTTGCGAGCAGACTCCTGCTGAGCTCCCAAGTTGCAACGGCTCTCCTGTGAGCGCGCGTAGCGCTTTTCCCACGTCAATAAGGTCCATCAAGTTGCACTGCAACTTGATCGCCGATACGCGTGCAGTGAGTTGCTCTGTTCTCATATCTGCGGCCCTCATCATGACCAGCGACACGGTGAAGGGATGTATGAGGCTCCGCACTTCTGAGTGGCCTGCGGGTCCACGTTCTCGCAAACGAAGAGACACACTGCGAAGCAAGAACTTCACTCGCGTGTGTTGTGGTAGAACATCGCGTTGGAAATCCTCGAAGGTAGCGCCATGCTGAGCGTCATGCTGAGGATCCTCTGATGTGGCGGGCAGGTCGCGCGTCTGCAGCTCCAGCTGGCCCGTGTCGAGCTGCAGGATGCCATGGCCTTCGCAAGGCAAGAGCATCATGGAGGAGCCCAATTTGAGGGCGAACGAGCTATTGTGAGGCGGCTCTGCCAACAGTGGGCCGCACGGTGCCTCGAGCGCCAGTCCGAACCGGTCGACAAAATCGAGGAGCTCGCGAGCCACCTCGGGCTGCACGTTGACGCAAATAGGAATCACGCTCACATCGAGTTGCGAGCCGGCATTGCTGCCAGCTCTCATAGTAGCACTCTCAGGTAACCATTCGCCCACTGTTGCTGGCCACGACCGTTGAGACACAACTATTGCAGCCGTCTGTGCCCGCGGCGCAGACGCCAAGGCGTTGATGATCGGGTACGTTGTCCGTTGAGAGCACTCTTCGCTTGTCTCGTAGGCTTGTGCACTGAGTGCTAATGAACCGACGGTCAGATGGCTCGAAGCACTGCCTGCGAGATCAGACTGCTCACCGAGCTCCAGCATGCCAAGATCCAGCACGAGGCCGGCCGGAAGGCGGGAGATCGTCTGGGTGCTGTCGAGCAGCACGGAATCCCACTGCAGACGGACACGCACCGCATGCACATTTAACTGAAGCTTCCACTGCGCAGGAGCTTGTCGAGCCACCTCATCAGCCTCGGCGTGGAGCACGCCGGCGCGATCCATCCATTGGCGGAGCTGCTGTTGCTGCGAGTGCGACACGTGCACCGGCGAGTACCCATCGCCCTGGAGCCCGTCCTGCGCCCCATCCTCGTCGACAGAGGCGCTTGCACTGCCAGAGCTCGCGTGCGCGTCGGAATCTGCACCCTGGCTCTCTGCATTTGCGCGTTTCGCGGCTGGTCGGCTGTTCCGAAGCCAAAGCTGCCAACCAGCCAGGCGGATGCGCGAACTCACTGCCGCGCTGCTATCCGCACCGCTCGGTGCTGGCATTGGGGCACGTGCGCCGTTGTCCTTGCTGCTGCTGCTGCTGCTGCTGCTGCTGTGCCGCCTCAGATGCATAGCGGATGCCATGTCCCGTTCGGAGCGCGTGTGGGTCATCAACGTTTCTTGAGCGGCAGGCGCTGCTGTGAGGTCCAGATGACCGTCCGAAGTCGATCGCGGGATTTGCGGCAGCGGTACGGGTGTGGTACGGGTGCGGTACGGGCGCGGTACGGGCGTCGCCGTCTCCTCCAGAGCGTGCGTGCAGCCGCGCCGCGCGAGCGCACGGAAGAGCAAAATGTCGCGCAGCTTGAGCTCCTCTTCGAGGTCCACGAGGCGGCGCGACGCTCCGGGCGTCGGCGACTCTCCTCGAAGGAATTGGCGCCACAGCGGCAAGTATTCGCGGCGGCGGTGACCGTGGGCGCGTGTTGCTGCCCATCCACGCCAACGCCTTCGCTCCTCAAGCTCGCAGTTGACGCAGTCAGCAGCGTACCGCCAGAGCGCGCCAGGCAGGGGCGGCTGCGAATCGCATGCTGTGATCTGGGTGCGGAACCGAGCGTAACGCTCGCGTTGTGCGAGCCGCGACAGATGGGATGAGAGCTGCAGAAGCCGCACGCACTGACGGCTCGTGAGCTGCACATCAATACGTCGCGCGAGTCGACAAGTGCAGCTCATCCGCGGCTCTGAAGGTGCGGCACGTGCGCCGGCACGGAGGATACGAAACATCAGTTCGACATCCGTTGCCGGCAGCACGACAGACGTTCGGAGCTCCCTCGTTGGCTCATGGCTGCAACCTTGGGACGATGATGCGGCTCTTGCTGCTGTGGCCAGTGCTGGGGCATCGGCAGCCAGTGCTGGCGCATCGGCAGTCTGCGAGTAGATGGAAGCGCCAACGAAGATGAGCACTTTGTGCAGCCATGGCTGGTCGCTCGTGAAGCGCTGGTATTCGGGCTGGCCGTCACTGCCGGTCGATTTCATCTCGAAGCGTTGCAAAGACACACCCCAAGCCGAGCCGCTCGCTTCCTCGCAGCGAAGGTCGACGCGCACCAATGTGAGCCGCAGGTTGTCGAGCATGGCTCTGCCGAGCCGCCCGAGGAAGCCTTCGGCGGGCGGGCCGGCTGCGGATGGATGCCCTCCATCGTCCGCGCCGACGCTCTCTCGAAGGCCGCGCAGCAGCTCATCCGCGTCGAGGTGGAGCCGCTTCTGCAGCCGCTCGCGCCGCAAGAAGGCCTCCGGGTCAGGCGTTTCGGAGAGCCGCACCTCAAGCACGACATCCTCAAAAAGGAGCTCGATCGATTCCGATCGCAGCCGACTCCACGGCACGCACAGCTGCATGCGGCCGACACGGCCGCGCGTGAGTGTGAGCGGCAGCTCAAGACCATCGAGAGCGTCAGGCCGCAAAGCGACGTCCGTCAGCACGATATTTCCCTGCCAGACGCCAACGCGCAGCTTCTCGCGGCGAAGTTCGGAAGTGTCGATATACGGGTGCAGCAGCTTTTCGACCAACGGTAACAAGAGAGATTCCAGTGAGGTGCTAAACGGCGCGGACCACGCCATCTGCTATGGCAAGGGCCGGAGCTCCGGCTAGTTATGCTGGACTTGTCCTAGTGTAAACATGTTGGCAAGTTATTCACGAGGGAAACATCGGGTGAGTTCGCTATAGAGAAGACTTGTAGGTGAGTTTTCTAGTTACGGGGAAGTGTGCGAGGTGGTGTGAAGCAGTTCGCGGGCGGCTGCCGCATGGCGAGCGCATCGTCTGCTCGCACAGTAGTGGGCGAGAAACGGCAGCGACCCGAGGCCGTGCCGCCCGTTTTGCTCGGCGTGCGCGGTCTCAACAACCTTGGTAACACGTGCTTCATGAATAGCGTGCTGCAGGTGCTGCTACACTGCCCGCCTTTCAGGAACTTTTTCCTTGGCGACCACCACAATAGGTTCGCATGCATGGCACGCGCCCGGCAGTCGCCGGCGAGCTGTCCCCCGACCGATGGCGTGCTGGGCGACACCGAAACGCCGCCGCCATCCGCGGTGCGCCGGCCGTGCCTCGCTTGCGAGATGGATTCGCTTTTCACACAATGTTATTCGGGACACACGGTGCCGTGCAGCCCACATGCCTTCCTGCATGCGATGTGGTGCAACGCCGAGTACTTCGCCGGCTACGAGCAGCAGGACGCGCACGAATTCCTCATCGCCGCGCTTGCTTCGATCTACGCGGGCCTCGCGCTTCCGGAGAACCCGACACGGCCGCCGACGCCTGCCGACCTGGTAAAGATGCGTGGGCCCTCATCGGCGCAGCGCCCGCTGGGCGCGGTCGATCTGCAGGGCATCTTTACCGGTGTGCTGCGCTCGGACGTGGCCTGCTTAAAGTGCCACGGCAAGTCGACCAAGTATGAGGAGTTCCAGGACATATCGCTCGACCTGTCCCGTTTGGCCGCGGAAGAGGGCGGCGGCGCCACGGGGTACCACACGACCCTCGCCGGCTGCCTGCGCTCCTTCACGCGTGCGGAGCGGCTCTCGTCCGCCGAGAGGTGCTGGTGCCCGAGCTGCGGCGCGTTGCAGGACTCGACCAAACAGCTCTCGGTCCATCGGCTGCCCAACGTGCTCTGCTTCCACCTGAAGCGCTTCAAGCACTCAGCAAATAAGCAGCAGCCGCCGAGCAAGATCGAGTCTTTCGTCGAATTCCCCTTGCACTCTCTGAACATGCGGCCTCACACATCATCCTACATTTGCTCGCACAGCACGCACAGCAACGGCCAGCAGCAGGCGCCTGCCCTCGAGCCTTTGCCCGAGCACCTGTACGACCTCTTTGGAGTCGTCGTGCACCATGGCACCATGCAAACCGGGCACTACACGAACTATGTACGCTGCCAAGCCGACTGGTTCCACTGCTCCGACGCGACGGTTACCCCGGCGAGCGTGGAGGAGGTGCGCTCAGCCATGGGCTACCTGCTTTTCTTCCAACGGAAGCGCTGCGTGTGATGTCCGCCCCCAGCGCCCCAATTCAGCAGCGTCGAGTGTGCATGCCAACCAAGGCAGGGGACGGGGGAAAGGTGGTGTGTCAGTCGGGCGATCAGCCGGGGTGTGTGAGAGGTGACACGTGACAGCGTCTCAGCGAACGTGCCAGCGCGGCGTTGTACGGTAGATATTCGGTAGGATACATCTAAGGACCGCAAACAGTAGTAGTATCAAGTTCGAAGTTGGAGGACCGACCTCGAACGGCCGCGTTTAAACACAGCCGCGCGGGGCTAGACAAGTTTGTCTTTTGTCTCACCCCGGACTGTACCTATAACGAGGCGGGTAACCGTTCGGGCGGCTAGTGGCTAGAACTCCCGGCTCTTGGCAGGGGGCGGTTCGTTGACGCCCCCTGAAGGTGGACCACAAGTGTAACGGCCGGTACGGTCTGGGGCTCGTCACTATGATTTGAGTTCAATTCATGTTGCGTCAATTGCACCAGCCTCCTCGACACAAACTTCCACTCAGCCGACGGCCTATCCGGATAGGGAGCGCTCTCCGCGCGGTGCGGGATGCCTCCGGCGGTCGGACCGAAAGGCCCGGGTGTGGCCCTCGCATATGGCACCGCAGGCTTCCGTGCCAAGGCGGAGCTGCTTGACTCGACCTTCTTCCGGATGGGCGCACTGGCCGTGCTGCGCTCTCGGTCGCGCGGCGGCCTCGCCGTAGGGCTGATGGTCACCGCATCGCACAACCCAGAGCGTGACAACGGCATCAAGCTTGTCGATCCGGACGGCGGCATGCTCGACCAGAGCTGGGAGGGGCATGCCACACTGCTCGCAAATGCGGCGGATGACGCAATTGCAGCGACTCTCGAGTCGCTCGCGGCGGCAGTCGGCGTCAGCTTGGCCCCCTCTGCCGTCTTGGCAGAGTCGATCAGCGGCAGTGAGTACCTCAAGGCGCACGGAATCCATGAGAAGGTATCGGTCGCGGTCGCCAAGGTGCTGCGGGACCGACCCGCCGACCCGGTGCGGGCCATCGGTGCGATTCTCGCTGACCATGCTGACGATACCTCGCGCCTGCGCGGCCGCGTCTACATCGCGCGCGACACGCGGTCGCACTCTGCGCGGCTGGCGCGCCTCGCCCTCGAGGGGGTCGCACACGCCGCTGGCATCGGCACCGACTGCGGCATCCTGACGACCCCGCAGCTCCATCACATTGTGCGCCACGTCAACGGCAGCGCCGCCGCAGGGCCGCACGTCGGGCCGGCAGCGTGGGCGAGCGAGGCGGGCTACTACGAGATGCTCGCGAGCGCCTACGCCGCTTTCGTGAGCAGCGTTGACGCAACACGCCGCGGGCCACTGTGGGTGGACACGGCGTGCGGCGTGGGCGCGCCACAGCTCGCCGCACTCCAGCGACGGATGGGGAGCGAGCTGCTGCCCTTGACGCTAGTCAACGGCGTGGGCGACGGCGCGCTCAACGAGGGCTGCGGTGCCGAGTACGTCCAAAAGGGACGCAAGCCGCCGCGCGGGCTCGAGGCGCCGCCGACAACGCCGGTGCGCGCTTGCTCCGTCGACGGCGACGCCGACCGCATCGTCTTCCACTACTGGCAGGGCACCGAGTGGCGCTTGCTCGACGGCGACAAGATCGCGGCGCTCTTTGCTTCCTTCGTGTGCGAGGAGCTCGCGGCGCTCGCGCTCAAGCCCGCGCTGAGCACTGTGGTCGTGCAGACGGCGTACGCCAACGGCGCGTCGGGTGAGTATATCCGCTCTCTCGGCGTGCCTGTGCGCCTGGCCAAGACGGGCGTCAAGTACGTGCACCACGTGGCCACACAGTTCGACGTGGCGATCTACTTTGAGGCCAATGGGCACGGGACCCTCCTCTTCTCGGACGCCGCCGTGGAGGCCATCCGCGGTGCTCAGACCGCCGCCCAGATGAGCGGCGACGCAGCCCGGGCAGGGGCGGCGGCGCGGCTGCTCGCGGCGCGCCAGCTCGTCAACCAGGCCATCGGCGACGCCATCTCCGACCTCTTGCTCGTCGAGGCCATCCTTACGAGGCGAGGCTGGGAACTCAACACGTGGGATGCCCTGTACGAGGACCTACCCTCGAGACAGACGAAGCTCGCCGTCGCCGACCGCACCATCGTCACGGTGACGAGCGATGAGACCCGAACGACCGCACCCGCGGATCTCCAACCGGAACTCGACCAGCTCGCTGCCCGGTTCGCGCGCGGCCGCTGCTTCGTGCGTCCCTCGGGCACGGAGGACGTTGTGCGCGTGTACGCTGAGGCCGCCACGCAAGAGGACGCCAACGAGCTCGCCCTGCTCGTCGCACAGACGACGTGGAAGCTTGCCGGAGGTGTCGGCGACCTGCCGACCTCGGTCGTTTGAGTATGCGACCTCTGGCGTTGTGACGTATCTCTGACTCGAGGAATGCGTGTGGACTGTGGTCAGCTCCGCGCGGGGCTGTTACGTATAGCGGCCAGCCGGCGCCACAGCGCGCTCACAGTCGACAGTGATCCCGGGTTGCTTGATGCTTCGCACGCCCAGAGCCCTGTCGGCCACTCGGCCTGTCCCTCCGTTTGCTTCATATTTTGTGGGGGGAAGTGACGCTTTGGAAGGTATGGGTTGATTTGACACTTTTCTTCCGCGTGCGACGGAACTTTTAACCAAGCTGGGAGAGACCGACCTCACTAGCGAAATTGAGTAGCCCGAGCGAGCGAGTACTCAGTACTTGTGTTGACCGAGGGGAGCGGAGCCGTCCGTCGAGACGGTGGTGGAGTGAGCGTGGGGGGACCGCGAAGAAACTGAACTGAACTGAACTGAACCAAGCGAAAGCGCGCCCCCAATCGATTCTGAGGACTCTGATGGGCTCGATAGAGACCGTCATCAGACCTCCGTATCGCAGATCCGACCTGCGCAAGCGCATTGTGGACGAGAACGTGGTGGCGCTCTACATGATGGCATGGATAAGAGCTTCGCTGCTGCTCGGCCTCGTGACCGTCTCCGGTGGCTCGCGCTCCGCCGTTCATCAGCAGCCCCTGCAGACCCAGTTGCAGCCATGGTTGTCACAAACCGTGGCTGCTCGTGACGGCCCGACACTCTCAGCACATCGGCGGCTCGAGGTTCTTCGGGGTGGTGCCGCGCCCGTTGGTGCCCCCGCCGCGCAGCTTGACGAAGCACCGCTTCGCGCACCACGGCGCACGAAACCCGCGCAGCAGCCACCGGCCGCCAAGGCAGCCAAGTCTGAGCCCTTGGCGGCCGCGCCAGTGCCGCACGTGACCAAGAAGCTGCAGCATGTTCTGGTCGTCGAGGCGGGCGAGGCGGACCAGGACGGTAGCACCGCTCTGCTGCACCCGAAAAAGCTCGCCCAGCTCGGCCTCATGGAGGGAGACATCGTGCGCCTCAAGGGCAAGCGCGACCGCGACACGCTCTGCACGGCGCAGGAGTCGGCGGCTGTGCCCGAGGGCTCGGTCGTGCTCTCGGCCGTGACGCGCACCAACCTCAACCTCAACCTCGGCGAGACGACCAAGGCATACCGATGTGATTCGGTCAAGAACGGCGAGCGATTGGTGGTGCTGCCCTTTGCGGACGCGATGGGCGGCCTGAGCGCCGAGGAGGTACACGAGCAGCTCGTCAAGCCCTACTTCCTGGGTGCCGAGGGTGAGGAGGCGCCCTACCGGCCGGTGCAAGAGGGCGACTTGCTCCGGCTGCGCCATGGTGCTCAGCTTGTCGAGTGCAAGGTCGTCGAGTGCGAGCCGCCCCGCTGCATCGTCGCGCCCGAGACGACGCTCGAGCTGCCCGAGCGGACGCTCGACCGCGCCGAGGAGGCGGCTGCAGACGAGCTCGGCTACGATGACATTGGCGGCGTGGACAAGGAGCTCAGCAAGATCCGCGAGCTCGTCGAGTTGCCCATGCGCCACCCGAAGGTCTTCACGAGCGTCGGCGTGCGCCCACCACGAGGCGTCCTCATCCATGGCCCGCCCGGCTGCGGCAAGACCATGATCGCCAAAGCGGTGGCCGCCGAGACGGGCGCCTACTTTTTCCTCATCAACGGCCCCGAGGTCATGTCCAAGATGGCGGGCGAGTCGGAGCAGAAGCTGCGCCAGGCGTTTGAGGAGTGCGAGAAGAATTCGCCCGCCATCCTCTTCATCGACGAGCTCGATGCCATCGCGCCGCGCCGTGACAAGGCGCAGGGCGAGGTCGAGAAGCGCATCGTGTCGCAGATGCTCACTCTCATGGACGGCATCAGCCCCAAGTCGCAGGTGGTCGTGATGGCCGCCACCAACCGGCCGAACGCCGTCGAGCCAGCGCTCCGCCGCTTCGGTCGCTTCGACCTCGAGATCAACATCCCAGTGCCCGACACGGCGGGCCGCCTCGACATCCTCCGCATCAAGACGCGCGAGATGCGGCTCAGCCCGGAGGTCGACCTTGAGGCCCTCTCGCAGGACACGCAGGGCTACTGCGGCGCCGACCTTGCACAGATGGTCTTCGAGGCCGCCATGCAATGCGTGCGCGATAAGCTGCCCGAGATGGACCTCGAGGCCGACCGGCTGCCCAAGAAGATCCTCGACTCGCTTCAAGTGTCGCCCGAGCACTTTCGCAGGGCGCTCAAGCTCACCAACCCATCGACGCTGCGCGAGAACGCGATCGAGATGCCCAACGTCAAGTGGGAGGACATCGGCGGCCTCGAGGACGTCAAGCGTGAGCTCAAGGAGACGGTGCAGTATCCGGTGCAGTACGCAGACAAGTTTGAGCTCTTCGGTATGAACGCGGCCAAGGGCGTGCTCTTCTACGGCCCGCCCGGCTGCGGCAAGACGCTGCTCGCCAAGGCGATCGCCAACGAGTGCCAGGCCAACTTCATCAGCGTCAAGGGGCCCGAGCTGCTCACAAAGTGGTTCGGCGAGTCGGAGGCGAATGTGCGCGAGCTCTTCGACAAGGCGCGCCAGGCCTCGCCCTGCGTCATCTTCTTCGACGAGATGGATTCGATCGCCAAGGCGCGCGGCTCGGGCGGCGGAGGAGCTTCGGAGGCGGGCGACCGCGTCATCAACCAGATTCTCACCGAGATCGACGGCGTCGGCGCACGCAAGTCGGTCTTCGTCATCGGCGCGACGAACCGGCCTGATATCCTCGACCCGGCGATCATGCGCCCGGGTCGCCTCGACCAGCTCATCTACATCCCGCTGCCCGACTTCGACTCGCGCCTCTCGATCTTCCGAGCCAACCTGCGCAAGAGCCCTGTGGCCCCCGACCTCGACCTGCGCGATCTCGCCAACCGCACCGAGGGCTTCTCGGGTGCTGACATCACCGAGGTGTGCCAGCGTGCTTGCAAGCTCGCCATCCGTGGCGAGATCGCCGCTCAGGAGGCGGCTGAGGCCGCAGCGATTGCCAAGGGCGAGCCGCCGCCCGAGGTCAAGGCGGAAGGCTTGCTCTCCAAAGCCCACTTTGACGATGCGATGCGCACCGCGCGCAAGTCCGTCTCGAAGACGGAGCTCGCGCGCTATCTCAAGTTCAAGAAGGAGCTTGAAGGCGGCAAAGGCATCGCGCAGGCCATGGCGGCTGGGGCGTCGGATGACCCAAGCGAGGAGTCGAGCGCAGCTGCGCCGCAACCCTCGCCGCCGCCGGCAGCAGCTGAGTCAGGCAAAGGCGATGACGAGGACCTCTATGCTTGAGTGATTGAGCGCGCCGCGGCTGATTCGCGGCTGATGACGAGGCTGCACTTGAGGCCTGCACAGTCCTGAGAGCCACCGAAACATTCTCTATGATGACTCCTGGACTCACTCGGACCCTCTCACGTCTCACTGTCACATGCATGGATGTTGGCCCCGCCCGGCAAGCGCTGAGATGTGCATGTATGCGGGCGGCGCGCGATGTGTGGTGCTATTCGGGGTCCCCGGCCTATACCGCGCTGTCATCAGTAATGTTACACGCGCGCGGCACCGGACGCGGTCACGGCGTACGCGGTCAAACCCATCGGGTTGGCCTTCATGTCCTGAAGCCCCTGAGTGGTGTTTCGCGGAGAGGCAGGCGAACTGGCAGGCGACACCGGCATTCTCCTGCCGCACGAGAATGTGGGTGCCGCTTACCGAGGCACCACCCGCGGCACCACCCGCGGCGCCGCCGGCGAGTGTGGCGCCTGGTCCGCTCGCAGCGTTCGCGGCCGTGCATCGGCAGCTGAAGGAGAATGAGAAGAAGCTTATTTCGTTTGGTGGCGACCTGGAGCAGATCATGTTCACAATCGATGAAAAGGTGAGCCAAGCGAGCAGGCGCGTTGAGCAGGACGGGCGGCGGCTCCGTGCGGAGACGTCCGACATGTGCGCGGACCTCGAGGAGCTCTGCCTGCAAATTTACGAAGAGCACGAGGCGGCGCTTGCCGAGGAGCGATCAACGAATGACAAGCTGCGCGCAGCCTTGGAGTCAGAGCAGGCGGCGCACCGGGCAGCCCTAACCGCGCAGCAGGGCCAGATCGACGCTTTGGCAGCCGCGCTCAAGCGACAGCAGGACCTGCTCGATGAGCACATCAGGGGCACCGACACGCAGATGAAGGCGACGCAGGCCGAGACGAGTGAGCTCCATCGCGCCTTCAGGGCCCAGGGCGCTGCCGTGCAAGCGACCAAGGCGTACATCGGGAGCGTGGATGAGAAATTGACCGCGCAGCTCAGCGAGCAGGCACGTGCCGCCGATGCGGCCGCCACTGCCGCCACGACGTCATGGAACACTCGCCACGCCGAACACCGCGCGATCCTCGAGCGTCTCCTCGCCTGGGAGCCGCAGATACGTGCCAATGAGGAGGCGATGCGAGGGTGGCGCATCGGCGTGGACGAGGCCATCCTACGGAGCGAGCAGCGAGGCACAGCGGCAGTGCAGGCGGCGCAAACCATCCTCGATGGCGGCCGTCTAGAGATGGCAGAGGCGGTCGGCAAGGCGTTGGCGAGCGTGCGTGAGCTAGAGCAGCGGTGGCCCGAGTGGGTGGCGGAACTTAGGGAGCAGCAGACGACGTTGAGCGTCCGCAAGGCGAACGCAGCGGAGGTGAACGAGCGGCTGGAGGAGATGGAGATGCAGCTTGGCTCGCTCACGCGCCAGATGACGCATAGCATGCCCGGCATGAATGAGCGGCTCGTCCGGCTCGAAGAGCCGCGGAAGCAGCTAGCTGCCCAGATGGAGGAGGTCGCTCGTGCCCTTGCTAAGGCCTCGAACGAGCTGGCGGAGATGCGCGCCGCTTTGCGGCATAGCAAGGCGCAGCTCGGTACGCTCTCGGCAGAGCGCCAAACGCACGCCACCGCGCTCGCATCGCTTGAGACGCGGCTGCGACAGGTGGGCTCCATTACTGAGGAGCAGGCGCGCTATCTCGTGACGCTGAGCGATGCGCTCCAGGAGAAGGGTGTGTCCGCACCCAAGTATCGCGTCTCATACATCTCCCAGGCTCGAGTGGCGCCCTCCATGCTGCCAGACGCCCTCCTGCCCACGTGCGCGCATGCATGCAGCAGCGAGGATACGGGGCTGGCGGGAGGGAGACCAGCTTCTGCGACCGTGCGGCGGGCTCCTGCGACCGGTGGCTTGGGCGCAGGCTTCGAGCTTGGCGGAGTGCAGACACCAGCCCCAGCGTTCCGCGCGTATGATGCGGAGAGTGCTAGTGAGACCACGAACGATGAACTCGGAGCCGGGCACATCTGAGATCTGATGCAGATCGGGAACCGGTCACGGCTCACCCGCCTCACGACCGGAGTCAGACCCGGGGTTTCACAAAGTTAAGACGCGTAAGAGGACGATGGCCGTGCGATGTCCTCATCGTATTTAGTTCGAGTAGCGTTATGCACGCACGACATTGAAACGTGACGACCAACCTTAACCGCGAAACTTTGAGCCTCCTGAGACTTCAGACAAATCTGCTACCGCCTAGTATACCGCCACTGTGGCTGCCCCTCGGGCACTGATGATGATGCCGCTCGCAAGTCAAGGGTCCACGTGACAGACGCACGCAAGTGCGCGCCGGGCTGCAGGGGCGGGAACGGCGGCATTGGCGAGGGCGGCGGGGATGGTGATGGTGGAGGCGGAGGATTGGGCGGTCGCGGCGGCCAAGGCGGTGATGGCGATGGAGGCGGCGGAGACGGAGGTGGTGGCAAAGGTGGCGGTGGTGGTGGCGGAGGTGGAAAAGGGAATGGCGACGGCGGCGGTGGCGTACAAGGTGACGGAGGCGGCGGCGCCCTCGGGAGGGGAGGTGTCGTTGGCGGCGCCGATGGAGGCATAGGCGGTCGTTGCGGCTGGCTCGCAAGCGTCGTGCCTGCCGCGAACACGAGCGCGCCACCTGTGCACAGGGCGATCACAAACCCCCGGGGGAGGGGCAGCGAATGCGGAGCTGGCACGGGTGGTGGAATGGGCGGTGTCTTGAGCGGCTGCCTGGTAGAAAGTGCCTTGCCGTCGTCTCGCCATCGCTCGTCAGCAGAATCGCCCTTCCGCTCAAGAAGAGGAAGCGACTCTGACTCTCCGAGCTGCTGCTGCTGCTGCTGCTGCTGCTGCTGCTGCTGCTGCTGCTGCTGCTCCTCCTCCTCCTCCTCCTCCTCCACCACCTCCTCCGCCTCCTCCTGCTGCTGCTGCTGCTGCGGCGGCGGCGGCGGCGGCGGCGGCGGCGGCGGCGGCGGCGGCGGCGGCGGCGGCGGCGGCGGCGGCGGCGGCGGCGGCGGCGGCTGTGGCTGCGGCTGCGGCTGTGGCTGCGGCTGCGGCTGCGGCTGCGGCTGCGGCTGATGCTGCTGCTGCCAGTAACTCTTGCGAGAGCCGCCAAGCACCACATCTGCGCTCGGCGCCGAAACTCGCTTGCTAGCCAAGCGAGGAGAATACCACGGCCGGCCGAGAGTGGTTCTCTCGCTCGATGCCGACAGGCTTTGCGACGGCGAGGGTGAGGCCGGCTCTTCGGTTGCGTGGTCGGCGTAGCGTGGCTTTCGCGAAGGCATGGTCTCGCGTGCGCTAAAGAACGGTCTCAGCGGATACGAGTAGTTATATGGGTAGCCCAATCGATGACTCGGCGATGGATAGCGATAACGAGGGGAGAGCGGCCCACGCAGGCCACGACCGCGCTCACTGCCTGTTGGACTCGTGCTAAAAGATGGACTAAACCTGGGCGGTGAGATTCGCTCTGCTGGGAACATGTCCTTGCGTGGGTCGGTTCGTGGCGGGCTGCCGTCATCCCGCTTTTTCCACTGCTCCTTGACCGATGTGTAGCCGCTCGGCAAGAAGCTCGCGCTTCGCAAGAAAGACGGCATGCTTTGCTTTTTCCGCCAATCCAAAAAACTTCACGAAAACTTGATCATGTCCACTCATGGAAATCCGCACAGTTCCTTACTGTAAACACAATCCTTTCTCGACCTGCCTTGCCCTGACGCCTCGAAACTTGATGCCGTGTGTGAAAACCCAGAAAACTCGAAAGGCATGTCGGCCACGTTTCTAGCTGCGGCTGCGGTCCGCGCCGCCTCGGCCACCGCCGCGACCACCGCTTCGGCCATCTCCGCGGGCGGCAGGAGTGGCGGCCTGCTAGCAGTGCCTGGGTTCTTCGACCGTGAAAAGGGCGCGCCGCTGTTGCGTCGTAACGCTGGCTTCCTCAGCCCTGAAGGACTTCCTGACGGATGGCGCGCGCGCCTCGATGGGTGGCCCGCGCTGGCCGGTGCCACCTTGCCGCCAGACCAAGCCGATCCTGGCTGTGAGGACGAGGCTGCGCTTCGCATCTTCCTCCGAGATGCGGAGCGCACCTTCCAGGACGAAGGGCACCGCACGCAAATGATCGAGCTGCTCAAACGAGTCTGGCCCGAGAACCGCGACTATCATCAGGGACTCGGCTACGTGGCTTCGCTGCTCATGCTCTTCTTTGACACGGAGACGATCGTGCGCATCTTGCTTCGCCTCACGCATGACCAGCGGTACACGCCAGGCTACTGGAAGGCCGCGCCGGAGGCGTACGTGCGCGATGCAATGGTCTACGCCCGGCTCGTGGAGGAGCGGTTCCCAGCGGTGGCCACAAAGCTGCAAAGCGCGTGCATCGTGCCCGAGGCGTATGCCTCCAAGTGGTTCATCGGACTGTGCGTGCACGTTCTTCCGTACGCTTCCCTTCTCCGCTACATCGAGGCATTCCTCACTGAGGGCTACGTCTTCCTCTTCAAGTTCGCCCTGGCGCTCGTCGAAACACTGTCTCCCAAGCTCCTCGCGCTGAAGGCATCAGACGTCAACATCATGCTCGAGCTGCTGCGTCTCGACACTTGCCACTTTCCCGACAATGAAGAGAACGAGGCCTTCTTCCTTCGCCTCGTCGCCGATGCGCAGGCCGTAGAGCTCGACCGGGCGCACGTTGACGCGCTGCGTGTAGAGGAGGGCGAGAAGCTTGATGCCAAAATGAAACGGACGCGTGAACGCGAGGCTCAGCTCGCCGCCGAGGCCGAGGACGACGAGATCGTCTTCAGCGATGAGGTCAGCAGCCAGATGCCTTGCTCGCCCCTCGAAAGAGTGCTGATGCCTCGCTTGCCTCTGGGGCTGCCAACGTGACGCTCTGTACCCTGTCCCTTTGCTCAGGAGGACGACTGAATCGTGGACTGAATGATGCCAGACGCCGATTCCCTATTTCTTTATCTCTCACACACCCATGTTCCCGCCCCCCCCTCCCGCCGCTGCCGCCGCCCGACTAAGTGCTACACATCATGTAGAACTCTCTGCGGGTTTCGTCGACCGCGATGAAAGGCGTTGGAACCCGCGGTGACCATCATGCAACCCCCCCGCCGGGATATAATATCTCGAGCGCGTTCGACGAGGGGGTCCCAACGGCGGGACGTTGGAAAACCAGGTTCGGCCCGTCGGGAAGACCGCTCGATATTAAGAACAACTCGTATATACTCATCGGTGACCGGGCCGGGGGCGCGACTGAAAAACACTGAGTTATCGTAACGTCGCGCGTGCAGCTGAGACCCAACCCCTGCTGGGTCTGGTGGTCTATCTAAACTTGAAGAGCCGCCAGTAGTTGACATGCTGCTGTACTAAGACGTACTGGTTTCACTGTTAGTATGCTCCACTGAGCTGTGCACTGGCGCCACTGCGCACACGCACAAAGACAAGGACCACCATCGAGGTCACTGTCGTCCAGTCACGGAGCAGAGTCCGCGACTGGTCCGACCCGGATACTTGCCCGGAAAGGCAACCGGACTACCTCGACCATGTGATGATCGGTTACAGACACCCACCACTATTCACACACGAACACGGTTGTGTCATAAACATAAAGAGTAAAACCGGAGGTCAATCCTCATCTAGATGGACGCCGGCTGGGAGATCTGGCGGTTTGGCGAGATTGCCAGCCTCGTCGAGCACAATGGGTGGCTCTGCATCTTCCCACGGGCTGAACTCACCAAGCTGCGCCTCGTCGGGCTCGAAGCACGTCGCCTCAGCGTACGCTCGCAGGGCCTGTTCTGTGACGAGTGGGTTCGATGCGTTCAAGTTTTGCTCGATCTCAATCACTTGCTCCGTGGTCAGTGCATAACCGGGGTTCAACGCCATGTAGCGGGCGACTGCCTCTCGAGCTTCCGGCTCATAAAAGTCGAGTGACGCACGCCCGTAGCAAGGATGGGTGTAGTTGAAACGAAGCGCGCTTCTCTGCAGATGCTGGCCATTGAGCATGAGGTGCACGGGTACCAATCGAAAATCTTTAGACGGCGGGCTGTAGCAGACAAATTCATTCACTTCGTGAGTGAGGTTGTTGGTGCTGTTGTGCCAGGCAGGGACGATTTGCGGCACGCCGCCGATCGTCTCGTCCTCACCGAACTGACACCGAGTCGGTCCGAGCGCGGCGAAGCCTGCGCCGCGGACGGTGACCGCAGTCCCGCCACGAATGGGCCCCCGAGCTGGTGTGAGCGAGCTGACAACCACCTGGCTGTCATCAATGTAGAAGAATTGCATCTCATCGCCAGCAGGCGAGAGCGCGCGCTCGTTCACTTCGCCATTGATGCTCACGCGCACTAAAACACGTCCCGGCTGCGTAGTGGCAGGCGCAGAGCACTCCAAAGCCCCGGACGGGCTAGCCGATGCGAGCACCGAGGCGTTGCCAAAGGCGCAGCGATAACCACCAAACGACGAGCTCAACCCCCAGCCCGCTATCTGCACTTTCGTGCCACCCACGAGCGGTCCGCCGATTGGGCTGACGCTAGTTACCATTAGGTCGATGTAGCTCCACTCCACGGCACTGGTCGAGAAGCGCGAGCCGTCAAGGGACACAGTCAGGCGTACGCTGCTGAGCAGCCCGGGTGGAGCGACGCACGTTAGCAACCGTCCGGCCTGAATGGTGATCGCCGGATTGGCGCGTGCGTGATGGGCATAGGCTCGAACCCGAAGTGCTGACGATCCATCCATTGCATGAGTGCTGCCGTTCAGCCCTCCCACAACTGCAGGAACTGAAACTGATCCAAACCGGCAACGGGGCTGACTCCCAAAGGCGAGCAGTCCTTCGCCTATGATGCTCACTGGTGTACCGCCAGCTTCCGGACCGCCCCACGGTTCCACGTAGTCGAGACGCGGCACGCTTTCGTGATAGAGCATGTGCGCAAGCGAGGTGGGCGACGCATTCCCCACGTCCCCGTTGACAGTCACACGAACGACCACAGCCAGCACACCAGCGGCGGCATACGCGGCGTCGCCACACTGTGGCATGTGACCAAGGTGAACGCACCAAGCTCCCACAGGCTTTGACAACCGGCGCAGAGTAACCTCGTCCGGAGTCAAGCACGTAAGCTCGTCTTGTTCCTCACCGATGGACGCTGGCACCAGCACTGATGGCTCCCGGCCAGATCCATCGAAGACGCATGCAAGACCCGTGCGCACATCTTCCGTGTACTCGACACCAACGGCAACCTTGTGCAATTCGCAGTACAGGGTGTCATCCAACGTGCAATTGGTCGAAGCTTGGCGTCGGTCCTCGAATCCCGAACCGCGTACAGTGAGAAGGACTCCGCCAGCCTTCGGCCCACCCCATGGGTGAAGCCCACTGAGAATGGGAGGATGCGAGTACCGAAATTGAAGGGCGCCGTCGCCACCAAGTCCGCGCTTGTCAGTATAACCGTTGAATGTCAACCATACGGGAACGTCTGAGGAACCCATAGCTTGTGTTGGCAATGGAGGAGAGATGCAAGATGCCTGATGAGTAGACACGATTGTAGCTGGCACCACGTTGGCTCCAAAACGACACTTCGGACCTTGAAAGCCTGCTGTGCCACCATAATCGAGAAATCCAATCCCAGTCAGGTTCACTCGTGTCCCGCCGGTCAGTCCACCACCACTTGGCCGAAGGGTAGCAAGTGGCATGCGGCTCAAGTTGTAGTACCAGAACGGATACGCAGGACGGCTCGTGTAATCAACTCCGTTTAGAGTTATGTCAACTGAGCAAGCCGTCGGAATCGTTGGCCGTGACCCGCTGCGCCCAGCGACGAGTTCCTCGTAGGAGGGGGCGACGCACGTGATCGCCCCCGCATGGTGCACAGTACCTGGCACTGCAACGGTGCAGAATCGGCACCGCACGTGTCCTGCACAACAGAAAAAAGACGGTCAAGTGCTTGAGTGTGCTATCACGCTTGGATTCTCCCAGTCGGCGGGGAGCGCGCACCGAAATTGTGGAATGCGGCGCCGCTCACAAGCACGGTCACATTCCCGCGGATGTCAGTGCCGCTTGGCGTCAATCCCAAGATGTGCGCACGGCCGTAGCGAGGACCCCATGCTTGAGAAACAGCTGGCAAACCTACATTGAAGACGACCTCGCCCTGCCAATCTGTGTATGCCGTTGGTGCTGCGGCACCGGACAAGGAGGCACCGCTCATGACAGAGAGAGGGTCGAACGCGTCTTGTTGAGCGGTCGCAACAGAGTCGCAACCGCGCAACGCGACGTGACAGTTGAAAATCTTGAAACAGCGGGAAGCAGGTTCCATCGTCGCGCTGCGGTCATCGGTGTCTCCAGGGTTACTTTTTGGCAAGGACCAAACAATGACCGGTACGGCGCTATGTTTCTGTAAAAGTTTATAATGCAGCATGCAGTCGCGGTGCTCGGCATGGGCGGGACGATCGACAAAGACTATCCAAGACACACCAAAGGCTACGCCTTTGAGATCGACGAGCCAGCAGCTGAGCGCGTCCTGGCTGGCTTGCCCTTTCTGGGAATTACATGGCGCGTGCAGAGCATATGTCGAAAGGACAGTACCGAGCTTGTGCATGAGGATCGACAGGCTCTCGTCGAGGCCGTGCGCGCTGCCACTGAGACGCGCCTGATCGTCACCCACGGGACCGACACGCTCATTGAGACTGCTCAATACTTGGCCAAGTCTGGTGCGGGCGTCGGCAAGGCGATTGCCTTCACTGGAGCTATGAAGCCAGAACGCTTCAAGGACTCGGACGCGCCGTTCAACTTGGGAGCGGCGGTGGGTGCCACAGCCGTGCTCGCACCTGGCTCCGTTGTCATCGTGATGGGTGGCCGGGTCATTGAGAGCTCAAGGTGCTTGCGCAACCTTGATTCCGGACGCTTTGAAGAGGAGCAGGCAGAGAGCGGCAAGACTGTGACCGCTCTCGACTAAGCGCGATTCAAGTGATGGATCCGCCACACGATGGCCGATGAACCGGACGCGCGGGTCGCTCGCCCAATGCAGCACGTAAAAAGTATCTAGTGAGTCAGCAATCCTAAATCCATGATTCCTGAGACGACACACGGCACACGCAGACGGTGTCGCGGCACCCGCGACCCGCGGACACGGGTCACGGCCGTCGAGGCGATCCGGGGTGCGCGCGGCGCGAGGGCCGTCCAAGCGGATCCCCGGCCCCGGGAGGCACACGCTCTTTTCCACGAGAGCACGAGGCGCCAGCGAGGAGAAACAGGACCGCGTGCGCTTCCCATCCCCGGCTTAGAAGGCGATCGTTTGCGGCTCGTCTCCGTGGCGCCGCGGGCGCGCACCTGCCGCGTACCGCGGCCCTCGGAAATCTTCGCGTGCGGTCGACCATCGCCTCGGTATGACGAGGCATCCTTGGCTCGTGTCCGCTCTCTCTCGTCTCTAGAGCTCCTCTGTGGCACTGGCCTATCTTGTTCGTTTGAAAGCGGCTATTCCGGTGTCGCTCCAACTCCGCGATTCTCCCTCTTCTTCTTCTTTTTGAGCACCTTAGTCAGCGACGGCTCGCTGTCTTCGATGCTCGTGCTGCTACTCAGAGCTCTGCTCATCTGCACACCCGAATCCACTGTCGCGCGCTGGCGCTTCTTTTCGATCGGCGCTTCCACCACAGCATCGGCCTCTTCGGCTGCATCGTCCGCCTCATCGTCGCCACCCTCGGCTTCTTGGGCCGCGTTTGCGCGCTTGTTTGCTGGTGCGACAGGGGCTGTGGACGGGGGCGCTCCCTCCCGAGGGGACGGCATCACGACGCGCGCGGGCGTACTTGCGGAGATCGCGGTCAGCCGCAGCCGCGTCTCGATCGAAAATAGGCGCTGCAGTGTGGCCGCACCTGCCCTGGTCTTGCCGGACTGACCACCTGCGCTCGTCTTGCCGCTGCTCAAGGCGCTTCCGCTACTTGTCGAGAGCCGCCAAACAGAGACGATGCCATCCGAGCATGCAGTTGCGAACGCGTGATGGCGGGCACCGCCTTTGCCGGTCGAGGCGACTTCTTCGCTCGGAAGCTGTGTGATTCCCTTGATGCGGCGAGCGTGCGCGTTCTTCTCTGTGTGCACGCAGTGACCTTCGGCGACACTCCACACGCGCAGCGTTCCCGCGTCGTCTCCGCTGAGGAGCAACCCGTCCGGCGCAAAGGCGAGCGCTAGAGGCGGCGAGCTGTCGTGTGGAAACGAGTGCAAAAGTTCGCCTGAGCGCAGCGCGTGCAACAGAAGCGCGCGGCGCGTGTCGTGCACGTACGACTCACCGTCAGCTGACCACGATAAGAGGCGCGCGGGCTCAGCTAGAGCCGCCGTGTAGTTGCACTTTCCCGTGGTAAGATTCCAAAGCATGAGTTTGCTATCGGCAGCGACTGAGAGCGCTGCGCGTCCAGAAGGGTGGATGGCGATGGCGTGAACCGCGCCCTTGTGGCCTTTCATTCGCAGCAAGCACTCCCAGTCTGACGCACGCCATATGCACAGCTCACCGTCGCCTCCGCCGGAGACCAGGTGGGACTCACCAAAGAAGGCGAGGCAATGGAGCGTCACGCCGCCTGCCTGCTGGAGTAACTTGCCTTGCTCACGTAGCTTGCGCAGGTTGTACACAGATATGGCGTGGTCCGTACCGCACGTTGCCATGTAGGAGCCTCCTGACGCAATGGCACGAAGGCAGCCGTCGTGGGCCTTGATCGCGAAGGAGGTGGGAACCGCGGCTCGCCGAAGTTCCGCGTCGCCCTCGAGTGCCAGCGCCGGCGGGTCGAGACGGTAGCCGACGAGGTGGCCCTCGTATGAGCCGACGGTGAGGTACGTGGGCCCCATTGTTCGTCACGTCGCCGAAAAGCTCGGCGACGAAACACATCTTAATCACACCTCCCAACGTAAACTTGACTGTTTTCATAGTGCCTCGGCTTCGAGGCAGCATGGCGACCAACGGAGGCTCGGCCGTCGCCGGTGTTGACGCCGATCAGTGTGCTCCAGCCGAGGATGATGCAGCCGCACCCGCGCTAGCGACACGGCCGCGGCGATGGATCTCAAAGGTCGTCACGCTGAGGACGCTCGGTGGCGAGATGCTGGTGCGCAAGTGGGTATCAGACGAGGCGCCCGCATTCTCCGTGGACCACTCCTTCGGTGAAGGCGGCCAACCGCAGTTCTGCCCGCTCGAGGGCTGCGGCAAGGCGTTCGCAGATGCGGCTTCGCTGCGCAAGCACATGCACACGCACGGCGAGAAACAGTACGTCTGCCAGGTTGAAGGATGTGGCAAGCGCTTCCTCGATTCGTCAAAGCTCAAGCGGCACTCGCTCACGCACACGGGCGAGCGCCCGTACCTGTGCCCGTTTGAGGGCTGCGGTAAGCGCTTCTCCCTCGACTTCAACCTTCGCTCGCACATGCGCACGCACACGGGCGAGCGACCATTTGTGTGCTCCTTCCCGGGGTGCGATAAGCGATTCGCACAGGAGTACAACCTGAAGACGCACCTCAAGTCGCACTACAGCAACAGTGGGCCGTCGGACGTCGGCGCGGCCGCCGCGTTGATGTCGTCAACGGGGCCATCAATGCCGTATGGAGGGATGCCGGATGGAAAGCGCGCGCGCCTCGACGCCGCAGGGGCATACGAGCAAGGAGGAATGGCGGAGTTCAGCGAAAGTCTGTTATGGGCCGGAGGAGGTGGTGTCGCAAGGCCTTAGCCGCGAGGCCGCTGGGGACGTTGAGGACGTGGTGCAGATCGAGATCGCTCCAAGTGGGTTCAGCGTCACGTACCTCTCTGCGGACCTACGGGCGAATGCGAGGAAGCTCGAGGCGGAGTTCGGCCCGCGCCCGCGCCCGGTGCCGGCTGCGAGTCGGCGAGCCGAACGGCGGACGTCGGCGGCGCAAAGACAGGAGCGCGAGCGCAACTCGCAGCAGTGGCGGGCTCGGCTGAGAGATCGAGCACCCGCATCCGGTCTGGGAGTACACATTACACACAACACAGTCACAGTCTCACCGCTCGAGCGTTCGACTGATCCGAGATGACTTTCATCAGATACCGTACACTCGACTGCACAAGTAAATACAAGTGACAACAAAAAGGTGTCGACCACACGGTCTCTGGATTTTCATCAACCTGATATCTTTATGATATCTTACTAAGCGTCGTTCAAGCACACCGACGCGCGCGACGCCAGGGGCACGAGGCCACCGTCGTTCAATCCCAGAATCGTGACACGGGCACACGTCTCCGCGTCCGGGGCATCCACGTTTCACGATCACGCATTCGCATGCGTGGCGAATGCCATTTGCCAGTGGTCGCCACGCGGGGTTCTGCTCCCACCTGAAACAATGAGCAAGAGTGTAGCTCCGTTAGCGCCGTCTTCACGATCTTATTGTCTGCCTCTTGAAACAAAGGAGTCGGAGAGCTGCGCGGCCGCCCCGACCTGCATATCGACGCGAACGCAAAGTGTGGCCTAGAAGGTCCTATGCGCATTATCCGTATCATCTCATGCCCATTGACGCTTCGTCACAGCTTGCGGCCAGCACCAGTCATCTTTGATGTCACTTGGACTGGTTCAGCCACCGCAGTGGTATTCGTGTCGACAGGCTTAGGCTCGATGAGTACGGTTTGGGAGGAGCCACCCACGTCCGTAGAATACTCGTTGACATCAGAATCTGCCACCCGAGGACATGCGAGTCAGCATGAGGCGAGTAGAATGTGCATCTCACATCACACCTGTGGCCAGATCGTGCAGTGTTGCTGGCTTGCCCGCGTTGCGGCGCTTGCTTGCGCAAAGGATGACGGCCCTTGCGCCGCAGTCCTCAAATCGCGCACCGTCCGCCACACGCGCCGACGGTACAAGCAAGACTATCATCAGCCAGATCCTCGCCATTATCCTCACCATTGTTTTTGTGAACAAAATTTCGTCCCGCAATTTTCAAACTTCGTCAAAAAACACAAGTGAGTTTTGTCACTGTATTAAAGAACGCTCAACTGATGGCTGCGCAGCCACACACAGGTCCACAGCATACACGCCACACCGCACTGCGCGCGTCGCAAGCTCATACGTCATGACGTCCGATCGTGAGCGCAAAGGCCGAAGGCGAGGCGGGTCTCTGGACGGGCATACGCTCGACGCCGCCATTCCTGCTACATGAGCATGCTCCATGCAGAGCCGCGCGGGTTCGAGACGGCTGTGCAGCGAGTCGCAGCACAGGTGGTTCCACTGAGGCGTGTCACTCGAGGCTGCTCCAAGCGTGACATCCTCCGCCTCGCCGCTAGTGGTCGCTGTCGGGGTTATCAGGCTCATCCCTCGCGATCTGGGCCATGGGTGGGAGGCGTCCGGGCATGTGCTGGTCGCCCACGTGGTCGGGCGGCGGCAGCAGCGCGAGCACAGAAGCGTCGACATCGTGGCCGCCACCCGCATTGGGCGGCATCGGCGGGATCTCGCGCCCGTTGTTGGATGCTTGCATCACACCCGCGTGTTCCTTTTGTTGGCGGAGGAGGAGCTTCTGCGCGTGCGTTCGAACCTGGGTGGGGTTGCGAGTACCAACGTGCTGCGAGATGGCCTTGACGTCTTTCCAGCCAAATCGCTGTACGGCCTCCACAAAGAGCGTGTGCTCCTCGGGCGTCCAGTAGCGCGGCTGGCGTGAACCATCTTCGTCATTGAGCGTTCGCTCGCGCTCGAGGGCGCCAAGCTTGATGCGCAACCTCTCAATCTCACTCCAGGCACGCTGCAACTCATCCTCGAGCTGCACGATACGCCGCTGCTGCTGCACGAGCAGGCTGCCTCGGAGGGAGAGCTCAAGCTCGAGCTCCGCCTGCGCGCTGAGTGAGATCGACGAATGCTCAATCCCTCCTTGCGCCATCGGCGGCGCGTACTGAGCGTCCATTAGGAAGTCGGGGGGGGCAGTCGGGACGGGCAAGAGCGAGCTCGAGGCCAGATCGTCATCACTTTCCCACACCACAGAAGAAAAGGGATTTTTGCAGGAGCTTTCGCCCCTCACTTTCATAAATTATGGGTCGCAACCGAGGCTAGGCGAGAGGAGCGTGCGCTGCCGAACCACGGCATCCGAAACCGCCGTCGTCCTACTTGGGGAGCGCCACTTTCATTACCGAGCAGCTTGAGGGCCTTGAGCGGCACCTCGGGCGGAACGGCCGGAGCGACAGCCGTGCCGCATGCGGCCAGAAGATGACCTTGCGTCGCGTCGCGAACCACCTCCTCGTCTCCCTCGTCAGGGAAGAGCACACTCGCTGCTGGCAAGCAGCCCGCCCGTGCGTCCGATTGCCCCGTCGGATGTGGCCGGTTGGAGTATGTGCCCGCATCGGCGGCGTCCACAGCTGTGCGGCCTGACGCTGCGCGATGGCTGCGGCCCACCTCGTCGGAGAGGCTTGCCAGTACATACGGGTTGAGCACGAGAATGATGATCGCATCACCAGTAAGGCCATCTGCGTCGCGTTGCACGCACACAACAGCCACGGCATCAGCACACGGTGCAGAAAAACGGGACAGCGGTTCGAGTTGCGGCCGATCAAATACAGGATGCAAGCGTGTGCTGGTCGTGCTCCGGCCGTGACAGGTTGAGAAACGAAGAGGTTGAATAGCCTAGCGTGCATCCTCCCCAGATGAGGGCCTGGGCCTCTACGGGCGCACTCTCGAGCGCTTCGATCCTGCGTTTGATGTCGATGATCGTCTCGCTCTCGCTGACATCATGGAGCGTGAACGTGCGACTTGTCATCGTTTGCACGCTCAGCCGCATTCCTCTTCGTTTGCAATAGGGAAAGTTTATTGATAATTAATGGACCAATTATCCAATTCAATGTGAATACTTTTCGACGTCGGGCGATGTTTCAGCTATCAATTCTAACCATTGCACGCACGTCTTCGAACAGCATCGCCTTTTTTAAGTACGCCTGAACGTGAAGCCTCACTGAGTTATGGTGCCAGGCTCCCCGCTCCCGGGCCCGGGAGCTGGTGCCAGGCTCCCGGGCCGAAGGCGAAGCGGTCTCCTGTCGAATATCAGGATAGCGGCCTCCTGGTCGCTGGTCGGTGATCTCATCGTCTCGTGGGTTGCCTGAATCGTTCACGAGGCAAGGATGGTAGCGGCGTCGGTCTTGAGCACGGAACGGTACAAGCCGAGTCGGATGGCCAGTGCGCGTGCCTCTGCGCGCGAGGAGATGCCCTCCTGCTTGGTCGCGTGTTGCAGCTGCACCACTTCCAGAAGCTGCCGCCGAAGTGCATTGATCTCTTCGACGAGGGCGGTATTCTGCTCGCGCAACGCAAAGACGGCGCGCTCGGAAGCGGCATGCGCCTCAGCCTCGCTGCGCGCTTCGTGCCCGAGCTGTTGCGCCCACTGCGCCAACCGGCGTGCCTCTTGCTCAACGTCCTCGGCTCGGTTCGCCAAGGCTTCGTTGGCCTCGCGCGCAGCGTCGAGGGCGCGGTTCGCCTCGCGGCACTCCGAGTGGAGCTGTGCTGCCTGCGCGCGTGCATCGCCGAGAGCTCGGCACTCCGCGTCCAGGCTCCCGCGCGCGACCGCCAGCTCCGACCTTGTCGCCCTGTGAGTCGCGATAAGCTCCTCCCGCTCCTCCTCGCTCCTCTGGAGCTCAGCAGAGAGCCGCGCCGCTTCCGCACGCAGGTCAGCAATGTGTTGGCGCGCGGCGCCGAGGTTCGTGCGCCCCTCGCGCAGCTCGTCGAGCAACCAAGTCTCGCGCCGCTCCGCCGTCGCCAGCCCCGCCTCCAGCAGCATGGTTCGCTCCTGAAGGCGAGCGACCTCACCCTTCGCGTTGGCCGCGTGCGCGGCCTCTTTTGCGGCGCGATCGTCGGCATCTGCAGCCAGCCGCGTCTCCAGATCCCCAACCATCATCGCGAGCCTCAAGGTGTCGCGGCGTGAGCTCTCGCGCGTCTCCTCCAGCTCTGCTGCGAGTTGTGCGTTGTGCTCGTAAGCCGCATCGGCTTTGGCCTGCAGGATCCTGCACGTGCGTTGCAAATCGCGGAATGAGGGCGTGCAGTAATGGCTCGCTAGCTGCTTGGCGAGCGCCTCGGGCGCCGTCTGCGGGGCTTCATGAACTGCTTCATGCCCCATTCGAACCGTGGATTTGAAAGCGAGTTTTGATCTCGGTCACCCCAAAAAAGGTCGAGAAACATGTACGAGAAGAGAAGCACCTTGCAAATGAGCTCGCGATCATCGTTTTTGCTACTACATGTATTCACACACTCTCTGTTTGCCTCAAACTTCAAGTTGACTGAGTGACGGTGATTGCTGGCAACTTTGCTGACCGCGGAGAGCGGTCCCGGCGAATATGGAAGCTCCCCCAGCGAAGCGCGCACGCACGGCCGCATCGTCGGAGGGCTCCGAGCCCGGCAGCAGCGGCGCCGGCGCGAGTACGCCAAGTGTCCTGGGGCGCCTTGGTGCCTATGGTGCGGGGGACATCCTAACCACGCTGGCGAGCCTCTTCTCGTCGCGCAAGCGTGAGCATGAGGAGGTCGCGCAAGTGCAAGCGGTTCCGGTGGCCGAGGCGGGCCCTTCGGACTCCCCGGGACCCTCGGGTGCACGCGCATCCATCGAAGTGAACCGCGAGACCAAGCGCGTGCTCCTGGAGCAACTTTCGTGCCCCGTGTGCCTCTGCTCGCCCCTGCTGCCGCCCGCGAGGCAATGCCCGAATGGGCATTTGCTGTGCGACGCGTGCTCTAAGCAGCCCGCGTGCGCCAAGTGCCCAACGTGCCGCTCAGCGCCCACAAACATCCGGTGCCTCGCTCTCGAGAAGGTGGCTAGCGCTGAGGGCATGCAAGCGCCGTGCCCGCACTGTGGCATTGACGTGCCTTTCAGCTCGTACTCGGAGCACACGGCGACGTGCGCGCGGCGGCCGACTCTCTGCCTCAAGTCGAGCCTCGCCGCCTTCGCACGTGGGCCCGGCACGCGAGGGCGCATCCGCCGTTCGGGACAGCACGAGGCCCCCGACATCGTCCTCTCCCCTATGCGGCCCGTCGCCTTCGGTCGCTCATCGGCTTCGTCGACGCGCCCCCTTGATGTGCGCATCCACCACTCGGAGGTCTCGCGCCGCCACTGCGAGGTCGGCCTCGACCCGACAGGCGCGTGGATCGTCGACCGATCGTCCAACGGCACCTACCTAAATGGCGAGCGCATCCCGCGTGCGGTGGAGGTTCGGTTGCAGCACGGCGACAGGTAACGTCGTGCGATCCGCGCGCGCGCGGCTGGCCGTGGGCTCTCGCGTCGCCTCGATGCCCTGCCCCACTCACACCCACGATCTCGCCGCACACACCCTCGCCCTCTCGCTTAACATCCATCGGTCTCCCTCCCCCTCGCCGTCGTTACGCGTGCCTAGGATCACCTTTCTCGATCGCATGAATGTCGAGTCGCTGCCTACGTACACGGTTCTTGCGACTGATGCCCCCCCACATGCTGAAGCCGCGACCGAAGCGGCGCCCTCGCCGCTTGCTACAGTTCCAACGAGCCTCTAGGAGGGGCTGAAAGGTGAAACGTTGACTCTACGAAACACCGCGTTATCGGTGTTTCGTCCTTGGGGGCGGGGGGGGGTCGGAACACGAGCTAAACCCTACCGCGGAAGAGCTCGTTGATGAATCAATCTCCGAGAGTCGAGGAACGGCTGGAGTGGCAGTGGGGGGAACGTTTCCTCGAAACTTGCGTAGACCATGCGATGAACATGGGCCGGCCTGCCCGGCGGCGACGGCGGTTTCACAGTAGACTTGTTGACATTGCTCATGCACAACAAAAGTTGTTGCAAAAAGTTCTGTCCCTCTGTGAACTGTGATGCCGCCCGAGCATGCTCGTGGCCTCTCTGGCGGCAAGAAGCTCACTGTTGATAATTTGACACTCTTGGTTGGATGCTGCTTCGTTCTCCTGAACGCCGTCGTGCTCTACCAGATGATGCCAGCTTCCGACGCTCACGTCCACCATGCTGTCACACCTAGCACTGCTCTTCATGGGCCGAACATAGGCGCACTTGGCATCGAGCACGACCATCGAGCCTTCGGCGAGGCTATCTCGGCACCGCCTGCACGTGTGCCGCTGGACACCAGCGCACCTGCAGTGATGGGACAATGGCTCACTGCGTGCTCTCAACGTCCGCGATGCGCCTGCTTGCAGCACGGGATTGTTACAGAGTCGGAGGCACTCTTTGCTGCCTTTCCCACTGTGGCATTCTTTGTCATCCTCACGGGAGCAGCCGCACCGCCGCTTGCTGCTCGGCTGGCCGCCGCCAACCTCACTCATGTTTACGTTCTTCGAGCCGATCTGCAGGCACTCGGGCCGTCTCCGATGATGAACGACGTACTCAACCCGCGCGGCGAGAAGCTCAGGGCACTGCAGGCGTTGCGCGTCTCAAATGAGTTCTTTGACCTGCAGCTGGTGCACTCGTCGGCGCCTGGCTGGCTGCTCGAGCCGACGCCAGCCGACGCGCGCACGGTGCTCTCGCTCGCCGCCTGGACGTTGCTGCTGCTTCCATCGGGCGCTGCGCTTGCGGCATGGGACGCGGCGCTTGCAACCACGGTACGGTCGCCTGGAGCCGAGAGCAACGCGCTGCCAAGCGAGAATGCCTTCGACTCGACGTTCTCGGTTGAGGCGGCGACCTACGCGACAGGGTGCAGCGGCGACGGCGGCCGCCATCGAGCAGGCGACGTTGGCGACGAGGGCATTGCGGGCAGCGGCGGTTGCTCCGCAGGCCGAAGCTTGGCACCGTTACATGATAGCGGCGCTCAGGTGGCGCTGCTCGTTGAGCTCCGAGCCTTGAGGCGGCTCAACGCCCACCATTTCAGCTGCTGGCACTCTCCACGGTGCCACCAACGAATGTACGTCATGGACCTCCCTCGGGAGCTCCCTCTGGACCTCCCTTATCCCACAGCCAGCGCCGAGGGCGGCAGCTCAGCTGGTACCCCCCCGCGGACGATATGGCAGCCGCGCGTGCCGGCGCTGTTTCGGGTGGACGACGGCACGTCCTTTGGCGCCCACCAATTCAAAACCCTCGAGGAGGGATGGCGAATGCGCGGCAAGAATCTCGGGTTCGACACGGGCGGCATGAACCTCGACACGGCCATCGGCTTGCAGATGGTGGCGAGCTCGCGCGCGCGGCTGGCAGTCGAGTTCCTGGCGCTTCCGGTGGGGCGCGACATGATGCTCTGGAACATCATCGTTGGCCGCGACGGCCTGTACGCCATCGACCAAGAAGGGCACGCCTTCGAGGATGGCAAGATTCCCTGGGGCGATCGCGTGTGGCCGTATTGCATCTCCGTGCGAGACTGCTACGAGAAGGCTCTTGGCGCCTTGTGCGGGCGCCAACGGCCGACGCAGCCTCTGGACGAGTGCTTCGCCGCACTCACGCGCCTCGAGATCTGCCCCGATCCGACGAAGCCTTTCCCTTGCCTCCACGGGTGCCGCGCGTCCTTCCTCGACTGCCAGCGGCGAAAGAAGCCCGCTTCCGTCTTTGTCGGGCGCAATCTTCGGCAAGGAGCGCACCACGAGCCCAATTGACCACTCCGACTGCTAGCGGCGGTATTGCTGCGTGGTTGGTGCCAGAGTTGGCGACGTGCAAACTTCAGAGACGGTTCGGGACCCAGTTTTTGAGCCGCACGGGGCAACGTTTATAGGCACAGGTTCTTAGCTGCTGGTCCGGTCTTGGGCCGTGTTCGACGCGCGGCCACAGCGGATTCAGTCGCGTGTCACGCCGTACAAAAAAAAGGTATTGATTACACTTTATACCAAATTAATACCGTTTCCGTTAACGTATCCGCTCCATTCGTACGCTGGACGCTCGTCGGGTCGACGAGCCGGCGCGGCGCACGAGCGGTACGCTACCGCCGCGGTCCGACGCCGGCGAGTTCCGAGTGACGGTTCCGAGGCAACGAATCGAACGAAACTGACTAACGTGCCAACGTGGCATAACACCGCTAGGGCCTAGGCACACTCCGTAGTGCATGTGGAGGTGGAGCGTGTGGAGGTGCGCCAAATCCGAGCTGCTCGCCTAACGTCCAGTTTGCTCTTGGCTCCCGTTCACGGCAGAATCCCTCAATCGCCATGGCGTTGGCCTGCAGGTCCTTGATATTCATCTCAAGCCCGCCGACTATCTCCTTGCGACGGCTGCACCGGTGGTAGGCGCCGCCCCTACCACGGGTACCAGCGCTACTGCTGCTCACGCCGATGCTGCTGCTGCTGGGTTTCATGGGAAGTTTCTGGTACGCGCGGCAAGACACGTGGCCGTCAGGGCGGCTGCCGGTGCTCGTAGCGTTAAGATACGCGGAGATGGCCTGACGGCCGCACTCGGTGAGGGCAGGAAGCAGCTTGAGATGCGCCTTGGTTGGCGAATACCTGCGCTTCTCAAAGGCGTGCATGGCCGAAAAATTGTCCGCCCTGCCGAGCTTGACGACGCGCTTGGCCCTGTCAAACGGGTTGCGCACGTACACGTACACAATCCAGCTGTCGGTGTACCAATTATCAAGCTGCAACGGATAGTACTCTCGGAAGATGCGAAGATGCGTTCGATGCACGATGTCGATAGTCATACCACCGTGCATTTTGTTGGTCACGCCGTCACCGTACACCTTGGGACCCACGATGCCAACGTTTGGCGGGCTTAAGCGTCGCAGCGCGCGCACGGACGCAGTGAGCCAGCCGGCCGACAGGTACCGAATGTCGTCATTGGTGCGATGATAGTATTCGGCACCATCCAATCGCGCGCACTCGGCAGCCTCGCGGCTTGGCACCCGATTCGGCACCTTTGGCACGAGAATCATCCGGATGCCAATGCGTGCCGGAGCTGCCGCCTCAATGGCCGGCCAGTGCGTCCGAAACGTCTCGTCATCATCGTCGGCGCATAGGTACAGGCGCACAGTCCACTGGACTCGTTCCAGCGGCGTTATCGAACTTTCAATGGATGGCAGGAAAGTCCGCATGAGTGACGTGCCTTCCAAGGACTGCAACGGCGTGCTCCGGATGCAGGTGATGATCGCGAACAGTGGCGGCTCGGTTGTCGCTCGGTACGGGCCCGATCGCGCCAGCGCACGAGCATGCATTCTGTTCACGACTCACATTTGCCCGAAGCGAATTCTGATCACGACACACAACACACAAACCCAAAACAAACCATCCTCACCGACGTTCACATCCTGGAAATTTCTAGGCCTACAACGAAAGATCCCCGCATCTTCGCACCGACGGGAAACAGAGAAGTGAGCTTCACTGTTGGGCCGAAGATATGCTGCCGAAGATAGCCGCTCTCGTCTTCTTTGCACCATGGACCTTCGTGGCGGTCGTGAACAATTTGCCAACGGACTTGCGATTGCAAATTCAGAAGTCCAAATTCTTGCAATCCGGTACGAAGATGCGCACCGTGAACAAGTTGGAGCCACCAAAGGTGCGAGCAGCACGATTGCCGACTGAAGCCAAGGAGCTCACCGAGAGCTTCAAGAAAACCTATGCCGCAAAGGATTTGGAGATCCTTTGGGGTGCGATGCTCAAATGTTACGGCAGCCAGGAGTTCGCACTGCAGGCCGCACGAGCAAACCCGACCTTGATCAACCCGAGCTACTCGTTCTGCAACACCATGCTTGAGAGCAAACGAGTCCTGCTCAACAAAATGGGCGAAGAGGACGCCCTCAGGGTCATGCTGCAAAACCCGGCTGTGCTTCAGTGCGGACCCTCTCTAGAGTCAATCGGGCCGACGGAGATCAAGGCGCTCGCCGCCGTGCGTGGCATCGGTGCGCGATTGCCGAAGGGGACCGAACTCGTGGTGTTCGCTGCTCTGGTTTCGGCGGTATTCCTGCCTGTCGCTGGCTCGCTCAATCCGGAATTCGCGGACTCGGAGCTCCTCGCAGCCTCGAAAACCGTTAGTGGCGTCTTCGTCGCGCCCTTTGCGGCTGCGGCCATTCTGTATCTGCTGCGCGCGGGCGGTGGGTGAGCCGGTGCGCAGAGCTCATCTCACTGGAAACTGCCTGGGCCTTGATCTTTGCATTCAGGCTATCCGTGCGCTGGCTCCATTTCAGAGAGGAGAGAAGGTGCGCCATGGGGGGCGTTGTGTGTGGGGGGGGCGGTCGCTCCTTCGCATGCTCCGACCAGCGACCGGGGACCGACGCGGCAAGAGACGGAGAGAGACAGTGAGACACCTCCCGGCGTCGCTCCTCACCCAGCATAGCCTTTCGAGTTCTTTGTGTCGAGATAGTATCGCGACTATCTTTGTAGCTTTGATCATGAAGCCCCACACCTTAGGCTTAGCTTGTGCACCGCAACAGTGACCGCTCAAGACGTCGAGCAGCCGCGATAGCGCTAGCGGGGCCCCGGCCGCCGGTCGAACCAGAGAAGCTGTTGAAGCTCTGTCCGCGGTTCGTTACGCACTTTCGAGTTTCGATTGGCTTTGGGCTGTGGCACTGCGCCTTACGGCCTTAGCGCCTAAGAGACTGCGCCTCGAGATCACTTTCGATCGGAAAGCTGGAAGCTCACGAGGCATCACACGTCAGGCGCCGTCACGAGCGTGCAATGGGTGGACACGGCTTCACCGATGCGGCTGGTCCGAAGCCCCCGTCGTGGCTCTCCGACTGCGCCGTGCTAGAGCCGACGGAGTGCATCTCTCGGCCTGAGTGTGGCTTCTGCTTCACTTCTTTTTCGTGCATGCCTGGCAACGCGAGTGGGC
>Ga0210247_100079_pt1 | contig 74433 bp, 54 predicted proteins | sample ChrtobMetP3_16mM_FD_155449 | JGI IMG/M metagenome (GOLD analysis project Ga0210247, IMG submission 155449) | Chrysochromulina tobin associated microbial communities from unialgal haptophyte culture, Seattle, Washington, United States - P3_16mM | ecosystem: Host-associated > Algae > Haptophytes >... | reverse complement strand
CTCTCACAGTCTCAACCCCACAACTTCAGCATCAGCATGGCTGCTCTCGCCTTTCAGCGCACATTCTCGCGCGCCTGCGTCACGTCACCCAGGGCCAGGCGTGCATGCTTGGCCGGCACTGGTGTACCTCGGCCATCATCCTTCATCGCGGGGCTCATCAGCCAACTGTCCTCCGCATCGCCATCGGTCATCTCGGAAGAAACCTGGCCATCGAGCGCGGCTAGTCGCAGCTGCTTGCAAAGCCAACCCTGTGCCATCGTGACCGGCGATCGACTGTCCTTGGGCGACCGCAGCACCGGAGACCTCGAGGTGCGGTTGGGAGGACACGTGGCGGTGGGCGTCGTCGCGGCGCCCTGGGGGCTTCGTTGGGGAGGGAGCGCCTCTGCACCGCCCCCCAAGCGCCGGACGACGGGCCGCAGCGTCGCAAAGCGCTCCCATCGCCTACAAAGCGGGCTCTGCGGCGTGGGGGCGGCGTGGGTGCCTCCGCGCCTATGCAACCCCGCGGCCGCTGCGCGCTGCTCGAGAGGCGAGACCAATTGATCCCATGCGATCGCCTTCTGCATGGCGAGCTGCGCCGCCTCCAGTGCGACACTCGAGACTCCCGGCGCAGCTGGCTTTGGCGGAGCAGGGTCTTCTTGGCACAAGCGCTCGTGGGATGAGGCCGAGCGTGAGGCCGATGGCTTCTGGAGTGCTCGTCGCTCCGCCGATAGGGAGAGATTCTCGTCGAGTGAGTCCACGTCGAGGGACTCTGTTGGGTAGAGGAGCTCGTTGAGCCGCGTCGGAGAGGTCAAGTTGAGCACGGTTGGCACCTTGGGCGGCATCGACACCGTCCCCAAGGGCAGCAGCTCGGGCGGCAGCTCCTCCGCATCCCGCATGCCGCAGACCGTAATCTCGGGAAGGATCTCGCCTAAAATCTCGAGCGGCAGCTCCTCGACGTCACGCAGGCCGTAGACCATCATCTTCTCGAGCCACCGCAGCTGTGCGTCGCGGGTGGGCGATCGTCCGCCTCTGGTCGCGACGACGCTGCAGTCGCTGGCGTCGCTGCCAGACGAGAAGACGCCGCCGCGGGCAGCCCTGTGTGCAAGGCGCTCGTTCGTTTTGCACGCCCTCGAGTTGGGGCTCAGGGCTGCCCGCGGCGGCGTCTCCATGTCTGGCACCAACGGCAGCGAGGGCAGCGAGGGCAGCGAGGGCAGCGACGGCGCGAACACCGGCGGTCGGCTATGCTGCTCGCGACGCTTGCGCGGCGGCGGTGTCGGCACCACCACAGGCACGACCATCGTCTGGCGCCTCTGCCGCGGTGGCGGTGTCGGCTTGTGCACTGTTGCGCGGGGCACCACTTGCACTGCGGCCAGGGGCTCGTCTGCCATGGTGCCGAGCGCCGTGCCGAGCGGGAAGTCGTGGTGCAGCTCGGCCTCTCCGGAATGGCGCGAGAGCAGCTTGCGCCGTGTCGAGCGCCGTGCCATCTCCACGCGTGCCTTCACCCTTGTCATCGCCTCGGCGTCCTCTCGAGCGCCGTACTGGGCGTCGCCCTCGCCCGTCGAGAGCGCCGTACTGGGCGTCGCCCTCACCCGTCGGGACCGAGCGCCGTACTGGGCGTACCCCTCGTCCGTCGGGATCGAGCGCGGCAGCGTGTGCGCACCCGTGCCCGTCGCCGCCGCGACGGGGATGACCGCCCTCACCCGACCAGGCAGGGCGAGCGCCATCTTGACCGCTGCCGCGGAGGTCGCCCCATCCGCACCCAGCGTGTCGCCTGCACGGGCGGCGAGGGCTGCAGCATTTGCCGCGGGCATCGCAACGGCATGGGCCCAGTCACGGAGCCTCTGCAATGCCGGAGACAGCAGCGGCCCAGCTCCGGGGCTCTGGGTGCGAGCAGCAGGTGAGCTCTCGGCGCGAGAAGCAGGTGAGACGCATGCAGTGACGAAGCTCCAGTGTGACGAAGCTCCGGAGCCCTCGGCGCTAGAAGCAGGTGAGACGCAGGGCGAGGGCGTGGCGGCAGCATGGGCCCAGCTTCGAAGCCGTTGCAGCGCCGGAGTCTCTGCAGCTGCAGCTGCGGAGCTTTCGCATTCGAACGTGCTTCCACAGGCGAGCGAGCTTCCACAGGCGAGCGGGCTGCCCGAGGCCGATACGCCGCCGACGCCGAGGCCGACGTGGGCGCACGTCGGCCTCGCTGGAGAGCCAAAAGGCGTGGGCATCTCGTCGCACGGGAAGGTCGTGAGCCGATGCATGCGTCGCATGGAGGGAAGGTCGTTACACCCAAGGTCGCGCGGGACGGTCATGAGCGCTGTCCTGAGCATGGACGGGCGCGCGTGAATGGCAGAGTTCTGAGCGCTGTCCTGAGTAAGAGTGACGGCTGGCAGCGTCAGAGCCTGGGGAGGCCGACTCCACCTGCCCCCACTCTCGGCCGGTATCGGCTCGGCCGACTCCAGCTCCGACTCTGCCCCTGCGGCCCTTTTCGCCAGAGCGTAGCTGCGACGAAGCAAGCGCCAGCCGAGGGCGCTCAAAGCCAGTGCAGTGGCACTGAGGACCAGCCCGAACGTAAGGTTGGTCCTCCTGGTTAGGTTGTCCTCCTCTTGATCAGGCGCACCGACGCCGCTCAGAGCACCCTGCGTCTCCACAGAGCTACCATTCGAGCTCAGCGTGAGGAGAGTCGGCGGCGATAGAGTCTCGACCACGTAGCCGTCGCCGAGTGCCGCCGAGAAGGACGTCTCATTGTACGCGCTGAGCAGCGTGCCGAGGCGCTGCCCCTGGGCCATGCTGTCGGTGGCGATGTTCACACCGATGAGGACGCTGGCGGCGCGAATGTCGAGCGTGATCCTTGCAGGCGCGAGGCTCAGGCAGGCACCGAGCCGGTTGGTGAAGTTCGTGGCGTCGAATGTGTCAACGGTCCCTTGGAGCGTGAGGTCGAGGTGCACTGCGACGATTTGGTGCGGTGGCGCGGGAGGCTGAGGCTGAGGCTGATGCGGCCAGGGAGACTGAGGCGGCAAGGGAAGCAGAGTGACTGCGGGAGGCGTGGAGGGAACGGGGGCGAACGGCATCGGTGGTGACGGAAGCGGAGGCGGAGGCGTACGGGGGCGGAGACGGAGGTGGAGGGTAGGCATCGCAGGCGGCGGTGCGTTCGGGTGAGGATACCGGGGCGGAGGCTGTGCCGGTGGAGGCCGGGGTGGGAACTCCACGGGTCTTACAGCCGTGAGACTTGACAAGGGAAGCAAAATGGGTGCTGGGGATGCAAGTTGTGGTGGCGACGGCGATGGTGGGGGTGGCAACGGAGGTGGAGGCGGCCAGCCATGGAACGCTGCTGCCGCGCTGATGAACTTGATCCACATCACGTGTGATTCCCAGCGAGGCTCCAGACGAAGCAGCTGTGCGGCAAAGGACGGTGTGGGCACACGGCAGGTGAATGAAGCGCGCCGGTATCGGATAAGGGGACTAATTGCTTTGATTAAGAAGATGAAACTGCATGCAATTCGTGCATTTCGTGGGCCCATCGACAATTCTCCTCAACCGCCCACAAATGCGCAAGTCTCCGAGTCCGCGAAGAAAAACACGCGTGTGGCAGTGCGGGACTCAGTGCGCGCACACGCAACACGCGAGCGCGCATCGGAACAGTACACTTCAATATACGTTCACACTGACCTTCACCCCAAAAGGATCAAGCTATTTTGGGCGGCTGCAGCCACGACGGCAGCTCAGGTGGCTTGGCGGTGCCCTCGCCATACACTCGCTCGCTTCCATCGGCCGGCACGAAGACGAGCGCTGCGCCGTCGATGCAATAGCGCTTCCCGCTCAAGAATGCGGCGGTGCCCGGGAACAAGAAGCCATCTGCAAACACGTCGCCCAGATGGCCGCCACACGTGGCGCACCGAACCTCGGCGCCGGCGAGGCCCTGCACAAGCGGGTTTGTATTCGTGACCTCCACTCCAGCCAGTGGCGTTGCAAACGAGGGCCAACCGGTGCCCGACTCGAATTTGGCCTGGCTGCTGAACAGAGGAGTATCGCAGCCCGCGCAGTGGAAATCTCCCGCGCGCTTTTCCTTGAGGAGCGGCGAGCTATTGGGCGGCTCAGTTCCGCCCTCGCGGAGAACAAAGTACTGCTGGCCGCTCAGCACGTACTGCCACTCGCGTTCTGAGCGTCGGACCTCGTAGCCATCACTCCTCGACCGGGCTGCGTGGGCAGCGGGTGCACAAGAGAGGGAGCCAACGGTGCCGATAGCGACGGCGCGTCGGCTCACCGCCGTGGCCGCTGTGACGAGTGCGAAGACGACGCCCGCCATCGGAGAGAATCGCCGAGATTCGTATTTCGTCAGTTTTCCATACATTGTAGCTAAGAAAGTCGTGAACGGCATGGCGTTTCGGCCGCCGGTTTGAAAACATTGGGGGGAGCCGGGTTACACACGGTTGTCATCCGTACTAGCCTGTGGTGGCGGATTGAAACCTTACGTCCATGTTCTGCATGCATGTTCTATGTGTTTTAGTAAGGGGTTCGGTCTGACCTGCCCCCTTAGTTTTAGATAGGCGAACGTGGTAGGCACGACATTCGAAGCAATTTCGCCCACGAAGCACAACTGATGGACAAGCGATGGTGGATATTGTTATTTGGGCGTTCAGAGACACCATTAGTCGTGAACGACTAGGCGTGCGAAGCCCTCGAGGCTAACGGCCACGACCTCGAGACGGCGGTGGAAATGATCCTCCGCTCCTCGTTAACCTCGACCTCGCGTGCTGAAGCTCCGCGCGTGTGCACACGGCATCGCTGTTACAACTAACTGTGTGCAACCGAAAGCGATCTTGTGACGTCGCCGAGACAGCGCGGGGGTGCGAGTTCCGGAGTTGCGTACGCGGGTAGTTGCTATGTTGGGTTGTTTTGAACTTTCGTGGAGCTCTAGCCCCTTTAATTATCGGTACGGGTTTGATCTCGCAGAATACGAACACAAGACGAAGATCCTCCTCAGTCCTCACTGAGTCTCTGAGTCCGACTCACCGCCCTCCGCGCGCGCCTCGCGCAAATCCGCTGCAATGTGCTCGACCAGACGCTCGATCAAGGCGCCCCGTTTGCCCTGGCTGTCCAGGCCGTTGGCTTTGCAGATCACTCTCAGCTTGCTGACGGAGCAGACGAGAAGCTCCGCCAGAACGGCCTGGAGCACCGCCCCATCATCCTGCTCCTCATCGTCCTCATCACCGTCGACCGCGCTCAAGGCTTGGCGCCTTTTGATGGCCTCTCGCCTCGCCACCATCTCCTCGAGCGACTCGTGAGTGCGCAACGGCGAGATGCTGCCAGATGCTGGGAGCTTCGGCACGTACTCGGCCACCCTAACCTGCGGATTGAAAGTCAAGCGTGGGGTGCGTGCAAGTGCGGTGGATCGCACCTCCGCCGCCTCCGCCGCTGCCTCTCGTCGGAGTTCCTCAACCCGGCGCTTCCGTCCTCGCTGGAGCTCGAGCCATTCCGCCTCCGTCCGCCTCTCCTCTGGCTCCTCGTCTTGGGTCCGCCGATTGGCATTCACGTACGTGTAGCCTGTGAGATCCACGCCGCCGCTGCCTTTGGGACCCACGCATTCGACAGACATCTTAGTGCTCACGGTCAGCTGCAGCCTCAAATTCGGTACTCGCTGCGAGAGAGTGCAGATCACAACTCCATTGCAGAAGAGTCGCACTTCAGACGGTGCCGTCGACGGCTGCAGAGGTGCGGCCAGAGTGACCAGCGTAACAGCGAGCGTATCGCCCAATCTAAGGGATGATGCATCGAGCTCGCACGAAGTGTTCGCAGCGATGTGTTTACCAAAGAACCCGCGATGATGGACGCCGAGCCGGCCCGCGTGTCGCATCGGCCTTTCCCCGATGTGTGACGACGTCGCTCACACCGCGCTCACCTTCCCCTGTTTTGTTTTCACGGGAACGCGGACGACGAAACTCTCCCGGCGCGAGGCCGAGGCTGACTTACAGGAAGTAGGCGCGGCGGAGCTGCCCGAGCACGAGCCGCTCGCCTGTACACGGGTCCACCAGTGCGTCGCTCTCGGCGAGCGCCGTGAGCACCTTGCGAGAATACACGCGGCCGCTCGGAAGCACGAATGGCGGGTTGGTGTCATCCATACACTCACCCGAGAGCCGGCACACGAGCGACGAGTAGGGGCGCTCGACGTTTGGCACGTGCGCCGCGAGCGTCGCGTACGGCTCGCAGCACACCGGGCAGCTGCATGCGGCTGCTGCATCGAGAGGCGCTGGCGCGGGCGCTACGGACGCGCTGGTCGAGGGCAGGGCACCGCCACTGCCCTGTTTCGCATTGACGAAACCAGCCATCGACGCCTGTCGACTCGCGGTGCCCGAGGCGACGCGTGCCTCTACCACCCTGGCCGCCGCAGCGAGGTCGTGGACGCCTGCCGCCGCCGCCGCGGTGGCCTCCGCCTCCACCTCGGCCGCGGCGAGGCTCGCCAGGTGGCGCTGCACACGCTCCTCGAGATTGCCGCCGAGATTGCCCCCGAGATTGCCGCTGAGATTGCCGCCGAGATTGCCTCCGTGCCGAGCGTCGCGCAGCCTCGTGCCATCACGGCGCCTCATCGAGGGACCACCGCTCGCCTCGGCCGCCTCGTCGGCGCTCGATACGGCGCTCGATGCTCGAGTACGCTCAAGCAGGACGCGTGTGAGTGAGCGCGCTCGCTCCGAGAGCATCGTCAGTGGATCGGCACTCAGCACCGGCGGCAGCGCCGCCGCGGCCGCTGCCCCCGCCGTTGTCACCCGAGCATCGTCCCGAGCGCCGTACCGAGCATCTGCCAGAGCGCCGTCCCGAGCATCTTCCCGCGCGTCGTCCCGAGCGTCCCGAGCGCCGTCCCGAGCATCGTCGCGAGCGCCGTCGCGAGCGCCCGGCTCCCCCGGCTCCATCGCAAAGGGTTCGGCAGCTGCTGGGGCCGGCGCGCCCCAAAGCGCCTCCCGATCGGCCGTGGCGCTGTGTCGGTGCACAATTGGATCAGCCGTTACGGCTTTAGCGGCGGCCTTGGCGGCGGCTCTGGCGGCTGCCGTAGACGCACCGGCCGCCGTTTCGCCGGCCGTTGGCGAGGGCTCGAGCGGCGAGGGCACGACGCAGCTCGGGGTGCGCAAGCATGCCAGGGCGGCCCAGATCGTCTGGATCAGGAGAGGGTGCGATGGCGCGCTGGTGAGCGCCCGGTGTGCGGCGTCGAAGGCGGCGATGACCTCGGACCAGCGTGCCACGTCATCGTAGAGTGGGTGAGGCGGCGGCGGCACGACGCCCGGCACGACGCCCGGCGAGGCCGCGCCTGTGGGAATGGCGCCCGGCACGACGCCCGGCGAGGCCGCGCCTGTGGGAATGGCGCCCGGCACGACGCCCGGCGAGGCCGCGCCTGTGGGAATGGCGCCCGGCACGACGCCCGGCGAGGCCGCGCCTGTGGGAATGGGCTCGCCGTCGTCGGCAGCCGGCGGGCCGCCCGCGCCCGGCACGACGCCCGCGGCCGGCGCGCAGCAGCCCCCGGGCGTCGGGGAGGGTGTGGGGATTGGCAACGGGGATGGCGTACCCAAGGCTAGCGCGCCCATCGCGGCCTGCACGAGCGCCGTGTGCTCGGGGCAGAGGGGCGCGAGGTGCTGGCGCGCGTAGCTCACCGCTGCGACCACGTCGCCCTCGCGCGCGTGCCTCGCGAACACGCGCAGGTGGAGCAAGCTCTCGAGTGGCGATGACAGCTTCTTGAGCCGGGCGTGGTGCAGCGAGCACCACTCGAGTACGGGCTGCACGTCGCGGGCGGCGAGCGCGGCAAGCAACCGCCGCCGCTCCTCGAGCGAACGCGGCGTGCATGCCGCCGCTGCTGCCGCCACCGCCACCTCACCGCCGATGCCGTCCGCAGGCTCCTCTGCGACGAGCGCGTTGGCCGAGGCAATGAAACCCTGCCGCGGTAGGTAGTCGATGAGGAGCTCGTCGAGCGCCGGTGGGGTGTTCTGCGCAAGGCGGCGGCGGCATGCGTGCAGGTGGCCCTCCTCAGCGTCGTGCGCCTCCGAGAGCCGCCGCTTGAGCGCATGTAGGGCCGAGATGGTCTTCGCCACCGCTTCGGTCGCGCCCGCAGCGGTCGTCGGGGGTGCGGCGGTCTCTACGTGATAAAGGGCCGTGCTCAGGTCTCGTTCGGTGCGCTTCGCCTCGGCGCGGGCAAAGTAGAGCACCTCCGCGAGCTGCTGTTGAAACATGGCTTTGCGTGCGGACGGACGAGTTGACGGACGCACGCGCGAGCACGAGACCGCGCGACGAAATTATTGCGGACAATTTATGTCTATAAGGGAAGTTCGAGTAGGGAAGGTGGACTCGCGAGTTTGGGTGCCTTCCAGTGGAGACTGCGAGGGCGTTGAATGGGCGTTGATGCGCATTGACATGAAACCACCAGTCTCGGTGCCAACATGGGTTCTTTCTGGGCCCTCTTGCGCACAGCATTGAGTTGCGCGCTCTCTACGTGGTGCGCGCCTGACTGGCCCATTACAGGCGTCGCGGGCCTCCACTTGGAGCTCTCGGCACGCTCTCCCTGGCTGCCGTGACGGCGGCGTTTCCTCACGCTCTCACCCTCCGCCACCGCCCTGTGCACGTAGGCTTTGGAGGAGAGCGCTATTCTCTGCCCGTTGCGATGTCGATCACATCTGACGAGCTCAACTTCTTGGTGTATCGATACCTGCATGAGTCAGGTGCGCATCGCGCACCATGGTGCAACATCTGCGAGATGGCTTCAGCGCAGACAGCCAGTCACGAGCGGTCACGCACACGCAGATCACCCTCCGCCGCCGCGCTCTGTGCACCGCCACACAGCGCTGCTCACGCGCGCGCTGCGCTTGCAGGTTTCCGGCACGCCGCCTTCACTTTCGGCGCTGAGAGCTTGGTCGCCAAGAGCAACATCAACGGCGCCAAGATCCCGCCGGGCCAGCTGATCAGCTTCGTGCAGAAAGGCATCATGTATCAGGAATTGGAGCGCAGCGTGGCGGACGACGGGTCGGTCGCGGGCTCGAGCGAGCCCTTCTCGCTGCTGCGCGCCTCCGACGGCACCGCCGGCAAGGCGAGCCCGTCCGAAGGCCCTCCTCCCGCCAAGAAGCACAAGTCGGAGAACGACAGCAGCAGAGGCGCCGGCAGCTCGCGCGTTGTTGCGAGCGCCGATGACGGCAGCAGCAGCAGCGGCGGCGGCGCGCGCGAGCTCATCACCACGGAGGACGAGGTGACGACGCTCGCGGGCCACGAGGGCGAGGTCTTCATCTGTGCGTGGAACCCGTCGTCTCTGCTGCTCGCGAGCGGGTCAGGTGACGCGACGGCCCGGATCTGGCGCGTGCCAGAGGGACCGTCGGGCAAAGCGCAGAGGGCGCAGATGAGCGAGCCGTACGTGTTGCAGCACCTGTCGCAGGACAAAAGCGAGGGCAAGAGCAAGGACGTGACCACGCTCGACTGGAACCACAGCGGCTCCGCGCTCGCCACAGGCTCGTATGATGGGCAGGCGCGCATATGGTCAGCCAGCGGAAAGCTCACAGCGACGCTCACGAAGCACAAGGGTCCGATCTTTTCGCTCAAGTGGAACGCGAGCGGCAAGTACCTGCTCTCCGGCAGCGTCGACAAGACGGCCATCATCTGGGACGTGCAGAAAGCCGATGTGCTCCAGCAGTTCGCCTTTCACAAGGAGCCCACGCTGGACGTCGACTGGAGAGACGAAGACTCGTTCGCGAGCTGCTCGACCGACAAGATGATCTTCGTGTGCAAGCTCGGGCACGCGCAGTATCTCAAGTGCTTCCAGGGGCACAAGGACGAGGTGAACGCGATCAAGTGGGACCCGTCTGGCCAGTGGCTCGCCTCGTGCTCTGATGACCACACAGCCAAGGTCTGGAGTATGTCGCAGAGCTCCTGCAAAAGCGACCTGCAAGACCATACCAAGGAGATCTACACGATCAAGTGGAGCCCGACCGGACCGGGCAGCGCCAACCCGTCGGGCAAGCTTGTGCTCGCCTCCGCCTCCTTCGACTCCACTATCCGGATATGGGACGCCCTTTCCGGCGTGTGTTTACACGTCCTGTCCAAGCATCAGGACCCTGTCTACTCGGTCGCCTTCTCCGCCAACGGGCAGTACCTCGCTTCAGGCTCTTTCGACAAGTGCCTGCATATTTGGTCGGTGCGCGACGGCAGCCTCATGAAGACGTACCGAGGCCACGGTGGCATCTTCGAGGTCGCGTGGAATGCGGCGGGGACCAAGGTGGCCGCGTGCTTCAGCAACAACACCGTCGCTGTCATCGACGCGCGGGTGTGAGTGGCACAGCACGACCCACGCGCGCGTCGTACGTCTCTCGCGCGTTCGGTTGCACCTCGCGAGTCTTTTGGTTTGAGGAGAGTCGCGACGCCATGGTGCCATGCGCGCATCGCAGTGCCAAAACGGGGACTACCGGGGGGCTGTGTTCGAGCACACACGCTCTGCATGCCTACTAGTATATGTTCTGAAGATGTATTATATGCACTTTGTATGTACAGGCACACGGCCACAGACACCCCGGCGCTCAAATTCAGCGGGCGGGGGGGCGAGGCGCGTTAGAGGCGCGGGGGTGTCGGCTGTCGCGGGGTAGGCGCGAGGGGGCGTTTCCGGCATCAAGCATGCCGGTGCAATAGGTTTCATTATGGTGACCATACATTTGTTATGTAGACATTAGCATGCATTCGACACCGATCATGATGATGACGAAGTACTTACTTGTGTTCATAAGAGCGGCTCGTTCGAGACCGGCCGGTGAGGTCCCATGTCTCGCCCTCGCGGCGTCACGCTGTCAGTCTTCGCTGCGCTTAGTTTGTCTGGTGCCGATTTTCAGCATGGTGTGCAGCATGGTGTGCAGCAGCCTGTGCAGCACACGCATACTGGCGCCGATCCGCGGACTGGCGAAACGTACCAGCTGGATGTCCCGCAACTCGGCCCTTGCGAAACGTGCCGAATGGACGTCAACGCAGACCAAGCCAACCATCATGCATGTGTTCAAGAATGCGCACCATCGTCGCCGTCTCCGCCGCCGCCGTATCATGCTCCACGCCCTTTGCCCCCGCCAAACTTCACGCCGCACCCTCCAGCACCAAGGCCGTCGGACTGCCCAGACTTTTGCGACCTAACGTGTGATGTGGCCTCGTACACCGAATGTGTTGGCTGTGTGTCTGACGACTGCGCGCGCGCTGCCATGCGCACCGCGCAAAGCTCTCCACCTGCGGCGATCGAGGAGCCGCAGTGGATCGACTTTGGCGAAGAGACGCATGCAGCGTCGCCACCACCGCGACCGCCACGCCCAAGCCCACCACCACCGCGACCGCGGCCCTGGACGCTGCCCTCATCATCGACCACCACGACGATGAGCTTCACGGCTCTTGAAGAATACGAGTCGCCGCCGCCGCCGCCGCCGCCGCCAGACGATTGGAGCGATGAGGCCATGGATGAGACCGATCTCGTCGGCACTGCCGGCTTCGTGGACCACTTTGCGCAGCGCATCATCAACCCTGGGCGCTTCACGCCACCACATCGGCCGCCGCCGCCGCATCGGCAGGAATCCCCGACGGCATCCTCCCCCGCTGCTCCAGACCCCCCGCCGCCCGTCAGTTCATCGTCCGCCTCGGCGGTCGTCCACGGCATGGCGGCTCTGCTACTCATCGGCCTTGCAGCGGTTCTCACATTGACGGTGGGCCGGCCGCAGTTGCAACGCACTGCTGAGGCGGACACGGCGGTGGGGCAGGGTGCAAGGGTGCTCGTCGCGTGTGCGGACCGGCTACACGAGCGGTGGAGCGAGCTGCGGCCGGGGGCGCCCACGCGACATCTGGCATCGAGTGAAATGCACAAGGGCTTTCAAGTGCAGGGTTTCGAGGGGGGCGACGAGAGGGGGGGCGACGATGATGAGATGGACGAGGCGAGTCATCATCAAGAGGGATCGGACGAGACGGACGATGAGCTCGGTACGACGCGAGGCGCTCGGGACCACGCGAAGCGTGTGGGCGTGGACTTCGATGCGGACGAGGAGCTTGGACATCTGAATGGGGATCGCCGCATGGCTGCGGGATTTGGCACGCTTGACATGGCCAGATGTGATCTCGATTGATCCGCAGCCGGAGCCAGATGGGGGTCGATCAGATGATGTGTGGGTGGGTTGAGGTTCGGATCGTCGACATGGTTGTCACAGGGTCGTCACAGGGTCGTCAAGCAAAGTTGGCTGCCATGCCTGGACTCACGGCGGTTGTGAACTCACGGCGGTTGTGAATTGCGAATGACTTGGCGACTCTCAGGACGCCTTGTTCCGGTCTCCATTTCGCCGTTCAACTACGTCGGCCTGGTGGCTGTACACAGTGCACATCGAGACGTGGGTGAGATACCATGCGTTCGTGCTGGAAAGGGACTTAAAATTGGGCTTCTCTCTCGCTTGGCCGTTGGGTCCCCCGCGTTTTGAATCATGTTGCGACTCAGGTTGAGTGTTTTAACAGCCAATTTCACAGCGGAATCTGCGGAATGGAGCTTCCCCTGCTCCCTTTCTTTGCCTTGGTCCTTGGCGCATTGACGTTCGACCTTGCGAATTTTGCACCGTCCGCGCCTGCGAAACCCCTGCATGTGCCTGCTGTGTTTGAAGCCGCCCCTTCTGCTGCTCCTGCGAGGGCCGTGGTCATCGCCATAGCTATGGTTCTCGCCTCGCTGGTCTTATGGCTCCGCGCGCGTGTTCGTCAACCACCAGCTGGCCTGGCACGCCCACCAGTAGCTCCCGGCGCCGTGCCCATCCTCGGCCACGCGCTCGCGTACAAGGACGACCCGGCAGCGTTTCTCGTCGCGACGTGCGAGAGTGTCGGCCCGATATTCAGCATCAACCTGGCCGGGAAGCGGATGATAGTGGTTGGACCCTCGATCAACGCAACCAAGCAGGTCGCTCTCGCGCCCGAGTCGCAGCTCTCGGCTCGCCAGGCCGTCGCCGATATAGGCTTCAACGAGACTTTGGGCCCTCTCAACGTCTTCCGCGGCACCGACATGCACAAGCGGTGGATCAAGGATGCCTATGGTGGTCCGTCCGGGCTGGAGGAGGAGATTGAGCCGCTCTGGCACTCGCTCGGTCGGTCGCTCAAGGAAGAAATCTACTTCAACTTTGGCACGTGCTCAGAGAATCCGGGCGATACCAACACGGTCGTCGCTGACCTCTTCGGCTTGGTGAGGGCGAGTGTGCTGCGCTGCCAGATGGAACGGCTCCTCGGCGTACCCATTCTCATCGCCGCGGGCCATGAGCATGGGGCTCCCGCGAGAATGGGCTTCGTCAAGACCTTCATGGAGTTCCAGGATGCCATCGAGCACGCGACTGCCATGGCGGCCCTGCTCCCACGCGCGCTCGCGCTACCGCTCGTGCTCTGGCCGGTTGCACGTCGGCGGCGTCGGCTGGTGGCTCGACTCGCTCAGGCGATCGACGAGGCGGACAAGCTGACGGAGCTCGCGGCGCTTGGTAGCTGGTACCGCAGCATGCGCGGCCGCAGCCCTGCCCTCTCGAGCCTCGAGATCGCCGAGCTCGCGACCGGCCTCTTGTTTGCTTCCCACAAGAACCCTTCGATAGGGGCTGCGCAGACTGTGTGCGCGCTGCTCGAGCTACCGCGGCCTGGGAGCGATCTGCCTGGGAGCGAGGTGCGCGAGGCGGCCTTTGAGGAGGCCATGCGCATGGCCGCCAACCCGAGCGCGGCCACGCTCTCCGAGTGCCACGTCATCCGAACGGCGGTGCTTGAGACTCTGCGACTCAGCGCTCATGCCATAGGCGCAGTGCGGACCGTGGCAGCGGAGGGCGGCTTCATTCTCGACGACAAGTACTGGGCTGCTCCTGGCGAGACGATCGCGCTCACCCACATTGCTGTCCATCGATCGGAGGCGATCTGGGGTCCGAACTGCAAGAGGTTCAGCTTGGATCGCAACGAGTACGAGCCGCATGTCGCCGACGACCCCAAGAACGAGCATGTCATGGACGGCGATCCGGCCGGGGGGGTCGTCCTCGACGAGTACACGTACACGACCTTCTCACACGGGCTGCACAAGTGCCCGGGAGAGCGCCTCGCCCTACGCACCATGGAGTGCGTGGTTGCGGCGCTGCTCTCGTCCGGCGTGCATCTTGACACAGAGCTGCCCCCCGTTTCGTTTGAGCGCGCGACGCTTGCGCAGAGGCAGGGAAAGGTCCAGGTCTTGCTCTCGAATGGCAAACTCGTGCGCCTTGCGTCGGCCTACTAGACGATTGTGACACGTGTTGGTCTGACGTGGAGGTGCTCGCGCAGCGCATACTGAGATGAGTTTGCGAGTGAATAATCAGCAGCATGTCTGATTATCCGAATCTGTGTGCGCTGCGCGTACTACGTCAGAGTGACTTCGTTTGCAGTCTAGCCACATTCAAATTGGTGAAAATGATCAATAATGAGCCGCGATGAGATGCGACCGTGTCGTTCCGAGAGGGTGGTACGTCCACGGCACACCGGGCCCGCTGCGTCGCACATCGCACGTCGCATACCCGCCACCCGCCCGCCACCCGCGTCACAATTCATCCCGGTGCCGACGAGGGTCGGGATGATCGCTCGCTCCGGCCATGGTACTGTGTGGCGCGTCATACCTCGGCTCTTCATCATATTCATATACATCCCGCATCTTGTCGCGGATTCCATGCAGCAGCGAGCGCAGGCCATCCGCTCGCTCACTCTTGGCTATCTTGGCCTCGTCCGGATCGTCCTCGTCCAGAGACGGAAGCGGACGCTCCGGATACAGGACCATAACGGCTCTCCTCAACTCCTCGAGCGATGGGAACTCGGGCACCATCCGTGCGTCTTCGGGCACAGCCCTGGGGTCTGTGCCAAACTCCGCAGTGAGTTGCTTCCGGATATGGCTCGCGACATCGCCATACCGCTGGAGCTGACTGCGTCTTGCACCGTCAAGCAGCAGCCGGTACATGAGACGCACCGCAATCGGCTCGCCAGCAGCCGCACGCACGGTTGCCATGTGGAAGAAGATCTTCGGGCCCTCAGTGCTGAACTCGATGCCCATGTCTTGCGTGTTGTCTGGAAAGCTGATCAGCATGTACGAGAAGCCCGGGTTCTCTGCCAGCGTCTGGCGTTGGAGAGCAAGCGCTGCCGACTCGCGAGCTGCCACAACTACTTGTACGCTGATCAGCGCCAGCGCCGCCGCGAGAACTCGGTTCGTGGACATCGCGTTCACGCGCTCGGTCACCTCGCTAATCTCGTCAGATGTTTGAACGAACGCCAATCGAACGCCAATCAAGACCTCCCTCAAGCAATCGACGCGCTCGCGGCGGCTCTTCGTTCACACTGATTCGGTCCGTTCTCTCGAATTCCGCAAACACATGTCATCTTCGACTCTGCGGCTCTACTGCAAGGTGCTCGTCGTCGACCCACCAACCCTGGTCAAGCTGGACGTGGCTCCATCGGCCACGGTGCTCTCCGTGCTGCAGAGGATCGAATGCGGTGAGCCGGCAGCCAACCTCGCGCTGGTGCACGAAGGCGACGAGCTGCGGACTGATGCCACCCTCGAGGCCAAGGGCATCTCGAACAACGCGACGCTGCACGTCATCTGCACGAAGCGGACGCTGCGTCTCCGTGCGCCCTCCGACTCGCCAGCCGCTCATCCGCCAGCGGCGCTCGCACGGCGGCTGCGCCTCGACGCTGCTCGCAGCCGGCAGGAGTCGCTCGTTGACCTGCAGCGGGCTCGGACGGTAGAGACGATTGTGCCGTCGGCGACGCCCGGCGCCTTGCAGCAGCGCCTCAACGAGGCGGCGTTCTCCATGTCGGCAGCCGCGGCGGCCGCATCCGACTCGGACTCCGAGGAGGGGGCTGCCGATGACGGAGACGACGAGGACGAGGACGAGCCGGACGAGGAGTCGGGCGGCGCAGAGGCGGTGCTACCGCGCTGGGCGCGCGGCCGGCCGGACGCGCCACCCAAGCCATGCTTGGCTCCCGACTGGACACACGAGAGCGACGAACCTCCCGACGACTGCCTGCGCCTGCAGTGGGCCACCGGGTTCACACCTCATGCCGGCCTCGGGGCTGTGAACGGTAACGAGGTCGTGTATGCATGCGGCGCGCTCGGGATAGTACACTCGTCGGCCTCCTCCCTCCAGCAGCACCTGTGCGGCCACCGTGCCGCCGTGCGAGCGCTCAGCGTGCACCCAGCAGGCCGTCTCGTCGCCACGGCCGCCCCGGCCTCAGCGGACGGCGCGGCCGGTGACGAAGTGCTCATCTGGGACTCGAAGACGGGCGAGCTCAGTGCCGCCCTCCCCTGCGCAAGCTCGCTCAGCTGCCTCGCCTTCGATAGGTCCGGAGAGACCCTTGCTACCTTGGCCGCACCGCCGGCCGCACACCGGTCGTCGTCGTCGTCGTTGTCGTCGTCGTCGTCGGCGGCGGCGGTGGCGGCGGCGGCAAGACCAAAAGGAGCACCACCACCGCCGGCGCCCTCCGATGCGTATGAGGCCCCGCCGCAGGTGGTGACGCTCTGGCGCTGGCGTGATTCTGAGGTGCTGAGCGTTGTGAGCGTGCGGGATGGGCCGTACCGGTACGCGTTTTGGCATCGGCCCGTGAGCTCGACGATCTCCGAGCGGCTCGTGCTGATGGCGCCGCGCACGCTCGTACTGCTGACCGCGCCGCGTCTGGACGACGCGTGTGCATGCACGTACACTCGGCAGGTGAGATGGCCGATGGCCTCCCTGATGGCCTCCTTGATGGCCGCCCTGACGGCCGCCCTGATGACCTCCCTCAAATGCATGCATATGCGCCCTCTCGGCAGGGTCGCCCCGATGGCCGCCCTGATGACCTCCCTCAATTGCATGCATATGCGCCCTCTCGGCAGGGTCGCCCCGCCGGCCGGCTGCGCGCCGCCGCCGCGCTCAGCACCGGCCTCCTCGTGAGCGGCTGTCGTGCCGGTGAGCTCCAGTTATGGAGCGACTCCCAGCTGCTCCGTCGCACTCAAGCCCACGAGGGCGCGGTGCGCGCGCTCACGACGGCGCCCGACGGCCAACGGTTCGCCTCGGGCGGCGACGACGGCGCAGTGCTGCTTTGGCACAAGGACGCGACGCGACTCCGACGCATCGATCTTGCCGCGGCTCTCGGCACACTTCTCGACCCGCTCGGCCGCCCGTTGACGGCGGCGGGCGCCGCGCTGCCGGCGGTACGCGAGCTCGTGTATCTCGGACTGATCTCCCGCGTATCTCGGGCGATCTCCCCACTCTGAGATCGCCACCGATGGCCACGGATTGCCACCGATTCGCCACCGATTGCCACCCACGGATCGTCACGCATGGCCCACCGATTGCATCTCTCATCAGGTACGCCAGCTCGTGTGGCTCGGACTGAGCTCGCTGACGGAGGACGAAGGCGTCGTCGTGGGCACGATGCAGCGTGAGCTCCACTGCATCTCGCTCTCCCGCCCGCACCTGCCGCCAACTCCCCTGCAGCGCCCACACGCGCCCTCGGGACGGACGCCCGCCGCTCTGGCCGCGCACCCGACTTTGCTGCGCTTCGTCTCGATTGGCGCCGACGACTACGTGCGTCTGTGGCGCATCGAGGGTGCCGGCCACGACCACACGCAGCTCGTGAGAATGCAAGCACTGCCCCGCCCCGCCGGCTGCGTCTGCTTCGACGCGACGGGTGCGCTTGTGCTCGTGGGCGAGGCGGCGGCAGCGGGCCATAAGCCGAAACTCCATCTCTTCTCCTCTGACAGACTAATGCACTTGCGGGAGGTGAGTGTTCGAGTGCGCGTCGGCCCTCGCGGCCGTCCCAAATGCAATCGATTTGGGAGTCCGGGCCGCACCAACAGCAGCAGCAGCGGCGGCGGTGGCGGCGGTGGCAGTCGTGGCGGCGGTGCTGGCGGCGGCGGCGGTGCTGGCGGCGGTGCTGGCGGCGGCGGTGCTGGCGGCGGCGGCAGCGGCGGCAGCGGCGGCAGCGGCGGCAGCGGCGGCAGCGGCGGCAGCGGCGGCGTCGGGCTCTCCGCACTGCGCTACTCGCCGGATGGACGACTCTTAGCCGTTGGGTGCACGAATGGCGCCATCCATCTCTTCGACACGGCGCGCCACGCCGAGCTCCTCGAGCTGCGCACCCTGAGCGATGCAGCCTCTGCGGACTCGGGAGCCATCCTCAGCCTCGACTGGTCAGAAGATGCCTTATCTGGAACCCCTCGGATAGCCTCTCTCTCCTATTGGCCCTTGATTGCCTAATCTGGAACCCCTCGGATGGCCTCTCCTAATACGGCCTCTCTCTCTTGGTGGCCTCTCCTTATACGGCCTCTCTCTCTTGGTGGCCTCTCCTAATATGGAACGTCCGATGGCGTCCCTCATCAGGTCCGAAGATGGGACCCTGCTACGCTCCGGCAGCGCCCTGGGTGCATTGGGCATCTGGGTCGCCACCGCCAACAATCAGCGGCTTGCCCTCGATGACGAAACCCTGCTCGCTGTGGACAAGTGGGCGAGCGCGACAGTCGCGAGTGCGTGGGGCGCTCAGGGCGCGTGGCCGGATGCGGAGGAATTGCGCCGCATGCAGCGTGCCGGCCGCCGATCCCCCGCCAGCGCCGTGGTGGGCAGCGCCGGCGATGGCGGCGATGGCGGCGGCAGTGGCGGTGGCAGCGGCGTGTTCCTCGGCCTTCGTAGCTTGCGCCGCGGTGTGCCCGTGGTCGATCGCTCCCCGGAAGGCGACGCCATCGTCTGCGGCGACGTGCGGGGGCACGTGGCTGTGTACCGGTGGCCCGCGAGCTCGAGCGAAGGGGCAGGCCACCGGCGGTACGCAGGCCACGGCTGCCCGGTCGATGCGGTCGGCTTCAGCTGGGACGATCGGTTTGTACTCACCCTCGGGCGGGATGGTTCTGCACTGCTCTGGCGCCATTGGAATGAGCCGGGCGAGCGCGAGCACTCCGAAGACGACTGATGATGACCACTGATGACCGCTGACGACCTCTGATGACCTCTGATTGCCTCCCTCATCAGGCGAGCGCTTACTCTCTGATGACCTCTGATGATGACCACTGACAACCTCTGATGACCTCTGATTGCCTCCCTCATCAGGCGAGCGCTTACTCTGATGATGACCACTGATGACCTCTGATGACCTCTGATGACCTCTGATTGCCTCCCTCATCAGGCGAGCGCGAGCTCTCCGAAGACGACTCCGACGCAGAGGAGGAGCGCGCGTCGCGTCGACGCCATCTCGAGATCCGCTTGGACGCACGCGGCGCCGCCGTGGGCACCGATGAGATCTTCTCTCTCGCGCAGCAGAGAGCCGCGGACCGCGGTGCACGGCTGCGTGCGATGCCGCAGTGGCTCGCAGTGGCTGAGCTCTTTGGCGCGGCTGCAGGTGCCGCGACCGGTGCCCAGGACAACGACGCGCCTCCATTGGCGGTGCCCACTGCAGCGCCTCCATTGGCGGTGGCGCCAAAGACGGTGCCCACTGCAGCGGCGGCTTTGCCCGCTACGGCGCCGGCGCCGGTGCCGTCGGCGGCGCCCGCGGCGACGGTGCCTGATGAAGAGCCTCATTTGGCCTGGGTGCATGGGTATCGAGGACACGACTGCCGACACAATGTCGCCTTCTCCGCGGACGGCGACGCAGTCTACCCCGCCGCGTCGGTCGTGGTGCTTGCAGGGGTGCGGCCGGGAGGCAAGCGGCAGCAGCGCTTCTTCCGACGGCACACGGACGACGTGCTGTGCCTCGCCGCACATCCGTCGCGGCGAATCTTCGCGTCCGGACAGAAGGCGTTTGCGCGTGGAGGCCACGGTCGGTCCGCGCCGGTGCTCGTGTGGAGTATTGACAGCCTCGAGCTGGTGACGCCATCGTGCCGGCTACGCGGGGTGCACGAGAACGCCGTGACGAGCGTCGCCTTCTCACCCGACGGCGAGCGCTTACTCTCTGCTGGGCTGGACACGATGCACTCTGTGGCCGTATGGGATTGGCGACAGGGGACTCTCCTTCTCAGGCAAGCCTCCTCTCTAGACTTGACTTGACTTGACTTGACTTGATTTGACTTGAAATTGACTTGATTTGACTGGACGCTCCTTCTCAGGCAAGCTTCTTCGCCGCGCCCGTTGCTTGGTCTGGGCTTCTTGCATGGAGGCCATGGAAGCAAGCCGCCGCCGCGCGCGCCGCCGCCCGCCGACGCACCGACCGCCGCCGCCGCCGCCATCGCCACTGGTGCTACCGATGGTACCGGTAACAGTGCCTCCCGGACTGAAGGCGCTGCAGTGGGCGCCTTGCCGCTGGCTGAGGGCGCTGGCGGCGTGTTGGACGGCGACGGCGGCGGCGGCGGCGGCGATGGCGATGGCGACGGCGTCGATGGCGTCGGCGTCGGCGGGAGTGGCGAGCGCATCGTCGTGTGTGGCGAGCGTGAACTTCGGTTTGGGGAGGCGCCGTCACGGGCGCGGCGGGCGTCGGGGCGGCTGCGCTGGCGCAAGGCTGTCTTCGGACGCGACGCCGAGCTCCAGACACTTCCATGCGTGGCTGTGAATACAGACGGGCGCATCCTTACCGGTACGTTGATTGCGCTTGATTGCGCTTGAGTGCCGTCTGATTGCTGGGCGCATCCTCACCGGTACGTTGATTGCGCTTGATTGCGCTTGATTGCCGTCTGATTGCTGCATGAGTGCCCCCTGATGCGCACTGATGGCCTCCCTCATCAGGTACGCGCCGGGGCGACTTGTACGTGTGGGAAGCTCCCACAGTGATTGCATATGATTGCGTCCCTCCATCAGGTACGCGCCGGGGCGACTTGTACGTGTGGGAAGCTCCCACCGTGCTCCCCGACCGCCCATCGCGCCTCTGGAGGCCGCCGCTGCGTGCGCACGACGGCCCGCTCCAGAGCGTCAGTGTGTGTGCGGACCAAGTGGGTGGGGCGGGCTTTGCAACTGGCGGCGCCGACGGGTTGGTCCTATTATGGAGTGCTGGGTACGCCATGATGCCTCCCTCCTCAGCGTCGATGGCCAACGCCGATTGCCTCCCTCCTCAGCGTCGATGGCCAACGCCGATTGCCTCCCTCATCAGGTACGAGATTATGCGGCGCATCGACCTCAACAAGATCTGCAAGCGTGGGCCACTCGATGCCGCCGGTCGGCCGCAGCTGCAGCCGCCGGCGAGAGGGGTGCACGTGCGCGCCGTCTGCTGGGACGCCTCTGATGACCTCTGATTGCATCTGATGACCTCTGATTGCATCTGATTGCGTCCCTCATCAGGTGCGCGCCGTCTGCTGGGACGCCCGGCCCGAGTACCAGCGCGTCCTCGTGGGCACGGAGTCGAACGAGGTGGTGCGCATCGACCTGACGCTCGACGGCTCTGACGAAGCCAAGATGCTCACGCAGGTGCGATCTCCATCGATCTCCTCCAATCTCCCTCGATCTCCCTTGATTGCCCTTGATTGCCCTTGATGATCCCGCTGAGCATCTTGGCTTCCTCCATCTCCATCGATCTCCCTTGATTGCCCTTGATGATCCCGCTGAGCATCTTGGCTTCCTCACGCAGGGCCATCAAGGTGGAATGCTCCGCCCGCCGCCCACCGCCTTGCCGCTCGCTGCCGCTGCTACCGGCTCTGCCCACCTCGATGGCGTCGTACCGGGCGCGCTGCCATCCGCTGCCGCCGCGCATATGTCATTGGGCGCCGGCGGGCTGGCGGGCGAGGCGCGCTGTGATGGGCGGGACGAGGCGCGCTGGCGCTCCATCCCGTCCCTCGCAGAGCATCCACGGTTGCCTCGGTTCGCGTCCGCGGGCGACGACGGGGCAGTCAAGGTGTGGTCGCTCTCGCCGCATAAGCTCCATGCGGCGCGCCGGCTGCGATCGTCCCCTACGTGCCTGAGCTTCTCGCCCGACGGATGGCACCTCGCCGTTGGGTGCGTGGATGGCCTCTGATTGCCTCTGATAACCTCTGATGACCTCTGATTGCGTCCCTCATCACACCCGACGGATGGCACCTCGCCGTTAAGTGCGTGGATGGCCGGCTCGTTGTCCTCTGATTGCATCTGATGACCTCTGATGACCTCTGATTGCGTCCCTCATCAGGTGCGTGGATGGCCGGCTCGTTGTCCTCACGGCTGACCAGCTTGACCTGTGGCTCGAGCGCGTCGTGATGGGCGCCGAGGGCGCCGTACCGAGCGCCGCCGTCCTGAGCGCCGGTGGGCTTGGTGGTGGCGGCGGCGGCGAGAGCGGCGGCGCATACTCCGCTGCGGCGCGTGCGGCCGCGTACTCACCTGACGGCCGTTGGCTGGCCATCGGCGAGGCGAGTGGCGTCATCCGTCTCTATCTGGTAACGGCCACTGATTGCCTCTGATGGCCCTCTGATGACGTCATCCGTCTCTATCTGGTACGCCCTCGATTCGCCCTCCATTCGCTTCTGATGGCCTCTGATGGCTTCTGATCGCCTCTGATGACATCTGATGGCCTCTGATCGCCTCTGATGACCTCTAATTGCCTCCCTCATCAGGTCCCTTCGAGCGACGGGTCTCGCGAGCGCTCGTATCGGCTGGTCGAGCGCTGTCGTGGGCACAAGGCGCCGATCACGCACGTGGGCTGGGCGCTCGACTCAAGCTGCATGCGTTCCAATTGCGAGCTGCCGGAGCTCCGGTTTTGGGACCTATCGGGCAAGGAGCTGCGGCCAGCCGAGGAGGCTCGCGTGCTCGACCATTTGCGCGGGAAGGCGTGGGCTTCAAGCGACGGCGGCGTGCTGTACGCCACTGATGACCACTGATGACCTTTTTTTTGCCTCCGATGGCCTCTGATGACCTCTGATGGGCCTATAAATGGCCTGATTGCCTCTGATGACTTCAAATGGCCCCCCTCATCAGGTATGCACCAGAGACGATTGGAGTGCACCTACCGGTACCACCGGCAGAGGGGAGCGAGCCTCTGGAGCAAAAGGTCTGTGCCCTGGGCAGCAGCCACGGCACTGGCGATCGGCTACTGGCCGTCGGGGACCTGTTTCAGCAGCTGCGGCTGCATCGCTACCCGTGCCTGCAGCCGCCGAGCACCGCAGAGCGCAACGACGACGAAGGGCGAGGCCATGCCTCGGCGCTCTCCTCCGTGCGCTTATCGTACAAAACTCCAACGGTCCTGTGCCTGGCATGCAAGTGCTCATCACGGCGCCCTCCCCTTTTCCCCACAGGTGCGCTTCTCGTACAATGACCGTTACATTTTGAGTGCGGGCGGCGAGGACCTCGCGATCTTCGTGTGGAGGGTGCGCGTGCGCGGGGGGGGAAGCGCGGGGGCGGTCGCGGCGGCGAGGGCGGCGGCGGCGAGGACCTCGCGCATGGCCGTTACGGCGACGACGGCGCCGAGCGCCGAGACGGGCGCTACCGCGGAGGGCGCCGTTGCGGGCGTCGGCGTAGGCAGCGGCGTGAGCGTCGTGTCGGCGTCATGGGCGGCAGCGGCGGAGGACGATGTCTTCGAGGAGGAAGGGGAGGAGGACGACGAGGACGACAGTGACGTGGAGCCTGATGAACGTCTTGCGATGAAGCTCAAGATGAAGGGCGGCCAGATGGGGGGCGCCGTGACGGGCGCAGGCGAAGGCGGCGAAGGCGGTGGCGACGACGACGACGACGACGACGACGACGACGAGGTCTTTGTAGCTGCCGAGGCCATGGGTGGAGAACAGATCCTATCCATACAGCCATGGCGCGCCGCCGCGGTCGCGCCGTCCCGGGCGCCCTCGGAGCTCGAGCTCGCGGCGAGCTCGCAGCCGCCCGATGCGACGCTCGAACTAGAATGGGTCTACGGTAAGTGCCTCTGATTGCCGCTGATTACGGTAATTGCCGCTGATTGCCGCTGATTGCCGCTGATTACGGTAATTGCCTCTGATTGCCGCTGAGTGCCGCTGAGTGCCGCTGTGTGCCGCTGAGTGCCGCTGAGTGCCGCTGAGTGCCTCTGATTGCCTCCCTCATCATCAGGCTTCCGTGGCTTCGACACGCGGCGCGCGGCGCTCTGGATGCGCGATGAGGCCGCCCATCCCCTCATCGTCTACCCGGCGGCGGCGGTGGTCGTCGTGTACAATCTCGCGACGCACGAGCAGCGCCATTTTCGAGAGCATAAGGACGACGTACTGGGGATTGCCGTCCACAGGTCAACAGGGCCCTAGAGTGCATCTGATGACCTCTGATTGCTCTCTGATTGCTCTCTGATGACCTCTGATGACCTCTGATGACCTCTGATGACCTCTGATGACATCTGATTGCTCTCTGATGACCTCTGATTGCTCTCTGATGACCTCTGATGACCTCTGATGACCTCTGATTGCTCTCTGATGACCTCTGATGGCGCGCTTGGGGTCGCCGCCCACAGGGCCAAGGGGTACGTCGCATCAAGTCAGAAGGCGTACAGGGAGCGTGGGCGCGCGCGTAAGCCAACGGTTTGGGTGTGGCGCCTCACTGATGAGGGCGTCATCGAGGCGCTCACAAAAGGTCCGCTGGTCTTCACGGGCTGCAATCAACGATGGGTCTCGCTGCTCTGCTTCAACACGACGGGCGAGCTACTCTGCTCCGTTGGCGCCGACGACGACAACACTCTCGTTCTCTGGGATTGGCAGGTGCCCGATGGCACTGGATGGCACTGGATGGCACTGGATGGCCATTGAGTGCTTCTGATTGCCATGGATTGGCATCGAGCGCATCTGAGTGCCCGCCTGATGGCACTTGATTGAGCCTGATTGCTCGTGCCTCTCGGACTGGCAGAAGGGCGTCGCTCTGTGCCACGTGCCCACCCTTAAGGAGCGAATCTTTGGCGCGCGATGCGATCCGTACTTTGATCCGTACCGGTACCTTGGGGCCAACGGCGCACAGGCACCCGATACGGCGCCGGCGGCGGCTGGCGGCGGCGGCGGCGGCGGCGGCGGCGGCGGCGGCGGCGCGGCCGAGTTCGCGGGTCGCCTTGTGCTCGTTGGCAAGGGCTTCGCGCGCCTGTACGAGACCGAGGTGCTCGCGACGGCGCCCAGCAGCGGCGCCGAGCGGCGCGGCGATACACAACTGAAGCTGCCCGGGCGAGAGCGTTCCGTTGCGCAGCTCTCGATTGGCTTTTTTATGGGTGGTCTCGTGGCGATCGGGAGCGCGAGTGGCGCGATCATGGTCTTCAACATCAGCGATGAGGGCGGCGCCGGCGCCCATTACGGCGCCAAGGGGGAGTGTGTGCACACGCTGCGCGACGCTCACCACGGCGCGCCCATCCACGTGCTGTGCGAGGCGGAGGGGCTCGAGCCCGCTGCCGGTGCGCCCGCGACGGCGCGCACTCCGCCTCTCCTCTCGTGCGCCAAAGACGGGTGCGTGCGCGGCTGGACTTGGGACGCGGGCGCTCGGGTTCTCGTGCCCATGAGCTCGATCCCCGAGCTCGCGCTCGGGACGGCGCTGCCGATGCTGCGCGGCGCGGGCGGCGGTGCGAGGCTGCGTGCGCTCGACTGGTCGGCAGCCAATGGACTCCTCGTCGGCTCACATGCGTCTGAGCTGCTGCTCGTCAAGAAGGAGCCGTCCGAGTGCCGTGTGCTCGTCCACGGCCATGCCCAGCGCCCGCTCGTTGCCGCCGATGGTGCCGCGGCCGGCGGCGGCGGCGGCGGCGTCGGCGGCGGCGGCGGCGGCGGCGGTCGGGGCGCGAGTGAAGATTCGGACGAGATGGCGTCGATGGGAGCGCTGCGCTGCGTGGCGGTGCCGCTGCATCGCTCCCTGTGTGTCACGGGCGGCGATGACGCGATGCTTCGCTTGTGGAACCTGCACGAGCACGTGCTCATCTCGGCGCGCCGAATGAGCTCGCCCATCACGGCGCTCTGCTTCGACGAGTCGACCGTGGCGTTCGTGCGCCTGTGCGTGGGCTATGAGGATGGCCTCTGATGACCTCTGATTGCATGTGATGACCTCTGATTGCATCTGATTGCGTCCCTCATCAGGTGTGTGGGCTACGAGGATGGCAGCTGGGAGTGCCTCGGCCTCGATCTCCCACTCTCGAGCTCCGATCTCCCACTCTCGAGCTCGGGCGGCAGACCGTCCGACGAGGCGCTGTCCCGGGCGCACACGCTTCACGTACAGCCCGCGGGCGACGCGGCGACGCCCACGCGCAAGATCACCGACGTGCGCTTTGCGCCCGAGCGCTACCTGGCTCTTGCCTCTGCCGACGCGGTCGTGTACGCGTACTGGCCTCGAATCGCCTCTGATGACCACTGATGGCCTCTGATGATATCTTTGATTGCGTCCCTCCTCAGGTACGTGTACGATTGCCACTGATTGCCACTGATTGCCACTGATTGCCACTGATTGCGTCCCTCCTCAGGTACGTGTACGATGCGCTCTACGACTTCGCTCCAGTCGCGTGCAGCTACGGCCACTCGTCGGCGATCACTCATCTCGACTGGAGCGTTTCGTCGGATGTGCGCCGATGACGGATGAGCTCGGACCGCGAGATCTTGATGGCCACTGGATGGCCTCTTGATTGCGACTGATGACGGATGAGCTCGGACCGCGAGATCTTGATGGCCACTGGATGGCCTCTTGATTGCGACTGATGACGGATGAGCTCGGACCGCGAGATCTTGATGGCCACTGGATGGCCTCTTGATTGCGACTGATGACGGATGAGCTCGGACCGCGAGATCTTGATGGCCACTGGATGGCCTCTTGATTGCGACTGATGACGGATGAGCTCGGACCGCGAGATCTTGATGGCCACTGGATGGCCTCTTGATTGCGACTGATGACGGATGAGCTCGGACCGCGAGATCTTGATGGCCACCGGATGGCCTCTTGATTGCGACTGATGAGCCCTGAGTGCGTTCCCAATATGGCAGGTGCTGCGCACGAACGATCTGGGGCACGAGCTGCGCTTCTGGTCGATGCCCGCCGGTGAGCCCATCACCACTGATTGCCACTGATTGCCACTGATTGCCACTGATTGCGTCCCTCCTCAGGTGAGCCCATCACCGTCAGTCGATTCTACCGAGACCTGCCCTGGGTCAGTGCGACGGTGACCCTCGGCTACCACTGCCAAGGCATCTTCCGGTACCGTGCGGACGGGACGGGCGTGAATGCGGTCGATCGCTCGGCGGACCAGCAGCTCCTCGTCTCTGCCGATGAGATCGGTCAGCTCAACCTCTTCCGATACCCATGCCTCAAGGGCGAGACACCCGTCGCATCGAACCGACGCTCCTTTTTCGCTCACTCCTCGGCCGCGCTCGGCTGTCGATGGGTGGGCGACGGGCCGACGCCCCCGCCCGATCGCCAGCGCGTTGTCTCCATCGGCGGCTTCGATCTGACTCTCATGCAATGGCGGCGCGCTGCCGTGCCGCACGCGCCGCCCGCGCCCGAGCCGGCGCCCAGATCGGAGGCGATCGGTGCCACCAAACGGCGCCGACCGAACGTCAGCCCCTTGTCCTCGAACGCGAGCAGCCTCTCTGCGAGAGATACTCGAGAGGCACAGGAGGCTCCGAGAGGACCGCCCGAGTTGCAAACGTAAATGTGGTTTTCATTTGAATCGTTACCCTGCGCATAACATGACGTTCGTCGCGTCCCTGCGTATACACAGCGTCGGGTGCGTATACGCAGGTAGGTGCGTATACGCACCCGACGCCGCGTTGGCGTTCACACACACTTGCTTGTACGCGGGTGTGGGTGCGTATACGCAGGTATGTGCGTATACGCACCCCAGGGTGCGTATACGCGGGTAGGTGCGTATACGCAGGCAGGGGTGCGTATACGCGGGGGGTGCGTATACGCACCCGGGTGCGTATACGCGGGTAGGTGCGTTTACGCGAGCGGTAGTGCGTATACACAGCGGGTGTGTATACGTACCCCCTCGCGTATACACAGGTTTCTGCGTATACGCACCCCCGTCCGCGTAAACACAGGAAACGACAAACCGTAATGTAACCGCTGTGTGCTGTACGCTGGGACGTGGGACTGGGAGAGACCGACCTCACTACGAAGCATAATTCTTAAAGGATACTTCTCCCCCCCGAAACCAACTTCCATAGAAAACCCACGACAAAACTCTAAAAACTCTCGCTGCAGGGTACCATCTTTCAACCAAACCCCCCCCAAAATCTGCGGACTTGACCCGAGGGGGAGTGGTCTACTCATGGGTCTACTACTTTTCATGTTTATAAGGCCCCAACGCCAACCCTACACCTGTTTGGGAATTGAATGAGCTCCGCTGCCGCTCTCCGCTCGGGCATGCCGATTATATAAATCATCATCCCCTAACATCTGACTGACTTTTTGTTTGGGACAAGCGGCCGAAGCGCGCCGAGGCCGACAAAACAAAAACCGACACGACAGCAGATCAACAAGATTCACACATTACGGCGCTATTAGGCCCTCAGCATGCGCGTGCGCGAGCGGGAGAGCGCCTTCTTGCAAAATGGGCACTTGAGCTCGATGGCCACCAGCCCGCTCGTCGACTCCACCAGCCTGCCATGGTCAGGATCGTCCGGGGTGAGCCAGCGCCCGAGGCAGTCAAAGTGCACCGCCTGCCCGCAGCACGGGGTGTATCCCCACCCGCCGTCGGGTTCCGACGGGTCTGGTCGATCGCGCGCCGTGCCGATCAAGGTCACTTCCCCGCCCAAGCAGCAGCCGAAGCAAGGACCCTCCTCCTCCACTTCCAATTCCACCTCCACCTCATCCAACTCGTCATTGTTGCCAGCATGCTCCATGTCGAAGCTGGAAGAAGCGCCTTGCATGTGAGCCGGTCGGCCGTCCAGCCACTGTCGCCTTTCATCGGGAAGGCCCGCCTCTGTGACTGAGGCCGACAGGGCCACAGCGAGCTGCATGCCCTCCTCGTCCTCGTACCAGTCCTCGGCCTCCTGTGGGCGCTTGCGGCTGTTGCCGCTCGAGCGCTGCGGCGTTGATGGGAGCACGGCAGGCGCTGGGCGCGCTGCTGGCGAGCGGGCCGCTTGCAGGCCAAAGTCCACGGCAACCTGACGGCGCATGTCCCGGCGCTGGACGCACTCGAGGTCGTCACACAGGTGCTCCGGCGCATTGTGGCTGCACTGGCCATGCGAGCTTGTGCGCATATGTTTCTTGAGGTGGTGCGACCGCGAGAAGCGCTTGCCGCAGCCCTCGTGCTCGCAGGCGAACGGCCGCTCGCCAGTGTGTGTGCTCTTGTGCCTCGTGAGGGTGTCCGACTGCGTGAAGCGCTTGCCGCAATCCTCGTGGTCGCAGGCGTACGGCTGGTCGCCAGTGTGTGTGCGCTTGTGCCTCGTGAGGGTGTCCGACTGCGTGAAGCGCTTGCCGCAATCCTCGTGGTCGCAGGCGTACGGCCGGTCACCCGTGTGCGTGCGTTTGTGCTTCGTGAGGTCGCCCGAATGCGAGAAGCGCTTGCCGCAGCCCTCATGCTCGCAGGCGAACGGCTGGTCGCCAGTGTGTGTGCGCTTGTGTGCCGTGAGGTTGCCCGACACTGAGAAGCGCTTGCCGCAGCCCTCGTGCTCGCAGGCGTACGGCTGGTCGCCAGTGTGTGTGCGCTTGTGCCTCGTGAGGTCGCCCGACTGCGTGAAGCGCTTGCCGCAGCCCTCGTGGTCGCAGGCGAACGCCATCGTTCTCGACCCAAATTTGGTATTTTGCGACGACGCTTTTGTAAACTCGTTCGTGTTGGGTGATTCCGGTCCCAGCTAAAGCTAGACCAGGCTCTGAATCGCGGTGGGTGGGCGGGGGGACACATAACACTCTCGGAACTGTAGATACGCATAATGTGTCGCGTCGATATTCGAAAGTCCGACCGTCGGCACGCGGAGCCGCCGGAGGAACTTGCAACACCGACGGGCCGTCGGCAGTGCTATTAATAGAGCAACATCAGCCCGCGCGCGGGCGGCATACGAACCGCATAACAGGGTGCCTATAAGGCTTTCCCCTGGGAATCCCTTTCCCCCAAACGGCGGAAAGACCCCCATAATTGGGTTCTCCCTGCGATCCCCCCTGTCTGGTTCCATGATGGAAAGACCCCCATAATTGGGTTCTCCCTGCGATCCCCCCTGTCTGGTTCCATGATGGATACCGTCCTGTAATCTGGCCCTTCACGTTGGATTCACAGCCGTGTAACTTTGGGCGTCACACGGCAGCGATTGTGTAACTGAAAAGCCCAAGATTTATGCAGCGTGCAGCACGAACCCAAACTCACACGCTCCCGCGCACCCTCGCCCCCTCAATCCAAAACCCTGTGAAAAAACACACACGCAAAAGCACACCCACCCTCTACCCTACCACCAAAAATCCCAAAGCCTGTGCGACGCCTCGCCCTCGGTGTGCGGACGCACCCGATCGCACGCGATAAGGTGTGTGTATTCTGAGCGGGCAGTAACAGTGCCGTAGCACCGATTGTCGCGTCTGTCGTGTTAACGTTCAGAACGCGATCATACAACACCGAGTCATACAACACCGAGTCATACAACACCGAGAATCACGCCAGCACAAGTCACTGTCGCCACTCAGATGTCACATTGTGACCCCGAGTACGGCCTGTGAGGTCGCGTTTTGGTCGCGTTATGGTCCCTAGACTCGGTCTATGGCCCTCCAGCTATGTGATGTCTCGCGATCTTTGGAGATGTGCATCAAAATCCGGCTTCGCCTCGAATATCGACCCGTGAACCACTTGGCCACATAAGCTCAACATTTCGAGCTCCAAAACACAATCTCTCGCCTATTCTCAAGTCCTCGATGGTGTGTCTCTTAAAGAATGGTGTGTCCTAGATAAAGAGTGGTCGACGTATGACTCACACGTTATGCACACAAGGTCATGTAAGGTGTGAGTATTCTGAGCGGGCAGTAACAGTGCCGTAGCACCGGCTGTCGCGTCTGTCGTGTTAACGTTCACACAAGATGCCCTGTACGACACACGCGAAGAGGCATAAGGTCAGCTCGGAGTCCGCCTCTCTTATAGGCATTCATACTAGTACAACATGGCGACGCGATGCGGAGCGGCCGAGGTCGACGAGGCGTTGTCGGCGTTTGTCGTCGCTGCCGGCTATCAAATAGCACCGCCTCTCTCGTTTGTCAAAGCCTCCGACGTGATGGCAGCGGCGAGAGCGGCAACGGGCATCGCGGACGTACGCGACAACTTCTTCAATGCGTCGCTGCTACGTGCTCTCGAGCGGGCCACATCTTGCAAAGTCGTGCGCACCAAGGCGCCGCACGCACGCTCAACCGGCAGCGAGGACATCTACTGGGCGGTGACCTGCGCGTCCATTCCGGCAGCGCCATTTGAGACGCCAGAGTGGAATGATCGTCCGATGAAAGATAAAAAGGCTCAGCGGACCACGTGGAGGCGCAAGAAAGGCATCCCGGATCCAGACCCGCTGCGCAGCCGTATCGTCGGCAAGAAGAGTGCGTTCCACTTTACGATGTACACCGACGAGCTGCTCGGCCTCAAGTCCGCGCCGCAGATCCTCGAGCTGCGGCTCTTCCCTTCGGCTAAGGAGCTCACGGAGAGCTTTGCGTGCTTCAACGCGGTGCGTCAGTTCCACTTGATGGCTACGGATGGTCGTCACTGATGCTCACCGATAGCCTCCTTCATCAGGTGCGTGAACAACTGAGCGACGCCTTTCGACCCGACGACCCGAGCGTGCTGCTCGTGTGCGTGGGCGATGGACTCACGCCGCGTACCGCGGGCCTCTTTTGCTTTCGGACCAAGTGGAAATGCATCTCGGTCGACCCTCTGATGCGCGGGCCGCTCGGATTCCACAGTGACGAAACCCGATGGTCGGAGCACATTGAGCGGCTGACGGTGCGGCGCGCGCGGCTGCAGGATGCCGCACCCTCACCGGCGGGCAAGTGGGTGGGCGAGCGCGTGCTGCTGGTCCTGCCTCATGCGCACATTGGACTCGACGAGTGCCTCGAGTATGTGCGCTGGTCCGCCCAGCTCGGCGCGGTGGTGATGCCGTGCTGCAACTGGTACCTGGGCGCGAAAGGGTGTGGGCCACCGCTGCATGAGGAGGACGATCTCGGAGTGGTCTCGCCCCACCGGCAGGTCAGCGTCTGGAAGTGGGCCCCGGGCGACGCGCTGCCCGCTGCCGTGCCGCCGCCCGATGCGCCGCCCGTGGGTGAGACGCCACAAGCCGCGTATCAGGTGCCCTGCGTGGAGTGCGATTGAGAACGACACCACACTGTTACCTCATCTAGTCATCATTGACTTAGTCATACACGGGGTCCGGCTACATACGGCTTTGGGCCTTAGTTTGCGCTTGCGGAGCGCGTAGGTTTTCTCACATTTTTCGGCTCTTGGAGCGAGGGCGGAGAGTTTTTGTCCCAAAGGCTCCTCGCAAAGTGGCGTCGTATCGGACACGGACGCTCGCAAAAAATCGGACGCCTTTTCATCGCGCGATCCTCGCGCTCGCAAAACAACGCTTGTCGCCATGAGCCTATTGGGCAAGACGATCGTGTTCACCGGCACCTTCACGATGAAGCGCGTTGATGCGATCAAGGTGGCCGAGTCGGCAGGAGCAAAGGTTGACTCCTCCGTCACCGAGAATACCAGCATCCTCGTTGCAGGCTGGGGCGCGGGAGCCGAGGATGAGGACGATGCCAAGGCCAAGGGCGTCGAGATCTGGACCGAGGACCAGTTCGTGGCGGCGGTTGGCGGCGACAAGGATAAGGATGCATCGTCGGCCGAGGAGCAGGAGGAGGCGCCCACGGCGAAGAAGGCCAAACACGATGAACAAATACGCGTTCGAGCGCGAGACGGAGTGGAGGTCACGTTGTCGCGCGATGCAGCCCGACTCATGGGCACCTTGAAGGATCTGATGGATCTCGCCACATCCGAGGATGGCATCTATCCCATGCCCACGATAATGGCCTCGACGTTTCAGATAGTGTGCAAGCTGAACGACCCAGACTACACATGGCCGAGCTCGGACGAGCATTCGCTCTCGCAGCTAATCCAGCTCATCGAGGACGCCCTCTATCTCGACGCCCCCATCGTGCTCAAGCACATACAGCCCGCAGTCGCCTCCCGGCTCAACGGCAAAAGCGCTCCCGAACTCTGCACGCTGATCGGCGCGGGTGGTGACTTTGGCGGCGCGGAGGAGCAGGTGTCGCAGCTCTTCCAAAAAATCATGGGCGCCGAGGACGCGGTCGCCAACCGCACGCCCTTTGAGATGCTCGCCGACTCAGGCATTCTCCTCGGCGCTGATGGCATGCTTTCGGACGCGTCGGACGCGTCGCACAGCGCGACAACGATGATGGGCGTAGTGCCGCCCATGCACGCTGCGCCCATCGATGCGCAGCGTGCAGACGAGCTTCGTAAAAGTTACAGTCGGATGCGTGTCGAAGAGCTGCGCTTGGTGCTGCGCACGCTTGGCCTCATGACTGACGGCACCAAGCCCGTGCTCATTGGGCGCCTGATGGCGGGTGCAGCGGTGTCAATCGCCGAGCCGGCATTTGCACCAGAAAACTTTGAGGCGCCGCAGCAGCCGGCCAGCTCCACGGCACCGCCCGCACCGCTGCAGCAGCCCTCGTTCTCGGCGGACGCCACGGAGGCTGCTCTGGGCCTGGTGGATGTGGCCACATTGGTTGAGCTCAAGGGCCTTGGCGGATTTTGGCGGGCGCTGGCGCGACGTGTCCTCTGCACGCGCCTGTGCCGCCGCGACGGGCAGCCAGTACCCACACAACTGGGCGAGATCACCGACCTCGACGTCGAGCAGCTCATCGAGGCCGGCCGGCCCGGGGATGCGGCCGTAGCGGGGCGAATGCTGCCTAGACTCGCGCGCCTCCATGGCTACGGCTATGTGGTGGACGTGGCCGCCGCCCGGGCTGCGAATCTGCGAAACAGCCTTGGCGACAGAACGGGGAAGCTAAGTGGTACTGCTAAGGCTGTTCTCAACAGCTGCATCTCAGGCGAGGGAGAGCCACCGTTGAGGCTGACGATCGCAGCAATTGCCTGTGCGGGCTCAGGAGTCATTTGCGGCATTCCGGTTCAGCGAATGCGCGAGGACAGCGTCACGACGCTCGACTTGTCCGATAGGGGGCTCCACGTGGCTGCAGCCATGCTCGTCGCCTATCTCCTTCCTGCTACATCTGTGCTCAAGAACTGCAACTTGCTCAAGAGCAATCTCGGCATTCAGCCGGCCATGATGCTCGCCAAGATCGGCGCGGAAAGGGGCATCATGCTTTCGGGCATCATGCTCACCGACCAGAAGGAGGCCGACCTCTCGTGCCAGTACCTCCAACCCGCCGACGCCATCCTGATCGCGTCTGACCTGAAGTTCATGGCGGTGTTGACCTCGGTGGACCTCCGGGCCAACTCCATCGGTGACGATGGTGCCGAGGCGATCGCGGAGGCGCTGAAGGTCAACGCGGTCCTGACCACGCTCAACCTCTGGAGCAACAGCATCGGGGATGAGGGAGCCAAGGCGATCGCGGAGGCGCTGAAGGTCAACGCGGTGCTCAAGAACTGCAACTTGCTTAACAACAGCCTGGACGTTGAGTCGGCCACGATGCTCGCCAAGATCGGTAGGGAGAGGGGCATCATGCTCTCGGGAAGAAAAAAAGGCGACAAGACGGAGGCCGACTTTTCAGGCCAGGGCCTCCAACCCGCTGACGCCATCCTGATCGGGTCGGACCTGCAGTTCATGGCGGTGGTGACTACCCTCTCCCTCCGGAACAACAGCATCGGGGATAAGGGAGTCAAGGCGATCGCGGAGGCGCTGAAGGTCAACGCGGTGCTCAAGAACTGCAACTTGCTTAACAACCGCCTGGACGTTGAGTCGGCCATGATGCTTGCCAAGATCGGTAGGGAGAGGGGCATCATGCTCTCGGGCATGAAACGCGACCAGAGGGAGGTCAGCTTCTTCAATGAGGGCCTCCAACCCGCCGACGCCATCCTGATCGCGTCTGACCTGAAGTTCATGGCGGTCCTGACCACGCTCAACCTCTGGAGCAACAGCATTGGGGATGAGGGAGCCAAGGCAATCGCAGAGGCGCTGAAGGTCAACGCGGTGGTGACCACCCTCGCCCTCGGAAACAACAACATCGGGGATGAGGGTGCCATCGCGATCGCGGAGGCGCTGAAGGTCACGGCGGTCTTGACCAGCCTGCATTTAGCCGCAAACAACATCGGCGTCGACGGTGCCAAGGCGATCGCGGAGGCACTGAAGGCCAACGCGGTGGTGACCATCCTGAACCTGGACAGCAACAGGATCGGGGATGAGGGTGCTATCGCGATCGCGGAGGCGCTGAAGGTCGACGAGATGTTGAACGGGCTTGGTCTTGGGGTAAACAACGTCGGCGTTAACGGTGCCAAGGCGATCGCGGAGGCGCTGAAGGTCAACGCGGTGTTGACCGAGCTCTGGCTCGGGGGCAACAAGATCGGGGACGAGGGTGCCATAGCCATTGCCGATGCCCTCAAGTCGGGCACGGCGGACCTGACCTTCCTGGACTTGCGCAACATTAACATCGGCGTTGACGGCTCCAAGGCGATCGCGGAGGCGCTGAAGGTCAATGCGGTGGTGACCACCCTCTTCCTCGGAGGCAACAACATCGGGGATGAGGGTGCCATTGCGATCGCGGAGGCGCTGCAGGTCACCGCAGCCCTAACCAACCTTGAGTTGAGGCTCAGCTCCATCGGCGACGATGGTGCCAAGGCGATCGCGGAGGCGCTGAAGGTCAACGCGGTGGTGACCTCCCTCTCCCTCCGGAACAACAGCATCGGGGATGAGGGAGCCAAGGCGATCGCGGAGGCGCTGAAGGTCAACGCTGTGCTCATGAACTGCAACTTGCTTAACAACAGCCTGGACGTTGAGTCGGCCACGATGCTCGCCAAGATCAGCGCGGAAAGGGGCATCATGCTCTCGGGCATGAAACGCGACCAGAGGGAGGTCAGCTTCTTCAATGAGGGCCTCCAACCCGCCGACGCCATCCTGATCGCGTCTGACCTAAAGTTCATGGCGGTCTTGACCGAGCTGTGGCTTGGTAGCAATAACTTGGGTCTTGCAGGTGAATCTGCGGTGCGAAATGCGGTGAAGGGCGGGCGTGGGAGTAGAATTGTGTTGCATCTCTAGATGGGTGTGCAAGCACTGTGAAGACGAACATCAACAAGTGTCGGATCGCTGCTTTGTGTTCTGTTTCAAGGTTTTTCCTAATCTTCCCCTCTGCTCTCTCCTCTGCCTTCTCTCCTCTCTCTCTCGTGTCTTCACTCGTCTCTCTCTCTCTCTCCGCAAATACGCGGTCCCACGCGGCATCTGTACGCCTACGCAGCTCTTGCCGCCTGCGACTCGAACTCGACGGTCTCATCTGTGTACGCCTCGGGCTGCCGTTGCTGCGCACGCCACAGCCTGGCGTACTCGCCGGTCGGATACTGCGCGAGCAGCTGCGTGTGCGTGCCCTGCTCGACGACTCGTCCCGCGGCGAAGACGACAATGTGGTCCGCCGCCGGCGTCACCGCCGAGAGTCTATGGACCACGGTGATCAGCGTGCGGGTTGAGGAGGGAGAGGCGCCACTGCCAGCGCTGCCAGCGCCGCTGGCTCCATCACTGCCGACAGCGCCCGCCACGGCGCTGCCGCGCGTGCCCTGGCGCAGAGCCTCGACGAGCTTGGCTTCGGTGGGAGCGTCGACTGCCGAGGCAGCCTCGTCGGCGAGCAGCAGCGGAGCATCGCGAAGCAGCGCACGCGCCACGACGACGCGCTGCCGCTCGCCGCCGGAGAGTCGAGCACCACGCTCGCCCACACGCATCTGGTACCCACCGAGCCCGGGCACGCGCGACGAGAGCTCGGCGGCGGCGGCGGCGGCCTCCACGGCCGTTGGCGGCGCGGCGAGGTTGCCGTAGCGCAAGTTCCACTCGAGGGTATCGTCAAAGAGCTCTGGGTCTTGGGAGATGTAGCTGATGCGATCCCGCACGGCGCGGATCGGGAGCGTCTTCAGGTCAAAGGAGCCCCAAAGGAGGATGCGTGACCCTTCACTAGGCTCGCGCAGCCTTGCCAGCAGCCGAAGGCATGTCGACTTGCCGCTGCCGCTGCCGCCTACCAGGCAGGTCATGCCGCCCGCTGGTGCCGTAAAGGTGACCCCATGCAGCACGGGCGGCTCACTCGAGTTGTAGGCGAAGCTTACGTTCTCAAAACGCACCTCGGGTGCCGTGGTGGGCAGGTTGCATGCGAGGCCCAGAGCGTCGGTGGCGCTGTAGTGGGCACCGGCGGCAGCGGCCTCGTGCAAAGCGCCGTCGTCGACCGCAGCGCCGTAGTGGGCGGCGTCCTCGCTCATCGGCCTAGGTGCGGCGCCAGTGGTGGGCGTCGTAGTGGGCGTCGCGAGAGTCCGCAGGCTCGTGTCCATGTCGACGAGCGATTGACGAATCTCGCTCACCTGATGAGGGAGGCAATCAGATGGCAATCAGATGGCAATCAGATGGCAATCAGATGGCAATCAGATGGCAATCAGATGGCAATCAGATGGCAATCAGATGGCAATCAGATGGCAATGAGCGATTGACGAATCTCGCTCACCGAGTAGCCCATGAAATCCATAGGGCGCGCGAGCTGCAGTAGCAGGCCGTTGACCGCAACGACATCCCCCAGCGAGAGCTGCCCGCGAGAAAAGCCCTGCGCGGCGAGCAGCATGGAGATCAGGAGGCCCGTACCAAATATGGCAGCTTGGCCCGCGTTGAGCAGTGCGCCGACGAGCTGTGAACGCACGTTGAGCTTCTGCATCGCGATCAGCAGCGCGTCAAAGCGGCGCGTCTCGACCAGCTCGTTGTTGTGCAGCTTGACCGTCTCTTGCGCAGCGAGAGAGTCGACGAGAAAGGCAGCCTTGGCATTATCCAGCCGCGTGAGCTGCTTCCGTAAGACTATCTGCTTCTCGACGATTGCCGCCGTCCAAAGCGCATACGCCGTGAAGGTGAGCACTGCCACGCCGCCGAGCGTGCGACCCGCCTTGCCGAAGCGCTGCGCCAGCACGCTCGCCGACAAGCCGAGCTCAAGCAGCGTGGGCATCACGCTGTAGAGCAGCTGGAACTGCAAGCTTTGGAATCCGCGCACGCCGCGACCGAACGCGACGGTGAGCGCGCCCGTCGGGTTCTCGAGATGGAAGTCTGCGCCGAGGGCGTGGAACTGCTGGAACAGGTCGGTCGCGAAGCGCCGCGACGCCTGCTGCGAGAGCCGCGAGTAGGCGATGCTGCGCGCCTCGTTGGCTGCAGAGACACCCAGCCGGGTCAGAGCGTAGAGACCGAGCAGCTGCGCCACGTGCACCGGCAGCATGGCAGACGCGGTGCCCGAGGCCTCGAGCGCGTCCACAGCACGCTTGAGCGTGAAGGGCACGAGCACGTTCAGTGCCTTGGCGAGCACGAGTGAGCTGAGCGAGGCGACCAGGAGCAACCGATCGCGTAGCTTCACGTCCCAGATGTAGGACAATACCTGACCAAACACGTGCAACGCATCTGGTGCTGCGGCGTCTCGACGCGCGTTCGTGATAAGATTGTCGACGTCGGAGAGAACTGCGGGCGGTGGCACAGTGACGGCGGCGGCGGCGGCGGCAGTGGTGCCCTCCTCAAGCCGGGCGGCAGCGCCACCACGCACGCCGCCGCGCACTCGTAGTAGAGGGGCTGCAGCGACGCCACCACGCATGAGAAATCTTCCTTGCGCCACGGCAAGCAGAGTGGACAACACCACCACGATGTGGCGCGGGCCCATCTTTCGCAGTCACGACGACGACAGAGGCGGACGGAAGACTCAGCGACGCCTTCATCGGTCCCTTCTTGGAAAACGAGAGATCGTGGACTGTCGAGATCGGAGCTCCCGAAGCATTAGGAACTGTGAACAGGCAGTCAGTCGCGGGTCCCCCGCGCTCACCACACCTGTGAACGATAACATTCGTTTCTGATTCGTTTCGCATCGTACGGAGATGTGTCACCAAACCGCCGATACAACGTGCTGATGCATGCTCGAAACCATTGGCGGGTGTGTGAGCTGGCGCTCAGAGAATGGAGACACGATCGGCGAGGCGCCGGGGCCCGGTCGTCCGTCTGTTGAGTGAGTGAGTGAGTGAGTTATCGAGACTCACTCACTCTCACTCCGTCTCTTGCTGCCCTGCCACACACCGCAAGCGTGCGCGTGCCTGCCGTGCCGTGCTTTCCGAATAGGACGCGAAGCGCCTCCACCGCGTCTCCACCGCGTCTCTCTAGGCGGCGGTCTGAGCGTACTGCTCGGCCGAGCGTAGAAGCACCGAGTTCTGGCGCGAGATGAGGGTCATGCTCTCCTCGAGGTGCTCGAGCTTCGCCTGGGCCTCGAGCAGCCTCGAGTGCTCCTCGGACGCCTCGGCGCGCATGCGCTCGTTGACTGTACGCTGCAGCCGCAGTCGATCCTCCGTCGCCTCGAGCTGCTCCTTGAGGTGTGCCGCCTCACGTTCGCTCTCTGCATGCGCCGCCCTGAGCGCGAGGCGCGCGGCCATGTCGGCCTCGCCGCGCTCGCGCCAGCTCGCCTCCGCCGCCTTGAGCTCTTCCAGCTGCTTCTGGCGCACCTCCGCCTCGGCCACCAGCACGCGCTCCAGACGGCGCGCCGTCTCGAGCTCGGAGCGCGCCGTCTCGAGCTCGGACCGCGTGGTGGCTAGCTCGGCGTTCGCGGCCTCGTGCTGAGCGCTCAGCAGGGCGGCGGCCTCGCGCGCGGCATCCTCGGCCGCGCCCAGCGAGGCGCATTTGGCCGCGCTTGCGTGCTCAGCCGCCTCGCTCTCCTTGCGCACCCTCGACAGTTCGGTCAGGAGACCGTCCGCGGCTCCCCAGTCAGAGATGAGCTTGGTCTGCATCTCGGACGCGGCGCGCGCGAACCACTCCTCCATCTGCGTGCGCCAGGCGGTGCGCAGCGCCTCCTTCTCCTCGAGCGCGCGCGTGCGCTCCGCCTCGGCGTACTCCACCTTCCGTACGAAGAGGACGTTCTCGGCCATCAACTTGGCGAGCACCTCGCGCTCGCGCGACAGCTGCGCCGCCGCGGTGCTTAGCAGCGCCTCGGCCTGGTCGCGCGCACCATTCGCCGCGCGCAGCGCCTCCTCGGCCGCCAGCCGCGCCGTCTGCGCCTCCTTGAACCCGCGCTCCGCCTGCTCGGCGCGCAGCGCCGTCGCCTCGGCACGTCTGTCGGCCGCGGCCGCCGCCCGGCGCGCTTGGTCCACCACCTCGTTGGTCGCAATCATCTGCGCGTGGCCCTCGGCCTCGACACGCGCGCACGTCTCCTGCTGCGTCGCATGCGCGGCCACTGCTCGCCGCTGCGCCTCGTCGCGTTCGTTGACCGCCGCTCTAACCTCGTTGCGGAGCTTCGTCGCATCCGCCTTGACGAGTGCCGCCGTGTCGGAGGCTGCATCAAGCATCCCCTTACAAGCCTCGAGCTGCGCGATGCCGCGCTTGCCCATCGCGGCCCGCGTCGCCGCCGACAGCCCGGCCGAGCTGCCTGGCCCGGAGAGCTCGGCGCGGGACTGCAGCAGGTTTACGAGCGCCTCGTGCACCGTGGCACGCGCGCTCGTCGTCTGCTGCTCGAGCAAGACCACGCGGTCCAAGTTGGCGTCGATGCTGGTGAGCGTGGTCATATCTGTGCTCACGTGCAAGGCGTGGCGTGGGCGGAGAGGCTGCAGCACCGCTCTCGGAGCGCTCAGCCAGTTCCTTCGCGCGAACACAACTCGTGTTGCGTCTTATAGAGGAGATTACGAACGCAATCAAGGAGTGAGAAGTGAGGTATCGAAGGCGCTACGAACGAGCGACGTCCGCCAAGCCGCATCCGATCACAGCATTAAGACTGCGACTCGTACTGTGAACGGTTTCCGGTAATCTCGCCAAGAGATTCTTTTCCAAGAGAAAAATGCTTCGCCTCGGCTACTTATCGGCGACGATGGCGACCTGCGCTGCACTGTGCGCGTCGCCATTCACTGCGACTATGGCACGCAGCAGCCATCTTCCAGTGGCTATGTGCGATGCCGCCGCTGCGACCGCGACGAAGGACATGTCCATGTCGATGCCGCCCGATTCATTCAAGACGCTTATTGCTGACGCAGCTGACGCGACGGACGCGGCGATCGCCGAAGGCACAAAGCTGATTGAGATCGAGTTCCCGCCGCTGCCCATTTCCAAGCTGGACGATTCGTCCGTTTCGTCGTACGACGTCCTCGCGGCGAACCTGCAGTTTGTCATCGAGTTCACCAAGAAGCTCAAGAAAGATGCCACGACGGGCCTGCCGCGCAAGGTTGCGCTGACGCTGCCGGACGCAGATGAGCAGCGGCGCGCGCGCAAGTTCTACGGCGATGTCTCGCCGTGGCCGGGGCTCACGCTGCACAGCCTCAACGGCGGCGACCTCGAGGCAGAGGGCTTCAACCCAATGTCGGCCTTTGGAGCCCTCTTCAAGCAAGGTACGGGCGAGGTGACGCCGGCTGAGTGGGCGAGCATGTACATTGTGGTGGGCGCGTCCTGCCAGGAGCTGCCGACCATCGCCGCCCTCCACAAGCTCGAGCCTAACAAGCCCATCGTGTGCTTCAACCTCAAGCTCGACACGCTGCGCGGTGATCTGGGCTTGCCAGCCTTTCCCAGCCGCAACGTCCATCATGAGTTCCTGTGCCGTATCAAGCCGGCCTATTACATGCGCCCGCGCTCGTACTCGCTCTCGCTCTCGGTGCCGCCCTTCCTCATCGCCTACTCGGGCGTGCTCTTCCGGCGCTACCCGGAGCCTTATCAGACGCTGCTCGACCGCGGCCGCGGCTCTTACCGGCGCGTCAACGCACAGCCAGAGCGACCCAACCTTGGCACCTTCAAGTCGCAGCTCACGTCCGCGCTCAAGCTCGCGGACGACAAGGCTGCCGCGTCCGCCATCTCGCAGGCGGGATACAAGCAGTCGACGTGGTGGGAGGATGATGCCGATGGCAAGGACGTCTCCAAAGACTGGAGGTTGTAAAAATCGCGAGTCGGTCCGCGCGTCCGGGGTATCGCGGCGAGGAAAAAAACATTTTTCAGTGAAAACGTGTCGCGGCAGCCACTCAGCTGACACCCACGCGCAAGCGGAGAATTCGTTTCACTCATGTACGTACGACGCAGACCCCGCCGCCAGTCAGCACACGCGTGTCACCGCACATCAAGAAACGATCCGTCGTGCCATCGCATTGTGATGTAGGAGCGTGCTGGTGCTATCCAGCGCACGCGCCTTCACGGCGCGCCACCGCGACGGTTCGCCGCCGTTCGTAATCTGCTCGTTGGTCCGCCGTCCGTCGCTCCTCTCTCGAGGGGGCCGCGGCGCACACTCGAGATCTACTCGAGATCGCCATCGGCCGCGTCGCCCTCCTCGCCCTCCTCGCCATCATCGTCGGCGTAAATGTTCTCGGCCATTTGCCATATTTGGAGGATGTTGTCCTCGGCGACGCTGGCGACGACCCAACAGTCGTTGGCGTTCCACGAGAAGTCGGACACCTTGGCCGTGTGCCCCCCATGGATGAAGAGCAGCTCCGGGGGGCCATCCTCTTGCTCGTCCGGCGTCTGCTCCTCACCAATCTTGGAGAGGTCCCACACATTGACGCGCCGGTCGGACGAGGCGGAGGCGAGGATGGTCTCGTTGAAGGGCGACCACATCACCTGGTGTACCTCCTCCGTATGACTTTCGAGCGAGTGCAGCTTCGTCTTGAGCGAGCGCATGTCCCATAGCGCCACCGTCTTATCTGCGCTGCCAGTGGCCAGGCAATACTCGGAGAAGGGGTTGAACGCAAGGCAGTTGATCTCTTTTGTATGCGCGTCGACGACGTGCTTGGCCTTGTCCGTGCGCGGGTCGCGCACGTCCCAGATCATCAGCTTGAAGTCGTCGCCCACCGAGCCGAACAGGTGCGCGTGATGCAAGTGGAAAGCAACGTCCTCGACGACGTTCGTGTGGCCCGTGTAAGTAGCTTTGGGATCGAGGATGTGAGACGTCTTCGTGGCGGCGGTGATGTCCCATTGGCAGATGATCGAGTCGTCCGAGCCCGAGATGAGCTGGCCCTCCTCGTGCGGGTTCCACGCGAGCCCGTACCCCTCCTTATTGTGGCCCTTGCACACCAGATCGGGCTCAAACGTGCCGTCCGGCTTGGGCTTCGACGGATGCTTCGACCAGTCGAAGACGTACACCTCGGACGAGATCGACTTGGTCGCGATCAGGTACGGGTTCTGCGGCATGTAGCGCGCGCGGTTCACCTCGCCGTCGTGGTTGATCTTCTGCGTGATCTCGATCTTGGCGTTCGCGCCGCCAAAGCCGCCTGCCTCGCCGCGCTCGTCGTCGTACTTGCGCACGTCCACCTCGGCGTCCTCGTTGGGCAGCTTGGCTTCGGCGATCATCAGATAGTTCTGCTCGCCTTCGGTCGTGTGCGTGCCCAGCACCATCCTGTGGATGGAGTAGTCCTTACCCGCGACCGCGCGCTTGTCAGGCAGCCACTGGCATGTCAGCGATGGCCACTCGAGCGCGTGGGTGACGACGAGGTCGTAGAGGAAGGGCGTGTTCTTCTTCCAGATCTTGTACTGCGGCAGGCGGTGCCGTCCAGTGACGCGATGTCAGCGCGCAGGGTTCTGGTGCAGAGGTGTGGCAGCGGCAGCGCGCGCAGAGAGCATCAATTCGGCTTTGCTGCTCGGTGTGCTCTGTGTGGCAGCGGGCTGAGAGGTGGCGCGCTCGCGAGAGCCGCAGTGAGCTGAGGGCGATGCTGATCCGCCGTCGCGCACCTCTTCATTGATCTGCTGCTCGACGCTGGTGTCATCGTCGGCCATGTCGATCGGCGCGAGTGGCGAAAGCGCCCTGGCGCAATGGGCTTCCCGCGAAGAGCAAGAGTTCACCGGTTCGAATAGTTTTCGAATGAAGCCTCATCATCATCATGCGACACACATGTCACGCTCTTGCGTCTGCCATTGCAAGTTTGCGCGTCTTGCAAGAGACGACGTGCCGTGACGTAAAAGTCGCCAAGCCTCATGGCCGAGTCTGTGCTGGCCGACGACCCAGCGCCGCCGATCGTTGACGAGGACGAGGAAGATGAGGCCGCGGCCGCCAACGATACCGCACCGCGTCGCGGGCGCCACGACGACCATCCCGCGCCCGCAGCCTCCAATGGCGGAGAGGAGAACGGAGCACCTGCGGCCAGCGATGAGGACACGAATGATCTTCTCGACCGCTGGACTGAGGCGAAGCGCCAAAAGAATTTTGCCAAGTCTGACGCACTGCGCGAGCAGCTGCGCGCGCGGGGCATCGAGCCCGACGCCGCGCGCCCTTCCCAAAAGCAGCTCGCGGCAACTGCCTCGCACGGCGGACGGCCGCCGCCTCCACCGCACATGGACGCGGAGACCGAGGCGAAGCTCGACCAGTGGGTGAATGCCAAGCGCGCCAGGGACTTTGCTACCGCTGACCGCCTCCGCGAGGAGCTGCGCGCCGCCGGGGTCGAGCCCGACGTGGTGCGCCCCGCGGGCGGCGGCGGTGGCGGTGGCGCATATGGCGGCGCCGCCGCGTATGGCGGCGGCGGCGCGTATGGCGGCGGCGGCGCGTATGGCGGCGGCGGCGCGTACGGCGCCGCTCACGCGCGCGACTCGCAGATCGAGTCGCAATTGGACAAGTGGGTGGCGGCCAAGCGCGCCAAGGACTTCGCCACCGCCGACCGCCTCCGCGAAGAGCTACGAAAGATGGGCGTAGAGCCCGATCGCGCGCGTCCCAATGTCCCATCGAGCATGTCGGGTGGCGGTGGCGGTGGCGGTGGCGGTTACGACCGCGGCGCGCCGCGCGGCTGGGACTACCCGCCGTCGCACGGATACGACTACCCACCGCCGCACCACGCCCCGCCCCCGCCCTATGGTGCCCATTACGGCGCGCCCGCGCCCTTCGGCGGGTATGCGCGGGGTCCGCCGCCGCCGCAGTATGGCGCCCACTATGGCGCTCCCGCTCCCTATTATGATCCGTATGCCCAGCCACCGCCCGCGGCCCATCAGGCCTACCCGCCGCAGTACCCGCCGCCTCGGGGCGGCGGCGGCCATCTCGACCCCCATACGGAGAGGCAGCTTGACCAGTGGGTGGCGGCCAAGCGCGCCAAGGACTTTGGCACCGCCGACCGCCTCCGCGACGAGCTACGAAAGATGGGCGTTGAGCCGGACGACGCGCGTCCCTCGGGCGGTTACGGAGGCGGCGGCGGCGGCCCGGCGAAGCGAACGCGCATGTATTGAGAAGGATGAGGAGGAGGATGACGATATGACGTGGCCGGCGCCGGGGGAGGGGGGGGGGATGAGTGGCGCGTCGCACATTGACGGTGCGAATCCCATCGGACGCGTCAAGAACGGCAACGGGCAACTCTCGACAGAGCGACAGGACCGCATGATGGTTGATGCGTGGTCCGTGGACCGTGACGCGACGTCGAGTTTTTGTGTGTTCGCGCTCCCTGCTATCTTTCATAGTCGTACAGGTGCCGAGGTGCGTTCCCGGCTACAGCTGTGCGAGCGGGAGGAGAGGTCCACCGTCCAGGGTCCGCGGCCGGGTATCACGGCCCCCGGCACAGATACCGAAATTCCCGATCAATTGTTCCCGATCCCGCGCTCAAGCTGTAGCGAGACGCGAAGAAAAAGGATTTATACGGCGGACAGCCGAGACCCCGACGGAGCCGGCGCGAGCGCCTGTAGGGTGTATGCCGCGGCCGGACCCGCGCAGACTCCGGACGAACGCGAACCAATGACGCGAACGTCGGCGGCCTCGCCGGGCGGCAGCCCTGGCCAACACGCGCCGCATCCCATTGGCGCTCTCCGACCGGACACGTGCGACGCGTCACGCAAACCTCTCCGTGTCGAGAGCACCCTGCGTCGATCTCACTCGATCTCACGCAGCACATGCCGCGCTCATTCACAGCGCCTCTCAAGCTGTCCTCTCTCTCTCTCTCTAGAACTCGATCTCTCCCTAGAACTCGAACTCGTCGTCATTCTCAGCGAAGCCGCGGTTGGTGCCTGCCCGGCTGACAAACGGCATCTGCGATATACGTAGACGACGCTCATCAGAGGTCATCAGAGGTCATCTGAGGTCATCAGTGGCAATCATCATCATGAGGTCTCGTCACCTGCGCGTAGAGCAGCCGGCCGAGGATGCGCCAGCCGGCGGGCACCTCTGCGATCCATCGGATCTGCACTCGGCCCTCCTCGTCGCCGAAGGCGTAGAACGCCTGGTTGTCGAACTCGCGCCGGTCAAGAGTCGCGACGTCTCCGCGGTCGATGAGCGCAATCACCTCGTGCTCGCTGCGGTCGGGAAACTCGATCCCGAGGGCCGTGCTGGCACAGACGACCCCGACTGTGTCGGGATGGCTGTCGAGCAGGGCCGAGCCAGGCAGGCAGACGACGCCCGACGAGCATGCCTCGCCTGTGAGCACGTGGTAGTTCCAGGTGCCCGGCGGCGGGAATGGCAGCGGCTGCGGCCGGAGCAGGTCATCGGTGCTCAGGCCCGGGAAGAAGCCGGCGAGGCAAACGAGCGCGGGAGCCGAATCTTTGGATACCGTCGAGAGTGGCATGAAGCGGTAGCCCGTGCTGTGTGATCCCTCCGGCCGTGGCGACCTGAGCGTGTTCGCAATGGTCTGCGAGAGGCCGCCCTTTTCGGGGTTATACGTCGTCGGGTCGATATCAAACACGTTCATGGCGGGTGTAGCGGCTCTACGTGCTGCCGCGGCTTGCGTGCAGACGGGTGTGCTGCCGTCCAGCACGAGCGCGAGCAGCGAGCAGGCGGCGAGCGACAGCATTGTAGATGGTTGGACCTCGCGCACGCTCGCTCGAGCGGAGAACGAAAACTGGGTCGTGTGAACAAAGTGAAGAGGCCTTTTGATGTTTGGGGACAGGGCACATTGGCCCACGCTGATCTTTTGCAGAGTTTTCTGTATCTGATGAATCGCATCGCAAAGCATGTTCCCAAATTTGGGTCGAGACCGAATGGCGTACTCCTGTGACCATGAGGGCTGCGGCAAGCGCTTCACGCGGTCGGACAAGCTCACGGCGCACAAGCGCTCGCACACGGGCGACCAGCCGTACGCCTGTGACCATGAGGACTGCAGCAAGCGCTTCTCGCAGTCGGGCAACCTCACGGCACACAAGCGCACACACACGGGCGACCAGCCCTACGCCTGCGAGCATGAGGATTGCGGCAAGCGCTTCTCAGTGTCGAGCAGCCTCGCGGCGCACAAGCGCACACACACTGGCGACCAGCCGTTCGCCTGCGAGCACGAGGGCTGCGGCAAGCGCTTCTCGCAGTCGGGCAACCTCACGGCACACAAGCGCACACACACTGGCGAGCGGCCGTACGCCTGCGAGCACGACGGCTGCGGCAAGCGCTTCACGCAGTCGGGCGACCTCACGAAGCACAAGCGCACACACACGGGCGACCAGCCGTTCGCCTGCGAGCACGAGGGCTGCGGCAAGCGCTTCACGCAGTCGGGCAACCTCACGGATCACAAGCGCACACACACTGGCGAGCGGCCGTACGCCTGCAACCACGAGGGCTGCGGCAAGCGCTTCTCGCGGTCGCACCACCTCAAGAAACATATGCGCACAAGCTCGCATGGCCAGTGCAGCCACAATGCGCCGGAGCACCTGTGTGACGACCTCGAGTGCGTCCAGCGGCGGGACATGCGCCGTCAGCTCGCCGTGGACTTTGGCCTGCAAAGAATCCACTCGCAAGCAGCACGCCCAGCGCCTGCCGTGCTCCCATCAACGCCGCAGCGCTCGGGTGGCAGCAGCCGCAAGCGCCCTCAAGAGGCCGAGGACTGGTACGAGGACGAGGAGGGCATGCAGCTTGCTGTGGCCCTGTCGGCCTCCGTCACAGAGGCGGGCCTTCCCTATGAAAGGCGACAGTGGCTGGCCGGCCGGCCGGCTCACATGCAAGGCGCTTCTTCCAGCTTCGACATGGAACATACAGGCAACAACGACGAGTTGGATGAGGTGGAGTTGGAGGTGGAATTGGAGGAAGAGGGTCCTTGCTTCGGCTGCTGCTTGGGCGGGGAAGTGACCTTGATCGGCACGGCGCGCGATCGACCAGACCCGTCCGAACCCGACGGCGGGTGGGGATACACCCCGTGCTGCGGGCAGGCGGTGCACTTTGACTGCCTCGGGCGCTGGCTCACCCCGGACGATCCTGACCACGGTAGGCTGGTGGAGTCAACGAGCGGGCTGGTGGCCATCGAGCTCAAGTGCCCGTTTTGCAAGAAGGCGCTCTCCCGCTCGCGCACGCGCATGCTGATGGTCTAAGCCTAATGTGTGAATCTTGTTGATCTCGTGCTGTCGTGTCTGGCGTGTCGGTTTTGATCTGTTGGCCTCCGGCGCGCTTCGGCCGCTTGTCCCAAACAATAACTACGGTCGATCCGGCGTCGTACACTCGCTCTCTCGACTCTTCGGTGTCTGGGCGACAACTCGCATCGCGCAACCCGGCGCGCCAACACCTGACCGCATTGTAGATCGGTTCAGCACTTGTGTCGGTCTGCCACGACGTGCGCGTGCGACTGAAGACACGCTGCTGCGTGTGCGGGACAGTGGATAGCGTAGTAAGGTGTTGCTTGTGGCGTCAACACGGACGACCGATACGCGTTGACGGTTGAGCTCCCCAGATCACGCATCAGTGGCGCACTTTTTTGACCTAGGGGGACCTTCCCACTACTCAGGTAATTACCCCATAGGCTTTGAACACTGCGGTGGGGCGCACTTTTTTGACCTACGGGGGGACCTTCCGCACTAGCCACTACTCAGGTAATTACCCCATAGGCTTTGAACACACTGTGGGGCGCACTTTTTTGACCTAGGGGGACCTTCCCACTACTCAGGTAATTACCCCATAGGCTTTGAACACTGTGCATCACGTGGACGCACCTCTTCGTACGCTTACGTACGCTCGATAACGCGTGGACACCCCTTCCGAGAACCCTTCGTGCCCCCTCACTCCGCCTCGTGCCCCCCCCTCCGCACTCGTGACTAGCGCTCACCACATCGCTCACCACATCGCTCACCACGGCGCTCACTTGGCGGTCACCACATCGCTCACCACATCGCTCACTTGGCGCTCACCACGGCGCTCACTTGGCGCTCACCACGGCGCTCACTTGGCGCTCAGGATCTTCAGCGCCGCGCCAAACTTGTCGATTGCCTCGTTCACCTCCGCCTCGCTGATGACGAGTGGCGGCACGAAGCGAACCACCCGTGGCCCAGCGGGCACAGTGAGCATCCCATTCTCCATAAGTTTGGCCACAACGTCCGCTGCAGCGAAGCCGCATGCTTCTTCGAGCTCGCAACCAACAATGAGACCCCAGCCGCGCACCTCCTTGATGACGCCCGGATACGTCGCCACGAGCGCTCGGAGGCCCGCGCGCAGCTGCTCGCCACGCGCGTTCACATTCGCCAAAACATTGTCCTCTTCGAACGCCTTCATCACCGCGTTACCTGCCGCGCACGCGAGCGGGTTGCCTCCAAAGGTAGAGGCGTGGTCGCCAGGGCCGAATACGTTGGCGCTCTCCTTGCAGCACATCGCGCCGATCGGCACGCCGCCGCCGAGCGCCTTGGCCGTCGTGAACACGTCGACCTCAATGCCATGCTTCATGTAGCCCCAGAACTCTCCAGTGCGCCCCATGCCCGTCTGCACCTCATCCGCCATCAGGAGCGCGCCCGTCGCGTCGCAGAGCTCGCGTGCCGCGCGGTAGAACTCGGTGGTCGCCGGCGTGATGCCGCCTTCGCCCTGCAGCGGCTCCATCATGATCGCCGCCACCTTGCGCCCGCGCCTGAAGAGCCTCGAAAAGAAGCCGCCGTTGATCTTGGCCACCATCTTCTTCAGCGCTGCCACGTCATTGTACGGCACGTACTCAAAGCCCTCGACCATCTTACCTCCGTAGCCAAAATTCTTCTGGTACTTGGCCTGGCCAGTGGCCGTGATCGTCGCGAGGGTGCGCCCGTGGAACGAGTTCAGCGCCGTGATGATCACCGGACGCTTGGCGCCGAGCTTGGTGATCGCGTGCCTTCTCGCGAGCTTGATCGCGGCCTCGTTGGCCTCCGCGCCCGAGTTGCAGAAGAAGGCGCGGTCTGCGCACGAGGAGTCCACCAGCCGCTGTGCGAGCTCGCCCTGCTGCGGGATGTAGTACAAGTTCGATACGTGGTTCACCTCACGCATCTGCTCTGTGACTGCCTTGATCAGCCGCTCGTCGGCGTGGCCAAGGCAGCACGTCGCAATGCCCGCAGCGCAGTCGAGGTACTTTTTGCCCTTGTCGTCGAACAGGTAGCAGCCTTGGCCATGCGACACGACGAGCGAGAAGCGTCCGTACGTTTTCATGACGACCTTGTCAAAGGCGGCTGGGTCGAAGGCTGGCTTCGCGGCGGGCGTCGCGGGCGTCGCGACCAGCTGCGGGAGAGGCGTGCGCGGCGACGACCGCGCGGAGATGCCCACGCCACGCACGCCGAGCTCGAAGGCCGTGAGAGAATTGACCAAAAGCAGGAATGCCGTCAGGAGCCTTGCCATGTGCGCTGGCGATGTGCCTCGCTCCGGCGCGGTCTCGGTGCGAGAGAGAGGAGTTGATGCAATCAAGAGGCTTGACGAGAAGTGGTTTCAGGTGGAGACCAACGAAATGGCGGTCCGTTACAGCTCATCTGGCGGACTCAGCATACGTTCAAAAACACCGGGGGGAGCCGGGACACATACGGGACACACGGGCGCACACGGGCACACGGATCACACAGACTACCGTATCGGGTGCGTGCCCGGCTCCCCCAGAGGGATCTTATCGGCTGAACCGGTCCCACGGTACCAATCAACTTCAGACGACACTTTCTGCCGTCCGGTGTGCCGCGGAGCGGTGTCTTGATGATGATGTGCTTTTCCGCATCCCGGCTATGCGCGGTTTGGCCCCACCATCCGCCCTCTTACCGCCCTCCGGACGTGTGTCAGAGCTCTCCGCAGGGGGGGGGCGCACAGGCACGCGCGCACACCGCGCGGTGCACGCACACACTCACACAACGGGACCCACAAAAGCTCACCACACTACATGCGTGCATGCGTGAGACACACTCATCCCATTGCAATCAAATTGCATCCCCTTTGGTCGAAGACGGCCATGGAAGGTCCTCGAAGAACGTCCTCGAAGCCGCGGAGAGCCATCGCGGGCGTGGCCGCGCGCTCACCATGTGGCGCTCGTCTCACTCTTCGATGGCACGCAAAGAAGGTCACGGCCAGCGCGCGCTCGCCATGGCGCTCGCCTCACTCCTCAATAGCGAGTGCAAACGAGGATTGCTGCCGACCTTGCAACAGGGCGCCCTTATCTCCAGATTCAAACCTGAGAGCTTCGTCGTACGTCGTGATCGCGTCCATGTATCTCTTGAGCCCGTGAAGCGCGGCCGCCTTGCGCGCGTACCTGACATCGAAGGCCAATCAGCGGCAATTAGAGGGCAATCAGAGGCCCATCAAAGGCCAATCAGAGGGCCATCGATGGTCGATCAGAGGGCAATCAACGCATTTCGAGACGGTCTACCTGCCAATCGCAATCCGCGGCCATCAAGAGACCATCAAGAGGCCATCAAGAGGCCATCAAGAGGTCACCAAGAGGTCATCAAGAGGTCCTCAAGAGGTCCTCAGCAGCGTACCCCTTGGACCACTCAGGCTCGAGCCCAATGCAGCTCTCCGCGTCCGAGAGAGCGACATCATACGAGCCCGCCGCCGCGAGCGCTCCCGATCGGTTCGAATAGAGCACGGCCGACATCTCATTATCCAGAGCGTCGGAGTAACAGCGCGCTGCCTCGTCGTACCGACCCTCTTTGAATGCGACGTTGCCGAGCTCCTTGGCCCTCTCGGCCGCGGCCTTGCGCTCCTCCGGGCTCCTTTGCATCGCCGCCCACGCCCCCTCGCCCGTTGGCTGCGCCTGCGCCTCCGCCGCCGCGCTGTCGCGGGCCGCCGCCGCCATGAGACCCGTCAGTTCTGGCGCCGTACCGAGCGCTTTGGTGGACTCTGCTGGCTGCTTCTGCGCCTGCTGCATCTGCTTCATCGACGCCGACGCCGCTTCGGTCGCCTTGCGTGCATCGGCGGCCATCTTCTCGGCGGCGAGCCGCGTCTTCTCCATGGATTGCTGCGCGGCCGCGGATAAGGAGCCGAAGAAGCCACCCTTCTTGGCCGCCACCTTCGGTGCCTCTGCCTCGGCGGTGGTGTTGCCCCAGACCGATTCCTCGGCGGCAGCCGGTGCGCCCGCCGCTGCCGCCGCCGGCGCCGCCGCCGCCGTCTGCTTGAGCCGCACATCGGCAGCAGCTTGTGCCATTTGCTGGTTCGAGGGCTCCACTTCAAGCCCGGCCTCGTACGTCGCCAATGCCTCGTCGTATCGGCCTAGGCCGTACAGCGCGGCGCCCTTGCGCGAGTAACCCTTGGCCCACTGCGGTGCGATAACAAGGGTCGCCTCGGCGTCTGCGAGTGCAGCATCAAAGCGGCCGAGGGCGGCGAGCGCCCCCGACCGATTGGAGAGGAGCGTGTGGCTGGGCGGTCCGAGGGCGATCGCTTGCGTAAAGTGTTCCACCGCTTCCAAGAACCGGCCGTCCTTGAAGGCCGCGTTGCCGAGCGCCTTGAGGTTCTCCGCCATGATCTCGCTTTTTCTTCCCCGGGGTCCTCGCGCGGCAGTACGGGAGTCGCACCCAAGGCACGCAAAACGCGAGAGAAGGGCGCGCGGGGCCGGAGTCGCCGCGGGTGTGAGCGTGAACAGTGCACGTTCCGGAGGAAGGTGTCTTCAGGCTGTAGCTGCCCTGCTCACTACTGCAGCGGTTCACACAGCGGAGTGCGGCGGGATGCCCGCAGTATGCAGGAGGAAATTCGTCCGGATTCGAAAATAAAGCGGGGGTCCTCGGCCGCGAAAGTCAGTCGCAAGAGCTCAGATGTGCTTCGTTTACTCGAGATACTACATGTATTTATACCTCTAGAAAGTTAAAATACCTATGTAGACAATCATGCCCCCGGTCAGCCCGGGTCGCGCGGATGCTCGGGATCTTCGCCATCTGCGCCACCTCCAGCAGCTCCCAGAGCCCCGCTGCTGCCCTCTCGACCTGCACCCCCTCGCGCCGTACCGAGCGCATCAATGCGCCGATGGAGCTCGTCACTCTGCTGTATCCACAGCTGCTCCATGTGCTGCCAGACAATCTCATGATCGCCGGGGAAGCGTGCGAAGTGTTCGTACTCGCCGCCCAATTGGCGCATCACGCCGCTCCACATCGAATCTCGAAGCGCTCCCGATGGCACCGTGATGGGCTCCGTCATCATCGCGAGCGCTGCCACATCATCGGCCTCGCACAAGTACCACACGTTCCTCTGCAGCTCGGCATGCAGCTGCTCGCGTGCCCAGCCCGCGTAGCCCGCGACACATTTGATGCGGGGCGGGGCAGTAGGAGCGCCACCTAAGACCACGCCGTCGTCACGTTCACCCTTGTCGCCGCTGGCCGCCGTGGAGGCACGCACGACCTCGAAGGCCTCGCGCACTTCTACAAAGTGGCTCGTGCAGAAGAGACCGTCGCTGACAAAGGCCGAATGGGGCAGACCCTCGCACTGATGCAGCAGCAGCAGCTGCCTCTCGGACACGTCACCGCCCTTGTGCAGCGGCGCGTCGCCGAGGGTAGGGCCGAGCGCGGCGCGAAGCTCGTCCGGCACCGTCGCGCCCAGGCTCAGGCCGAGCGGCTTGTTGATGACCACGCCCGTCACGGCGTCGTCGTCGACCGAGACCAACAGGATCACGGCGTGGTGCAGCGACGGCTGCTTGATGCACGAGACTGGGTGCGTGAGGAGCAGGCTACCAGCGCGCACGGTCTCGCTGCGGCGCACCGTCACCAAGCGTTCCACCGCGCTCGGGCTGCCACAATCGAATGCGTGCTTGCTCTCAAGCGACGCCCCGCCGGCGACTGCGAGGCTCAAGGTGCGGATAGCCTTTAGGCCTGCGTCCACAGGATCGACGTCGCGCATGCCGTCGCGCGCTGAGCGCACAGCGGCGCGCGCGCTCGTCTCCGGCGCGTAAAACTCGCCGCGGTTAAACTCGGTGAGGCGGCGAGCCAGCTCTTGGCCCGCCGAGCCACTCAGCTCAGGCAATCGGACGAGCTCTCGACTCCGCCGGTCGAAGAGCAGCTCTGGCTGCGCGATGAGCAGCGCCTTACTCATCGGCGCGGCGTCTAGCTGCCGCGCCATACGTAGGAGCGTGCGGTATAGCGTGGGTAGCACAGGGTTGGCCATGATCGATCGCGGCGAAGGAGATGCGAGCGTGCCGGACGGGTGTGAATCACAGATCGAGCGCAAATACCCATGGAGTGTTGTCGCTTCCCCGTGCCCAAACATGGCTGCGACGTGCACAAATTGTTGGATGTTTCAGATTTTGTCTCGATTTGCAATAGCGACGTCGGATTACTTATGGCGCGCGTTTTCGCTTTCGTTGCGATGCTCCTCAGCTTCGCGGCGGCGGCCTTCGTGCATCCCGCGGGCGCCCGCGTGCGCCGGTCATCGACGACAGCCATAGCCGCGTGCCGTTCGGCGACGCCGGCCATGCTCGCGCCCATTCCACTCGCCGGCGCGAGCGCTCCTTCATTTGCTGCCGCAGCTGCCACTGCGGTCCCAGCGTCACTGCTAGTCGCCGACGTGTTCGACGCGATCTCGGGATTTGCGAACTCACCCGCGGTGCTGCTCATTCCCATCGGCGCCGGGTCGCTCGTGGCCGCTGCAATCATCTATGTCCTCGTCAAGTCTGCTGGCTGATCATCAAGTACTCTCAGACCTGAACTGAACAGCGCGGAGTCAATGCGCCATGATAGCCGCATGCGTTGAGCGTGTTACAGGTACTATGCATGAGCGTCTCGATAGTATGGGTGCAGAAAATTCGCTCAAACAGCAACCGCAGCCGCAATCGAGAAGAGCTACGGCAGACATCTCGATCTCCGACCGTCCGACGTTCTCGGGTACGTTTGCGTCCCGCCGCCGCGGAGAACGGTGGGTCCTAGCGTCCTACCGCAACGCAGTCTTATTCTCTCTCATCTAGACTCTCGGCCGGAGACTCACGCGGACAGACTCTCCGAGGGGATAGAACCATGCTAGTGACCGATCCGCACACTCTACTGCCGCTTGAGCGGGTTGAACCAGCCGCTGCCATCGTTGAGCGGATTATCGAGCGCATTGAACCACTGCTGAATCGGGTTGTTCGCCTTCTCGACATTCTCCTTGGTGGCGAGCTTGACCGGATCGTCCTCGAACTCCTTGATCCTACGGGGGAGGATGAGGGCGCCGAGTCAGTGGACGTTGCAACAGAGCGCTTAACGACGGAGCGACGGCGGCGGCGGCAACACGGTTTGCAGCACACCTGTAGCCATACTCAAATTTGTCATTCGTGTTCCTCAGGAACGGATAGGAGCGGAAGGCACCCTTGAGCAGCTCGTCCTCGTTGTTGAAGATGGCGAGCGACAGGGCCTGATCTTCGGAGGAGCTGCGGGGCACAGCGATGCCACCCACGGGGTACCATTTGCTCTGTTGGCCCGTCGAGTCAACGGTCCGGATGAGCACCATGTATTCAGGCGCACCACCGGCTTTAAGCTTCTCAAAATTCTCTGCTGCCTTGTCGCGCTTCGCCGCGACAGCCGACTTTGGCTTTTCCGCCTTGGCCTTCTCCTTCTCCTCCTTTGCCGTGGGCTTTCCAAAGCCCTTAGCCTGCATGGCCACCCCGATGCTGTTGGTTCTGCTGCTAAGTAGGCTGCTGCTGCTGAGCCGACTCGGTGTGGGCACGAACGCAGCCGAGAGCAGCATCGCACAGACGGCGAGCATCGCGGCTGGGCTCGGGCGAGGACGAAAGAGATGCACTTTCCGAGAATCTTCGCACGCCGTGTCGAGCGAACACAGCGAATGAAATGTGCGCAAAAAAGTCGTGAGGGGAAGCCACTCGCGCGACGCTGCCGGGGCGTAGGGTCGCATGCTATAGGAACATGTAGGAACGTTCCTCCACTACAGGTTTGTATTTTAGTCAGACAGACTCTTACGGTAGCCGCTTTGACGGACAGCCAGTCAGTCGAGTAGCTTGCTTGCTTGAGGGCGGGGCGGCGCGCGGCGCGGGTTGCCGGGTTCCATCGTCAGACGTCACTGTTCTAATCACTACGTCATACGTGCCGCTCATCAACGTTCCACCTGGACTTTGCCGTATCTGGCCGTATCTGGCCGTATCTGGCCGTATCTGGCCGTATCTGGGCCTAAGCAACCGGCACCGGGGTGGGTGCGCGTGCAATAGGAGTCGCACCCTTGGGCGAGGCGGCGCGCCTCGGCGCGCTCGAGGCGCTCGCCTTCTTGAGAGGCGTCGACTTGAGCTTCTCCTCAAGCATCTTCTGCTCGAGTGCTTGCTTTTCCTCGAGCTCCTTCTTGGCCGCCGCCGCGGCCTTGAGCTTGGCCGCAGCGGCGGCGGCCTCAGTGCCCGGCTTGCTGATCGCCTCCTTGACGCGCTCCTGCGCCGCGAGTCGTGCGGCTTCGCGCTTCTCCTCCTCGTGGCGTTTGAACGTGAGGCACTTGTCGGTGATCCAATCATCCGAAGGCACCCACACGAGCTCATCCCCCGGCAATGGCGGCGTGGCGAGCGTGCTGCACACGGCCGGATCCTGCTGGATCGTCATCGCGAACCGCCGAACCTTGTCGTAGTCGAGCGACTTCATCCGGTGCGCCACCACGAAGTCATCAAACATGAGTCCAATCAACGCCTCTTCCTGCGTGTCACTCAGGTCCTCGAAGCCGCGCTGGCGCGGCGGCGGCGGCGGCGGCGGCGGCTTGGGCGGGCGCTTGTCCGCCGGCGCCGCCTCGGGCGCCTCCTTCTCCTTGCCCTTGGGTTTCACAGAACCATTCAGGCCGGGGGGGCCCTTGGGTGGTTTCGGCTTTGCCGGCGAGGCCGCTCTGGCGGATTTGGGCTTCCCCGGCGAGGCTGCCCTCGCAGACGAGCCGCCGCCGCCGCTGCCGCCGCCTCCGCCTCCGCTGCCGCTGCCGCTGCCGCTTCTGCTGCTACCGCTACCGCCTTCGCTGCTGCTGATGCTGCTCGCGGCCACAGGCGCAACCAGCGCACGAAGGTTCTCCGAACCGTCCTTGGTGGAGGCGGTGAGCCAGCCGTGCGCCTGCGCCTGCCCCTCGAGCGCCACGCGCGCGCGCGTGGCGCCGCCCGGCTGCTCACGTGTCTCGAGCACCGTCACGCGCGTGCCCGCCGGTAGCTCACTAACCTTGTCCGAGCTGAGCTCCTCACCGGCACGGACGAGCGCGGGCTTGGCGGACGCAATCTCGTGCGTGGGCGGCTTGGCCGACAGTGCGGGCGCTGGTGCCTCTGGAGGTAGTGGCGGCGGCACCGGTGGCATCACCGGCGCAGGCTGCAGCCCGCCCGGACCCTTGCTCCTGCTGCTGCTGCTGCCACTGCCGCTGCTGTTCCCATCGCTGACCTTGCCCTTGGCTGTAGCCGGCTTGGGCGATGCTGGCGCCTTGGGCGGTTTGGGTGATGCGGCCGACTTGGGAGGTGCGGTCGGCTTGGGCGGCGCGCTCGCCGGTGCTTCGCGGCCGCCCGTGGGTAGGACATCCTCTGCAAAGGACACTCGCCTCGTGCTCGGCAGCTTCTCCGGCGGCGCGGGCTTCAATTTTGCTGGAGAGGGCGCGCCCTTGCCGGGTGGCTTCGACTTGGTGGGCGTTCCGGGTCGCACGGACACGGTCGCGGTCTTCGCCATCGACCTCCACGACTCCAATTCGAGTCAAGAAAGCGAAGGGAGGCGCTCGCTGTTTTGGGACCGTGAATGACAAAGTCCATCGCATTTTCGTTTGGCACCTCGAATCATCTACATGTACCCTACTTTTTCAAGGAGAACAAGTCCGGAAAACTTCTAGCATGCGACTATCGTCGGCGATGCTCGCGCCATCCGCGGCGCTCGCGCGGCGGCGCGGTGGCGGCGCGCGCGCGCTCTCGTCGACTCCGATGACCTCCTTCTTCAAAGGTGTGTACCCAATCATGGCGACGCCCTTCAATCCCGACGAGACGCTCGACCTCGACGGCTTCCGCAAGTCGATCGCATTCATGGTGGATGCAGGCGCGCAAGGAGCGACCATCACGGGCGTGCTCGGTGAGTCGAACCGCATGACGGATAAGGAGCGTGAGGCGCTCATCCGCGTCGCGGTCGATGTCGCCGGCACGTGCGGCCGCCCGTTCCGCGTGTGCGTCGGCACGTCGCACGCGGGCATCTCCGCGACGGCCGATCTGAGCCAGATGGCGCAGGATCTGGGCGCCGATGCCGTGATGGTGACGCCGACCAAGGAGCTGGCGCCAACGCCGGACGATATGCTCGTTGAACTGTACGCACGTGTCGCCAAAAAGTGTCCTGGGCTGCCGATTGTGCTGCAGGACCACCCGGCCTCGACCCAAGTACACATGTCAGTGCCGCTGCTCTGCCGCATTGTGCTGGAGGTGCCGACGGTGACGTGCATCAAGCTCGAGTCGCTGCCCACGCCCGCGAAGATCGCCCAGGTGCGCCAGAAGTGGGCGCAGGTGCCGCCCAAGCAGGAGTGCACCATCTTGACCGGCCTGGGCGCGCTCTACGGCGGCTTCGATCTCGAGCAAGGCACCGAAGGGTTCATGACAGGATTTGCCTTCCCTGAGATCCTGGCGGCGATGAACCACGCGGCGCAGGCGGGTGACATGGAGCGCGCGCACGCGCTCTACGCGCGCTTCCTGCCGCTCATGGTCTTTGAGCAGCAGCCCGGGGTCGCTGTACGTAAGGAGCTCTACCGACGTCGTGGCCTCCTCAAGAGCGGGCACGTGCGAGCGCCAGCGCCGAGCTCCGTCAGCCCAGTGCTCGCCAAGGCGCTCGAGAAGCTGCTCGTACGCACCTTTGGGAGCGGATGTGACCTCACCAAACCGCTCCCCGCCGAGGTCTTTACTTGACGCGCTCCGAGAGTGAGAGACGCAGCAGACTCGACTGAGGTTCGGCTCAGCAGCGTTGTGCGGCCTGCACCGCCTCAGCGTGGTCGAGTGCGCGGCGGGACGCCAATGAAGAACATGAAGACACGGCGGCGTGTGTTTTTACCTTGTTCAAGCCCAATTGTTCAATCTTCAAAAGTCGCTTCAGCCTTCACCGGCTTGTAAGTGGTGGGCCCTGCAAACAAGAATATGGTTACCGGCCCGACAACCGTTAAACTCGCGATGCTCCCCCGGCGGCATGATCTCCACACCTCCTCATGCGACCAGGCACCACCCTGGCCACCTCCAGCCGCAGCCCGATCTCATTCTGATGATCGTAGCCTTTCCGTTCTCCAAATCCTATCGAAGCCTATCGCATCCTATTGCAGCCTCTCCGATCTCCGATCTCCGCATGCGCACATGTTTGGTCGATTGCGCATCAAGTGATTCGTTCAAAGGTTCCGTGTGCAAAGCACCAACTTCAAAGGCGACTTGTTGCCTTTTTTGTTTGGCTACCCCCAGTTGTAGACGTTGGCTCGCGCTCCACCGAAGTGCTTCAAGTCTTCGGACACCTCCTCCTTCAGAAACGAGTCGACGGGCAAGCCCGCTTCCGCCTGCATAAGCATCTTCTTGAGAAGGCGTAACTGGTGGCTAATCGGCTCCCGTGCTACTAGGAGCTTATCCTCGACAATCTGCATCGCCGTCATGCCGTCAGCCTCCGTGAAATCGCTATCGTCGACGTCCACACGGATATCGGTGCGCGCGCCCGCGTCGAGCAGCGGCTTGGCACAGTTCGGATGCACGTTCAGCACGGCGTAGTGCAACGCCGTTTTGCCTTTGGCCTTCATGTCCAGGTTGGCGCCGCGCTTGACGAGCTCTGCCACGAGGGTCTCGTGGTTATGGATGCACGCCTCGATCAAGAGCGTAAATTTGTACTGGCTGATGCTGGTCGTGTTTATGTCCCCACCACGATCGATCCAGCTGAGCACTTTGCCCATTCGTGCCACCTGGGTGCCCGACGGCGGAACGTCGCGTCCATACCATGCCACATCGTCGTCGCGGTCGAGGTATGTAACGGCCTCCGTGAGGCCAATGTGGTGCTGGCTGGTGTAGGCTGGTGAGCGTGTTGGCAGGCTGTTGATGTAGTGAGGGCCGGGTGCACGGGGCTGCCTCGGGGGCGAGCGCCTCGCCATTTTTCACCGGGTGAGGGCGGTGGCGGCGAGGGCGGAGGCGACCATTTTTGGTGTCGTCCTCAAATTTCTCGGCGCCGTATCGAGCGAATTTTGGGATTGAAAGTCTTCTCTCGCATCTTCTCTAGGTTGTCCTCTGAAGGCTCGGAATCTCGATTGCGACCATTTTGTTCGTGGATAGTGACACGGAGTGTCTCTGAGGAGAAGCTAGTATCATCGCGCCGCGTTCAATCACTCTCGACTACCGGAAGTTCTTCTAACTTCTGGTGGGTCAGGGAACGCAGGCATTCTTGCGCTCTCGCTCGTCTTCGCGACGCCCGTCGGTACCGTGCCGGCGGCTATCGTCGAGACCGAGCGCGAAGTGGACGATGCTACAGCAGTGGTACGCGCAACAGCGCGTTTCTCTCTCCGCTCGTCAGCTTTTTCAGCGTGTTGGAGTGCAAAATGCAGGGCTGGATTCCAGGCCCGCCCCCTGTGCTCGCCACAGGGTGACACGTTCCAGAACGCGCGCCTCGCATATGATGAACATATGATGCGGGCGATTCTCGTCCCGCTCACGATATCGACGGCGTGCCAGCAGTCACTCATGCCATCGACCCACTCATGCCGTCGATGACATGGTGTGCGTCTGCACGGCGTCACGCCGCTCGAGCTGCGTGCTGGCGGTTTCGCAGATTCCGATCTTGCTGGTGGCCCAGCGACTGGAGCACTCCTTTCTCTCTTCATTGCAAGAGAAGGCAAGAGAAGGGCCAGCTGCTCTTCCGTATCATATCGGTCAGTTATTCTCTATCGACGGCAGTCAGACGAGGGCGTCCATGTGCTACACTGCTACTGCGTCACGCCCGAGTCGGCTCAGCCCTATGAGACAGCTTACCTCGCCGCTTCGGGCAAGATGATGCCCGCCGCCACAGCCAGCTTGGCTGAGCTTCGATACGCGCTGCTTACCTCGCTTTCTGTGCTTGGGGCGGCAGAGGCCGTCACATCTGGCTGCTCAGTGCGTGCGCAGTTTATCGCCCTCGTGGGCATGACGCTCGCCGCCTCAGCCGGCTTGGCTGAGCTTCGATACGCGCTGCTTCGATACGCGCTGCTTCCCTCGCTTTCTGTGCTTGGGGCAGCAGAGACCGCCACCGGCTGCTCAGTGTGCGTGCAGTTGATCGCCCTCATGGGCATGACGCTCACCGCCTCAGCCGGCTTGGCTGAGCTTCGATACGCGCTGCTTCCCTCGCTTTCTATGCTTGGGGCAGCAGAGTCCGCCACCGGCTGCTCAATGCGTGAGTCCGCCACCGGCTGCTCAATGCGTGCGCAGTTGATCGCCCTCGTGGGCATGATGCTCGCCGCCTCAGCTAGCTTGGCTGAGCTTCAATACGCGCTGCTTCCCTCGCTTTCTGTGCTTGGGGCCGCCACTGGCTGCTCAATGCGTGCGCAGTTGATCGCCCTCGTGGGCATGACGCTCGCCGCCTCAGCCGGCTTAGCTGAGCTTCAATACGCGCTGCTTCCCTCGCTTTCTGTGCTTGGGGCCGCCACTGGCTGCTCAATGCGTGCGCAGTTGATCGCCCTCGTGGGCATGACGCTCGCCGCCTCAGCCGGCTTGGCTGAGCTTCGATACGCGCCGCTACCCTCGCTTTCTATGCTCGGAGCGGCAGAGGCTCTGTTCGGGGGCGCGCCTCACGACGGAGCAGCCGCTCACGCCGAGATGGCTTCTTTCTCAGCAGCCAACAAGGACGCAGCCGGGAAGCCGCGGTGCTTCAATTTCTGGGCTTCATTTCGCTCACGCGTGAGCGGGGTGGTCGAGATCAAGCGAGTCTCCTCCCTCCGTTCCTCACGAGCCACAGAAGGGCGAGCTCGGGTTCGCTTCACGCGCGATGAGTGGTTCCCTTCTACTTACAGTCTACCATCCAGGATGCGCAAGCCGCGCTTCTGAGTTGCTGAGTGTTCGATACGTCATCACATACCAGGATGTGTATGCCGCATCTCATTGCGAGCTACATACTGGTCGTGTACCAATGTCAGCCGCATCATAGCATGCGGCAGACCGTGACTCTTACCCGAAATGGCAGCCTTCTCTGCAGCCAATCGGGACGCAGCAGGGAAGCCTCGGTGCTTCAACTTTTGGCATCGGGCGCCTGCCGCAACCCCGTCTGTCGTTTCGCTCACGCGTGAGCGGAGGATTGAGCTGTGCGCCATAGCGCTACGAGTCTCCACCCTTCGCTCCACACGAGCTACTTCATGGCAAGCTCTGGTTCGCTTCACGCGCGAGGAGTCTTCGCCCTCTGATCCACAGTCCGCCATCGGGATGTGCAAGCCGCACCAAAGATGTGCAGACAATCGATTCCACCATGCAGGATATGTATGCCGCGCCTTTCGACGTGCGAGCTACATACTGAGGTGGGTTAGATACTTGTCCACCAACCGGATGTTCACGCCGCATCTCTCGACATGCGAGCCACAACCTGGTTGTGTATGTGTCTGCCGCATCGTAGCGGGCGGCATACCGTGACTCGATCGTATGATTGTTGATAGTATGATTGCGATTCAGACATTCATGATTCTCTATCCTCCCGTCGAGACGCGCTCGTACTTGCGCTCACGATGCCCTTCTTTGGCGTCTGGCCGCCGATGATGTCGATGTGCTCTCGCCGTCCAAATAGGACGTTTATACCGCTCTCGCCATCGGGCAGAGTGATCGTACAAGTCGAGACGCACTCGTTGTGCGCTCATGGTACTCGATGCCCTTCTTTAGGCGTTGGACCGTGCTTCCGCCGCGGTGCTCTCGCCGTCCACATAGGACGTTTGTACCGCTCTCGCCATCGTGCCGGGCGATCGTACAAGTCGAGACGCGCTCGTTGTGCGCTCGTGGTACTCGATGCCCTTCTTTGGCGTCGGACCGCCGCCGCCGCTGTGGTCAGCTCTCGCCGTCCACATAGGACGTTCATACCGCTCTCGCCATCGTGCAGGGCGATCGTACAAAGCGAGACGCGCTCATTGCGCGCTCATGGTACTCGATGCCCTTCTTCGGCGTCGGACCGCCGCCGCTGTGTGCTCTCGCCGTCCACATAGGACGTTTGTGCCGCCGCTCTCGCCATGGTGCAGGGCGATCGTTCAAGACGAGACGCGCCCTTTGTGCGCTCACGGTGCTCGATGCCCTTCTTTGGCGTCGGACCGCCTCCGCTGTGTGCTCTCGCTGTCCACATAGGACGTTTGTACCGCTCTCGCCATCTGGCAGGGCGATCGTTCAAGTCGAGACGCGCTCTTTGTGCGCTCACGGTGCTCGATGCCCTTCTTTGGCATCGGACCGCCGCCGTCGCTGTGCTCTCGCCGTCTACATAAGACGTTGATACCGCTCTCGCCATCGTGCAAGGTGAACGTACAAGTCGCGAGACGCGCTCGTTGTGCGCTTATGGTACTCGATGCCCTTCTTTGGCGTCAGGCCACCGCCGCCGCGGTGCTCTCGCCGTCCACATCGGACGTTTATACCGCTCACCCGCCATCGTGCAGGGCAATCAGTCTAGTCGAGACGCGCTGTTTGCGCTCACGGTGCTTGAAGCCCTTCTTTAGGCGTTGGACCGTGCTGCCGCTCCTGTGCTCTCGCCGTCCACATAGGACGTTTATACCGCTCTCGCCATCGTGCAGGGCGATCAGTCAAGTCGAGACGCGCTCATTGTGCGCTCATGGTTCTCGATGCCCTTCTTTTGCGTCAGGCCGCCGCGCCGCAGCTGTGCTCTCGCCGCCCACATAGGACGTTTGTACCGCGCTCTCGCCATCGTACAAGTCGAGACGCGCTCGAAGCGCTCATGGTTCTCGATGCCCTCTTTGGCGTCGGACCGCCGCCGTCGCTGTGCTCTCGCCGTCCACATAGGACGTTTACATACCGCTCTCGCCATCGTGCAAGGCGATCGTACAAGTCGAGACGCGATCTTATTGCGCTTCCTGGTTCTCGATGCCCTTCTTTGTCGTCGGACCGCCTCCACTGCTGTGGTCTCGCCGTCCACACAGGACGTTTACAATACCGCTCTTGCCATCGTGCAGGGCGCTCAGTCAAGTCGAGACGCGCTGTTTGCGCTCACGGTGCTCGGTGCCCTTCTTTAGGTGTTGGTCGCCGCCGCAGCCGCTGTGCTCTCTCCGTCCACATAGGACGTTTACAATACCGCTCTCGCCATTGTGCAGGGCGATCGTTCAAGTCGAGACGCGTTCATGGTGCGCTCATGGTTCTCGATGCCCTTCTTTGGCGTCGGACCGCCGCCGCTGTGTGCTCTCGCTGTCCACATAGGACGTTTGTACCGCTCTCGCCATCTGGCAGGGCGATCGTTCAAGTCGAGACGCGCTCTTTGTGCGCTCACGGTGCTCGATGCCCTTCTTTGGCGTCGGACCGCCGCCGTCGCTGTGCTCTCGCCGTCTACATAAGACGTTGATACCGCTCTCGCCATCGTGCAAGGTGAACGTACAAGTCGCGAGACGCGCTCGTTGTGCGCGTATGGTACTCGATGCCCTTCTTTGGCGTCAGGCCACCGCCGCCGCGGTGCTCTCGCCGTCCACATCGGACGTTTATACCGCTCACCCGCCATCGTGCAGGGCAATCAGTCTAGTCGAGACGCGCTGTTTGCGCTCACGGTGCTTGAAGCCCTTCTTTAGGCGTTGGACCGTGCTGCCGCTCCTGTGCTCTCGCCGTCCACATAGGACGTTTATACCGCTCTCGCCATCGTGCAGGGCGATCAGTCAAGTCGAGACGCGCTCATTGTGCGCTCATGGTTCTCGATGCCCTTCTTTTGCGTCAGGCCGCCGCGCCGCAGCTGTGCTCTCGCCGCCCACATAGGACGTTTGTACCGCGCTCTCGCCATCGTACAAGTCGAGACGCGCTCGAAGCGCTCATGGTTCTCGATGCCCTCTTTGGCGTCGGACCGCCGCCGTCGCTGTGCTCTCGCCGTCCACATAGGACGTTTACATACCGCTCTCGCCATCGTGCAAGGCGATCGTACAAGTCGAGACGCGATCTTATTGCGCTTCCTGGTTCTCGATGCCCTTCTTTGTCGTCGGACCGCCTCCACTGCTGTGGTCTCGCCGTCCACACAGGACGTTTACAATACCGCTCTTGCCATCGTGCAGGGCGCTCAGTCAAGTCGAGACGCGCTGTTTGCGCTCACGGTGCTCGGTGCCCTTCTTTAGGTGTTGGTCGCCGCCGCAGCCGCTGTGCTCTCTCCGTCCACACAGGACGTTTACAATACCGCTCTCGCCATTGTGCAGGGCGATCGTTCAAGTCGAGACGCGTTCATGGTGCGCTCATGGTTCTCGATGCCCTTCTTTGGCGTCGGACCGCCGCCGCAGCTGTGCTCTCGCCGTCCACATTGGACGTTTGTACCGCTCTCGCCATCGTGCAAGGCGGGATCGTTCAAGTCGAGACGCGCTCGTTGTTTGCGCTCATGGTTCTCGATGCCCTTCTTTGGCGTCGGCCGCGCCACTGTGCCACAGTGCTCTCGCCGTCCACATTGGACGTTTGTACCGCTCTTGCCATCATGTAAAGCGATCATACAAGTCGAGACGCGCTCGTTGTGCGCTCATGGTTCTCGATGCCCTCTTTGGCGTCAGGCCACCGCCACCGCTGTGATCTTACCATTGACATAAGACGTTTGTACCGCTCTCGCCATTGTGCCGGGCCATCGTACATGTCGAGACGCGCTTCTTGCGCTCACGGTGCTCAATGCCCTTCTTTGGCGTCAGGCCGCCGCCGCCGCTGTGCTCTCGCCGTCCACATAGGACGTTTACATTACCGCTCTCGCCATCGTGCAGGGCAATCAGTCAAGTCGAGACGCGCTGTTTGCGCTCACGGGCGATCAGTCAAGTCGAGACGCGCTCGTTGTGCGCTTATGGTTCTCGATGCCCTCTTTGGAATCAGACCGCCGCCGCCACTGAGCTCTCGCCGTCCACATCGGACGTTTGTATACCGCTCTCGCCATCGTGCAGAGCAATCGTGCAAGTCGAGACGCGCTCATTGTGCGCTCATGGTTCTTGATGCCCCCTTTGGCGTCGGACCGCCGCGCCGTCGCTGTGCTCTCGCCGTCCACATTGGACGTTTGTATACCGCTCTCGCCATCGCGCAAGGCGACCGTCATGTCGAGACGCGCTCGATGCGCTCATGGTTCTCGATGCCCTCGTTTGCGTCGGACCCGCCGTCGCTGAGCTCTCGCCGTCCACCTCTAGGACGTTTATACCGCTCTTGTCATCGTACAGAGCGATTCTTCAAGTCGAGACGCGCTCATCGTGCTCTCATGGTTCTCGATGCCCTTTTTGGCGTCTGACCGCCGCCGCCGCGGTGCTCTCGCCCGTCCACATAGGACGTTTTTACCGCTCTCGCCATCGTGCAGGGCGAATGTTCAAGTCGAGACGCGCTCTTATTGCGTTCACGGGGCTCGATGCCCTTCTTTGGCGTCAGGCCGCCGCCGCTGCTGTGCTCTCGCCGTCCACATCAGACGTTTGTACCGCTCTCGCCATCATGCAAGGCGATCGTTCAAGTCGAGACGCGCTCGAAGCGCTCATGGTTCTCGATGCCCTCTTTGGCGTCGGACCCAGCCGTCGCTGCGCTCTCGCCGTCCAAAATATGTTTATACCGCTCTCGCCATCGTGCAGGGCGATCATTCAAGTCGAGACGCGCTCTTATTGCGTTCGCGGTGCTCAATGCCCTTCTTTTGCGTCAGGACGCCGCCGCTGCTGTGCTCTCGCCGTCCACACCGGACGTTTGTACCGCTCTCGCCATCATGCAAGGCGATCGTTCAAGTCGAGACGCGCTCGAAGCGCTCATGGTTCTCGATGCCCTCTTTGGCGTCGGACCGCCGCCGCGCTGTGCTCTTGCCGTCCCCATAGGACGTTTGTACCGCTTTTGCCATCGAGCAAGGCGTTCGAGGCGATCGTACAAGTCGAGACGCGCTCGATGCGCTCATGGTACTCGATGCCCTTCTTTAGCGTCAGACCGCCACCGCTGCTGTGCTCTCGCCGTCCAGCGTCCACATAGGACGTTTATACCGCTCTCGCCATCGTGCAGGGCAATTGTTCGAGTCGACACGCGCTCGTTGTGCGCTCACAGACTCAATGCCCTGTCCAACATCGGACGGGACGAGGCACTTTACGGAGCGGGGAGCGCACTCACTTTCGCTTCGGACGTGTGGCGCTACAGCGATGGCCTTCTGCCAAGCTAGCGCCGAGGTCATCAAAGACGTCGGTCGTTGGAACAGCGACGCGTATCTTCGCTACATCCGCGAGTGTCGTGGCGACTACATGTCTTACATGACGCGCATCTGCAGCGCCGACGTCGACGACTTGGAAGCCGATCATCTTGATCTCTACGCCCATGACCTCGATGACTCAGACTATGTGTAATTCTACCTTTTGGGGGGGTTCAGGCGCCTACTCAGCTTCGGCGTACGCTAGCTCCACCTCTCGCTGAGCGCTCTTGGCTGTTTGGGGGGGGCGACCGATACGGCGCCTTCCCCACTTTTTGGCACACAAAGCAAGACAGGTGAGGCAGGCTTCTTGGATAGTGACACGGAGTGTCTCTGAGGAGAAGCTAGTATCATCGCGCCGCGTTCAATCACTCTCGACTACCGGAAGTTCTTCTAACTTCTGGTGGGTCAGGGAACGCAGGCATTCTTGCGCTCTCGCTCGTCTTCGCGACGCCCGTCGGTACCGTGCCGGCGGCTATCGTCGAGACCGAGCGCGAAGTGGACCCCACCCTCCCTCCCATATCGTATTGTATGTGCGTCCGGGGTCTTTGTAGGCCCGTCCGCTGTGTCTTGTTAAGACTCAGTGTGGGGGGGGGCGACCGATACGGCGCCTTCCCCACTTTTTGGCACACAAAGCAAGACAGGTGAGGCAGGCTTCTACCTTATGATGACGCGCGATTTTGCCGGTTTGCGTAGGAGGCTCCTGCCGAAGGAGGCGCACCGTCCCCACTTTCTAATGGCCACGCTCCCACGGATCACGGCGAATGAGCTGCTGCAGGTGAGCGTCGTCGGTCAGATTGTGGGCGGCACCGAGCTAGGAGACGGCGCATCGGGCAGTGCGCATTGCAATTGGAGGCTTGTCGCGCAGCCGGGCTGGAAGCACCTGTTCGGCGAGGTTGCCGGCGCAAGCCAGAGCGACATGCCTGACACGAGCCAGAGCGACATGCCCGAGTCGACGATGTACGTGTGGTGTCATCCCCTGGACGCATGCTTCGAGTGTGAGAACGTTCGCGCGCAGGAGGCATGGCCGCGCCTCGAGCTCGAGGTGCGCTGGCGCGACATCTACGATCGCTCGGACCTCGAGGGCTACGGCGTCGTGTCTGTGCCTCCGCTGCCGGGCGTGCACCAGCTTGTGTGCCGCTTGTGGAGGCCTCGCGGCTCGATGCGCGAGCGCTTCGTCGCTTACGTGATGGGCGGGCGGCCGCATTTGAAGAACAATGGCCTGGTATTTGGCGTCGCAGAGGAGATGGAGAATGGCAGCAAGCAACTCGCGCGCGCGGTCGGCGAGAGGCGACTGCTCACCGAGCCTGCCGGTACCGTCCACATAAGCCTCGCCGTGTGCGTGCAGCGTAAGCTCAAGCCTGACACCGACTGAAGCGTGCCGCGAGAGACTCACAGCTGCGCCGTCGGAGCCGTCTCAGGTGCGAGGGTGCCGTGAAGCGGTGATATATGGCCGGCATGCGATCTCGAGCACGTCGCAGAACGCCAAACCCGCGCCACCGGGAACACGCAGAGACGGGGTGCGTTGTAGCAGTGTGACAAACTTCTTGCAACTCACAGAGACACAAGATACTCTCATTTCTTCACAGCCATGCGACTCAAATCCAGTGCGCGACCGGGCAGGCGCTCCGGCAGCCTCTCCTCCGTCACCGCGCGCGCCTCCCACAGCGAGCTCGCCACCAGAAGTGGCAGCCGGTACGCACAGTAGAGGCTGAGCAGCAAGGCCTCGCCTGGGCCCTCTAGCGCGACTCGCAGCACGTCCTTGCCATCGGCGGCTTCCACGCATCGAAGCATAGTGACCATCTCACCGACCCTGACGCTCGACGGCGCGGCCGCTGTGAAGGCGCCCATGTCTCGATTCGTCACCTCCTCGCGGTAGCGGGCCTTGCCCGTGCCGGTCTCGGTGCCAAGTTCGATGCCGGTGGGTATCCACCCGTTGTGAGAAAGGCACGTAAGCAAGGCCTCGCTAAAGCTCGAGACCCCATCGGCCATCTGCATCAGCTGCATCGGGTTCAACCGCCGCCGTGCGGCCGCGCTCAATATGTCACCTCGAGCCATGAGCTCGATGCCAAGCGCGGCTCCCGTCGAACCCGCTTGGCCGTTGCTGAACTTTTCGATGAGCTCGCCTTCTCGGTATCGTAGTAGAATGGGCAGTTGGCGATCGCTCTCGGCCCCATCCTCACGAGAGAGCGTGAGAAGGTGCTCGGTTCCGTACACTGGCAGTGCCAAGCGGTCAAGGCACATGGGACGGACTTCGATCAGTATATGAGGCGACGAAGCCGGCTTCCACATGGCGAAGGCCATTGTGGCGAGATGTGCATGTAGCATCGCGTGAACTGGCTGGCTGGAATCCTGTTAACACCACGCACACGTTCACACTCGTTTCTTTCACAGCGCATCATTCCCCTTCCAAAGCGGTCCTTCGTCCCCACTAGGTGCCCGCATCGCCCGGCCAAATTTTAATCATGGGCGGTGATATGCTATCGGTATCGCAGCGCACAACACACTCAACAGTCGGTGCTGGTGAACGTATGTGAATAAGCGCACCAATATCAACACAACCGCCTGTGCCGCCAGGGGCGGCAGGCTCGAGCGTCGAGACTGCAGCAGACTGAGTTCGCGTGTGCGCGCGGCTCGCGTCGCCGAGACGCGCGCGTCCATGACGCAACATGGGGGTCACGTCATGGAGTCCCTCGGATGTCCTATCTGACTGTCAGCCGACAGCACGGTCCAGCTCCACCTACAGTTACACCTGACCGAGAATAATATTGCGAGAACGTACAAACCACTCTGCCCCTATGTTAATGTACGGTAGTAACACTGTGCACAGGCTCTCGAAACCCATAAATTCCCCACAGGGATCAACCGCCCGGCCCGCACGGGCAGCCGATGGCCAGATTAGGCACCTCATCAGCTTGCCCCTTCTCCCAATCGGCCCAGAACTCTCTCAGCGCACCCGCTAGCGGGGTGCCGCACGAGGGTGTGCACTGGACCTCGCGGCCGGCGCACGAGGGTCCGGGTACGCCGCCGGGGCCGGGCGGGGGCGCGTCCTTGAGCAAGCACGAAGGTGAGCGGCCGTGTGGAGCGCTCGCATTCGGACGCATCGTCTCCCAGCACGTCTGCCAGCATGGGATCGGGCTGACGGACGGGTACAATCTGGCCTTGATCTCGGCCTCGTCGTAGCCCGGGAAGGTCATCGAGCGCCTGCAATAGAACTGTTGCTCGTCCGGCGAGAATTGGTCTTCCCACGACGGCCAGCATGGTTCCATCCCGGGGACCGGATTCGGCTCGCAACCCACACAGGAGCGCAGGGGGTTGCCGCAGAGGTTGACGCCGCAGAGCTTTTCCTTGTGCTCGCCCACCGCCTCCACCCGCCGACGCTCCACGTCGGCGCTTGCAGCTTTGATCTGCGCCAGACCCCGACTCACGATGAGTGGATCAACGACGAGAGGGCCGGCGCCGCCACCGCCACCACCACCACCACCAGTAATGCTGCGGCCTCCGCTCTTGCCTAATATGGAGCTCTTGCCGCCGCCCAGGATCAAGCGTCCCGAGCCGAGTTCGCTCAAAGTCCGATCGAGGCGCGCCAAGGCGTGCGCGTGCAGCGCGCGGTCGGTGGAGGTCTTCTCGAGCAATCGATACAGGAGCTCCTCACCCGAGATTCCCGCGCACAGGTCCGAGCGCAGCACCCCATCAGCTTGCTTCAGGGACATCATGCAAGGATAGAAGTTGCAGTCAGTCTTCGTCGGCTGCGGCTTGCGTCCATAGCCCTGCAGCTTGAGCGAGAAGCGCAGCGACTCTTGATCGAGACGCTGGATCGCCTCGACTGCCTCCGGGCTCCAAGCGCGGTCGCCTTCCATATCCATACCGTCGACCTTTGCGCCCGCCTCCGAGCTGCTGTTGAGTCGGCGGCGCCGGAAGAAGCCAGGGCGCCTGTTTTCGGCGCCGACGGCCACTTTGGTCGACGGTACGCCGAGGTCGCGTAGCACGGCCTCAAGGATCTTCTTGGCCAGCTTGGGGTGCTCGGGCTTGTTGTTGGCGGCGAGGCGCGCGTAGCCGAGATGGCGCATCCCCGACGCCGTCCCGAGCGCGAGCAGCGACTCGTCAAAACGCTCCGTGAGCCCGACGACGTCGAAGTGGTCGAGCACGCTGATGGCACTCTCGGGAGGGATGGCCATGCGACGGCCGCCCCGGCTGTCCTCCAGAGTCGCCTGCACAAACGGCAGTCCCCAGCCGAGCAGCTGGCGTGATTGTGGGTCGCGAGGCGGATCCCACATGCAGAGCGGCATGTAGTTGGAGGCACGCCAGTTGAACCAGGAGAGGTAGAAGGTGAACGGATGGCGCAGCATAGTGCCCAGCGTGACACGGCAGCCGAGCGGCTCGTACAGCCGCCGGATGCGCCGCACGTCGGCGAAGAAGGCGCGCGGCAGGCCCCACTCGGAGTGCATTTCAATGATCACCCGCCGCGCCGCCACCTTGTGGCTCAGCTGGTGCATGATCAGCTGCCAGCGTGGTTTCCTTGTCGTGTCGGTGTAAATGTACTCAAAGTCGCCGAGCTGTGCCTGCCGCTGCAGCACGGTGCGCATGGTGGTGCCCGCCGTCTTGACAATGTGGAAGAAGAAGAGGATCGAGCACTGAGGCAGCTCGGCCGAAGCCTGACGTCGGTACCCGGACATCGGTGACGCTGCATTCGCTGCGGCGCCCGCTGATGCCGTCTGCGAGGCTGAGACCGAGCCTCGGGCCGCGGCGAGGAAGTCGCCGCGGCTCAGCTTGCCGTCGCCATCGCCATCGGCACGGTCGAAGATGCTCATCAACAGCTGCTCTGAGGGTGCACCGCCGCTGACCTCGAGATGCGACGCTGCGAAGGTGGACGCAAAGTGCGAGGCCGTGGCCGATCTGCGCAGCGATGTGCTGCCGTAGAGCCAGAGCGTCGCTGCCGCGGCGAGTGCAAGGAGGAGGATGCGTCGGCCCGACATTGATTTGCCGATCGCGTCTTCTTGGGCATTCACATTCACGACCCTCGATGACGATCGCTTTTCGTCAGTCAGTCGGGGACCTTATTGGAACCGCGCTCTCGCGTCTGGGCCATACAGAACCATCGAGAACAAGCAACCTCCTGTTCAGTGTTCTCCCCAGGGGCCCTCGCAACATAAGGGACCCCTCGCCTGATCTCGCACTTTGCCGACGTCCCCCTCTCTCGGCCCACCAACGTGCTCAGGGGAGGAACCCTGTGAATACCTTATCCATTCAGGACCCTCCCCGATGGCCACCTCGGACCTCGCGCTCGGAGCGAATATCGACAACATGATCGTCGCGACCCCTGGGAAGGACGCGCCCGACCCTACCAAGATCCCACCAAAACGCGCGCTCTTCTCATCGCCGACGGTTGCAGCGCACAACAAGAACAATGAATCTACTCCCTCAACGACCGAGAAGCGCAACATCAGAGAGTCGCACATCGTGATCTGGAATGGCGGTAGCATCACCATCGCGAACCGAGCAGTTCATCGCGAACGTTATCAAGGCGATCGACGCGGAGAAGTTGCTAGAGCAGCTCCTCAAGAATAGACCGCTCGAGATGACAGCGCAGGCTCTGGTCAAGATTACGTCGGAGCCTCTCGATGGTATCAAGTGCAAAGACCTCGTCTTCTTGAAGGAAGGTCTTCAGAACACGCAGGCGATGCTGGTTATGCCCAAGTCGGCCTGCATCGGAGCGCTGGCCACCGTGATCGCTGGATACTTCGACGTCTACCAACGCATCCATCGTCTGACGCAGGGACCGGGTCGGTGCTGGGCGCTAATGGGCAACTCGTGGATGAAGCAGATGGCGGGGCTCTTTGACACTGGCGCGCCCGGCGAGTTCGACATGACATTCGAGCGCAACCTGGACCGCCACAAGGAAAAGCTCAAATACTGTTCGGATGCCATGGCTCTCGGATTCGCTTCATGGGCACTGCCGCACGTCATCAACGCGCTCATCTCTGCACTCCGCAGCGAGTACGTCCCGGAGGTGGCCGCCCCTGACGCAGTCTACCCTAATGTATATGACGAGCTCTATGGTGAGTTCAAGAAGGAGCTCCTCGATGCTCTCAAGGTGCTCGGAGTTCAAGGACCGGAGCGAGACGATGGCTGGGTGGCGTACCCGGCTGACGAGACGGTGGAGATTACTGCGAAGGGGTTGGACATGCTGCGCCTGCCCGTCGGCACCAAGATGGAGATGAAGCGGCTTGTCACCACAGATGAGCTACAGGCGGTCATCGACGTCTACGTGTCGCCGCAGGCGGGAATTTTCAACATCAAGCGTGGCTTTCGAGAGGGCGGTGATGGGTTTGAGGCTGTGATCGCCGAGCTCGGCGACGACGTCCTCATGATCATGCCGCGCACCGAGATGGACACGGAGGCGACAGGGCTGCTCAAGCTTTCGCTGCGCGTCAAGCTGACCGCAGAGAAGGAGATCGAGAAGAAAATCCAAGCACTTTGCAAGGACCCGCGAAATGACTCGGCCGAGATCAAGGGCATTCCCACTAAGCTGGCATCGGGGGTCGAGGTTCGCATCGTATGGTCTGGAGACCTCGGCACCGCGCGGGTGCGCAATGGGCTGACCCGGGCTGCGGCGATCTCGGCAGAACTCAGCGGCAAGAACTCGGAGGAGGCGAAGAAACTCAGGAACGACCTCGAGAAGCAGATCAAGGCGAACGCCGACGCTCTTCTGGAGCAGGACGTCAAGCTCACCTCGTACACGGCGCATTACACGATGCTGATCGACAAGCAGGCGGCCGTCGTCACGGAAATGCAGGGCAAGCATGCTGAGGCGATGACCGATCTGCACAAGCAGATGCAGGCCAGCGAGGAGGCGCACGCCAAGATGCTACAGGACAGCGAGCAGGCTCGCAAGGACAGCGAGCTATCGGCCGCGTACGCAATGGACGGACTGCGGCAACAGATAGCGGAGCTGCAAAACCTGCAGATCAAGGCACAGCACAACATGCTAGCTTTCGCCGCGAGGGCAGATGAGATGGCGGCGGCGCTGACAGGCCATGTCAAGCGATCGGAGAGCTTCATGGAGGCGGTCCGGATCGAGATGCTGGCTCAGAAGCAGGAGGTGCAGATGATCAAGGACACTTCGGGGTATGTGGAGGCTGTTACGCAGCAGCACGTCGCTCTGACGGGCGAACTGGCGCTCCTGCACACGCATGTCACCGCCTTCGCCTATTCCGTGCGCGCAGGTCTGGGGTCGAGTGATGAAGTCCGCA
>Ga0210247_100078_pt1 | contig 74810 bp, 47 predicted proteins | sample ChrtobMetP3_16mM_FD_155449 | JGI IMG/M metagenome (GOLD analysis project Ga0210247, IMG submission 155449) | Chrysochromulina tobin associated microbial communities from unialgal haptophyte culture, Seattle, Washington, United States - P3_16mM | ecosystem: Host-associated > Algae > Haptophytes >... | reverse complement strand
TCTTTACATGAACGAGGCCAAGCCGGTGATGTCCTATGAGGAGCTCGGGGAGACGTTCCAGCGGGCGCTCGTAGATACGGCATCATCATCACAGACCTCGATGCTCTGAGTGATGCGCTGAGTGGCCTGGTGGACACCGCAATGCTGCAGAGCCTCAAGCCATTCTCCGAGTTCATCGGAATCGTCTTTTCGCCACTCAAGACGTCCGACGGTGAGCTACGCGCCGATCCTGATTCCGGTGAGATCTTGGGCTAAATGCACGAGGTGTCCCTCATCAGAAGAGTGAAATCCGCACGGTGCTTGGGGACGACGCTGTTCCTAGACTGGCCGCTCCCAGGCAGGGAGAGCTGCCACTCTCCCTGTGCTGGGAGGAAACGCTGCACACCATCTTTTATAGATTGGGCATGGCCCAACGGCTGGGTTTGAAGCGTGTGCCGCTTACGACAGGAACCTCTCTTTACATGAACGAGGCCAAGCCGGTGATGTCCTATGAGGAGCTCGGGGAGACGTTCCAGCGGGCGCTCGTAGATACGGCATCATCATCACAGACCTCGATGCTCTGAGTGATGCGCTGAGTGGCCTGGTGGACACCGCAATGCTGCAGAGCCTCAAGCCATTCTCCGAGTTCATCGGAATCGTCTTTTCGCCACTCAAGACGTCCGACGGTGAGCTACGCGCCGATCCTGATTCCGGTGAGATCTTGGGCTAAATGCACGAGGTGTCCCTCATCAGAAGAGTGAAATCCGCACGGTGCTTGGGGACGACGCTGTTCCTAGACTGGCCGCTCCCAGGCAGGGAGAGCTGCCACTCTCCCTGTGCTGGGAGGAAACGCTGCACACCATCTTTTATAGATTGGGCATGGCCCAACGGCTGGGTTTGAAGCGTGTGCCGCTTACGACAGGAACCTCACTACAGAGGGCCGCGGCGCTGCGTTGCTATTAGGTTTCGAGCAGCTTAGCCTGCAAGCACCAATCTGGCTCAAAGCCATGCTCGCTCACGATCTTCTACAGATGCCCACCTTCACTTCCTATGTCAACTACGCTACTTCCAGCAAGGAGGCTAGGAAGCAAATCAGGGTGCGCATCGAGGCGACTCGCGAGCTGATCGAGGTCACAGAGGCCTTTCAGACATCTACTCAGCAAGGCAGCGAAGATAGCTTGGGGCAAGGAGAAGACGAGGTACTTGGATCCAGTATGAATGCAAAGTTCTACAGATTCGTGCGTCGATCAAGGGCATTCAAAGTACCTGTACAAGTACATGCAGCAAGACTGCAAAGCCATGGTGAATCGCTTGCAGGGATGTACCATCCAGTGCTGTGATCCCGCCTCCCAAGGATCGACGCATGACAATGCCGGAAGCTCTCAAGCAAAATAGCCCTCCTCCACATCAGAGTCGGAAAACCGCTCGAGAGCTGCGTGGCGGCGCGGCGCGCTCCCAACACGTCGAACAATTCTCGCCTGCTCCTCGAGCTCTGAAGTCGTGTTGATTTTACAAATCTGCTCTTGATCGTGAACAAGGGCTACGTGCTGGTTGTGGACTGGAGTCTTTCTCCCCCTCCCCCCCCCTCTCCTCTCAAGTACCGGTACAAGCTTTGCGTTACGAACATGACAACTTCTGCACACGTTTTGGCATCTTCAAGACGCGCGAACGCACAAATCTGAAATGCGCACGGGCGTGTCTTCTTGCGAGCGACTCACCTCGTCCGGCCGGACCGCGTGGATAGGAGCTGGACGCTGGGTGGACGGGTACCCCTACGGCAGCGGCGCGCCGCGATCCTACGCGCGCAGTGCTCTGCCGCGCCCATTCGACGACTGGCGTTCTGGTTCTGAATCTTCTGCAAGCATGCTGAGTCGAACAAACACAGCCGGCGGGCACACCTGGGTCGGACCAGGAGGACTCGGTCTCACTTCCCAAGCAGTTCGTGGGGCCCAGCAGGACCTCGAGCCGCAAGACTCACGGACACCTCGTGCACAGGAGTCACAACGCAGAGCATCCAGGGCTTCATGCAGCAGTACCACGAGCCGTTTTGGAGCTGCTGAAGCACGCGCTACCGATTCCCCAGGAGGTCTGGTGGTCTGGAGCCACCCGAATGGCATCAGCTCTCTGCCAGCTGCACCTTCCACACCTCCGCAAACAGTCCGAGGCACACCATACGCAGTGCACAACGAGAGTAGTCGGGCCGTCTGGCGCGCCGACTGGTTCTGGAACAGCGCTGCGGGTCACCCGAACGAGCTGCAGCACCCGATTGAATCGTTTGTGGCCTCGAGGCAACGCAGCGGCCAACCCGTTCCACAGCATGCGCCACCGCCAAGCATGCCACGCCTTGGCCACGACTGGGTTGTGGGACCCTGCAGGCGAGCAAGCTCTCCAGACATCCACATCGATTCGGCCGCCCTGTTTGCCTGAGATTCATGAAACATGAGAGTTCGTAGACATTTAAACAGTCGAACGCGAGAGAAACGGAGCATATGCCCCCACTGATGCCCTCTCTGCAATTGCCTCTCTGGCCGTTTCACGCGTCACGCATCGAATGCGTGTTCAATGGCATCTGTGCTTATCTGTGCCGGGGTCACGCGTCACACCGTGTTCGCGTTTTGCGCGTGTCGACGTTCAAGTCCCGTTCAAGTCAAGTCAAGTCTTGACTTCCGTTCACAACCAAGGCGGTTTAGAAAAGTAACCAAGGACACTGAACCGGCGTGCATGTAAACACGGTACTCAAGTGTTCGCACGCATTCGTGTAAGGTGTGTGTATCGTATGAGCGTCTGTCGTGTTGCGAAAGGGTCAGTTGAATCGACACACAAGGTACCGACCAGCCACTACCACACGAAACACAGACTGGAGCTGCGGTCGCGTCGCCCGGTGGACTAACACACCGGCGAGGATTTTCAAGGATCCGGACCCACCCCCCGACCCAGCCACGCTACATCATGCTACATCTATCGGCCCCATGCCGGTAGTTCACATGACTGGCCCCCCGTGCCCACGAGCAGGTACGACCTGTCCCCCGTGCCCGACCCTAGGAGAACGTGAAGAGCACACTGATCGTTGCGTAGAGGGGTGTGCCGTGTGCTAAGCACCCCCTGTAGTCGCGCAAGTCGATTGTTTAGGAATTCTAACGTTCACGCGTTCGGCAGCTACCGGTCACATGCGACCAGGAGGCCCTCAGCTGGCGTCTCCGTGCCGGCAGCATGACCTACTCCTCGCGCTGGGCAGCATCTCACCGCCGGAGTACACGGCGCGCCGCATGGCTCAGCGGCTGACCTGGATGACCTCCGATGACGTTGGGCCGTCAGGCAGCATTTGCGCAATGTTCATCATGCGCACCGGGATGATGCCACAGCCCCTGATGCTGGCTGCCGAGCGCGAGAGCGCTGTGTATGGTGACATGCTGCTTGCCAACACTATCGTGTGGAACGAAACCCGTGTGCGTGGACCCACGCTAAGTTTGGGGTGGTGGCTGTCCTATGCTTCCCATGAGCTGCGGCATGCCCGCTTTGTCGGTAAGATCGACGACGACACATACCTCCACATCCCCGACCTCTCCGCGCTGTTGCGGCACGTGCATGCTGGGGTCAGCCCGTCGGCATACGTATACCTCGGCGTGCTCACTTACTATCCAAGGTTGTTCGACAAGACGATGCACGCGTGGGGCCTGAATCAAGCCTGGAATGTGGGCAAGTGGTGCCGCTCGAACGATCTGACTCTGCCGGCGCACCTGAAGGCGTGCGGGCCATCGGGCTGTGGCCGGTGCATTGGCCCGTTCATCTTTGCGTCGGGCTTTCTCATCGTGCTCTCACAGCCGCTCCTCGCCAGTGTCGCATTCAGCCCATCTCTCGAGTCGGAGATGCAGGTGATTGCCACTGATTGCGATTGATTGCGATTGATTGCGATTGATCATGTCGCATTCAGTCCATCTCTCGAGGCGGAGATGCAGGTGATTGCCACTGATTGCCACTGATTGCCACTGATCGCCATTGATCGCCATTGATTGCCACTGATTGCCAGTGATTGCCGCTGACGAGCTCGAGTTGGAGATGCAGGCGATGCGTGCTCTTGACCCCGCCTCACTGCCAGACAAAGCCGGCGAGCGCCAGACGACGGTGATGGAAGACGTGTGGTTAGGCTCGCTGCTGCATCGCTTTCCGCCGCCGGCGCCAATCACCTACGTGACGCTGCTCGACAGCACCGGTCGCAAACTACACGTGGACGCGTGGGATTTACGTATGACACGCACCGCCATGCTTGTGCACAACCCTAATAAGGCCACCCAGCGGCTGCTTGCGCTCCATGCGGCCTTTGGATCGCTCCACTGCTCGTTCCCGCCCCGGCTGAGCTGCAAGTCACTCCAACAGGCTGGCCGGCTCGTGGCACATCCTCAACGGTCAGCATCCCTAGTCGAGCGCGACGCAATGGGCGCCGTCTTGGGCGCGCGGCTGGGGATGGGCCACCGAATCTGCACAGTGGAGTCCGATGAGATCTCGAGCCATGAGATCTCGAGCCTGAAGCGGCGCCGCTCGCAGACGCCTCGGCTCGCAAAGGGCGGCGATGGGCAGGCGAACGCGGGCGGGGCGTCTCCCGCCTGCTGCACCACTGATGGGAAGGGCAATGCATCCTGCGATGCCGTCTTCGGTAGTAACCGATGGGCGAAACAGTTCGATCAGGCAGCGGTCCGGATCGAAATCTACGGTCACAACTGCTTCACGCCGAATGGACGTAGTGCATGCGACCGGCTAGCGGCGCGGAGTCGTCCAGTGTGCTCGTGGCGGACACGGGAGGTCCCTGCAATGTGTACCCGCAGGCTCGATCTCGATCCGTACCTGCGTGAGATGCGGCAGGCGCTGTACAGCACTCCTGACTTTCGGACCTGGTGACATGTACGTTCTCCACGTTCCGCTGCACAGAGCACGTACCAAATCGGGCAAGTTTCACACAGATATACATTCACACCCATGGTTTCATTTCACAGTGCTAGCTCTAAAGCCTCTAGAAGCAGGGCGTCCCTGTTGCCACTCTTCATCACTCTGCACGCACTCCTAGCTGGCGACAGCAAACCGCACAAAGAAAATTGCCACGCGATCCCGCTCGAGCGCCGCGTGCTTCCTGCCGAACCGGACACTTGGCGTGTGGCCTCCGATCGACCGCTCCCCAAGTTTTACCTTCACGATAGCAGCGGCTGCAATTTCTCTGTCGTGAAGCGAGGTCTTCGGGCGCACATCGGTGAGCGTCTCGCTGAAGAGGTCGTGCCGATCGCCTTTTCGCAGTACCTCGTGGATCTACCGCTGATCGAGGCGCTCGAGAACCACCCGATGCGCGTCCATGATCCGGAGGCCGCCGAGTGGCACGTCCTTGCAGCCATGCCCTTTGCTTCGCGCATCTGGGGCCTGCTCGAGGAGAACGTGTCCGCTGACGGCTTGCGCTGCTGCGATGCCTCCGGCGCGTGTTCGGGCTGTACCCACAAGACTGGCACGCCCACCAATCTGCCTGGCTTGCGCCGGCATGAAGAGCGGCTCAGTGCTCTCATCTCTTACCTAGAGTCCAACCGATGGTGGCGTAAGGCGCGCGTGCCGTTCTTCCTGTTCAGTACGGGCATTTCGATCTCGGTCGACCTCGGCACGGCTCTGATCCGGACGCTGAACCGACGGAACAGCGACGTCGGCCCTGTCATCCTAGGAGGCGTCGACCGCTCTGGACTGCATGCACAACAAGCACACAACCTCCCGCTCCTTCGGCGCATGGTGGTGTTGCCTCATGTGGCAAGTCCCGAGTGCACCGTGCATGCTTCTCTGTGCAGTGGCGACGGCAGCGGCGGCCGTCGCCGAAGCAAGAGAGACGCGCGGCGTGCGCTGGCGAGGGCCGCTGCTACCGGCCGGCAGACAGACGGTTCGCCCGTTCTCGCCGCAGCACTTGTGTACGGCGCTTGCCGGCTGCAAGCAGCAGCGACGGCAAGTGGGGACACTGCGCCGGCCAAAGGCGCGGATGCCACGGCGGCGGCCGCCATCGAACACGAGGCGGGCGCGGTTGGCGCGGGTGCTGCGGGTGCGCTTGACAGCGCGAGCTTGCTCGTGGACCCAGAACAACGCCAATGGTGGGCATCGGTTGGCGCGACGTCGGGGGCGGGAGCACGTGCTCTGCCTGACGAGACTTGGTGGCGGCAATCTCGACCCAAAGCTCGGAGGTTGCAATCTCGACCCGGAGCTCCGCCTGACGAAACTTGGCGGCGGCGCTTCGTCGGCCGCGCGGCCTCGGAGGATGACGGGCGTGCCGGGTTCGTCTTCCATGGTGATCACGGCCGATATGATTTTGGGGCGCGCGGAGCTGTTCGCGACATCTCGCAGCACCTTCGCGCGCCGCACGACTTCAAAGGCCTTCGGCTCATGATCCACGGCGGCGCACAAAACAAAACCGTCACGCGCGCCGCCGCGCACGCGGCCCATCGCTCGACCTCGCGCCACACGACGCGAACCATGCTCGACGCGGCGCTATGCTTCGTACCGCGCGGCGACACGGACACCTCCCGACGCCTCTTCGACGCTCTCGCGACTGGCTGCGTGCCCGTGGTCGTCAAGGTCGTAGGCGGTCTGCCAGCACACGCGATGCTGTCCAACCTGCCATTCCATCACACGATCTCGTGGCGCCGGATTGTTCACTTCCTCAGCGCTGGAGGGGCGAACATCCAAACACGGCACACCGCTGCGAGTGGGTGGCGGAACGTGTGTCGTGTCGAAGAGGCCCAGCTGCTCGATGCATGGCACGACGACGTGCGCACGCTCGCGACGGTGCGCCGTAACGCCATCGCCGCCTTCGTCGCCGCCCTCGACGTCGAGCTCCACCCGCGCGGCGTGGCCAATGCCCTGTTGATGGAGATGGCCTACGCGCTGACCGACCGGCCCACCTCGCTCTTCCTGCCGCCGCCCCACGTGCTGCCCACTGGCATGCGCGAGTGGCGCAACTTGTCGGATAAGCCCTGGTTGTGGGATGCATGCAGGAGCGGATGTGAGTGTGGGGATCAGTGGTGCAAGGATCTTGCTTGTAACGTGCCGGCTGATCGTCCCAACGATCAGAAGTGTCGGGAATAAGGAGGTAGAGACCGGACGCATCTTCAGACGGCAGGAGTGAAAAAGTAGAAAGTGGTGAAGGAACGTGCGGCGCATTGGCCACGGCATACCATATGCCTTGCGGCTGTATGCGCGGTGGGTTTGCGGATCGGCCATTCCTTTCGGCTCGGCTTTACTTTTGAGTCGACGAACAATGATTACCGAATATTACACTTTTTTACACGGACACGACGGGCGGCCTGCGCGCGAGCTCTGAAGTAATTGTACTAGTCAGCGCTAGTGAGATCGAGGAGCGCCGCAATAACCAATATGTTCCTCTCACGACTCACTGCTGTGCCCTCTTTCGATATTCACTAAAGAGCGCCGCGTGCGCGCCACCTGCCCGGTAGCGCGCCATGTAACGCTCGAGCTTGCCCTCAACAACGCCCGGGGAGCTGCCCACGACGGCGCCGAGCCGTTCGAGCAGAGGGCCGATGCCGTATTTGAGCCGAGCGCTTGCCGTCGCGGCCGTGGGTCCGAGAGCCTCGATCTCGAGTACCTCATAAAACGGCGAAGCGTGCGGCTTGTTCGACGCGTCCGAGATGGAAGCCAGTGCAGAGCTCTCGTCAGCCACGCCCTGTGCGTGTGGCGTCCTGGCGCGATCCAGATCGAGATTGAGTTCGAGCTCGCGTGAGATCGTCCAGGCGCGATCGAGATCGAGCATGAGATCGCCTGCGCACCAGCGTCGGCGCGTCGTCCCGAAAGCAGCGATGGCCGCCACGCCCCGCCGGCGCAGCAGCTGCCTGAGCTGTGCGTCTGAATCCTCGGGTTCAAGTAGTGTGGTGCCGGGCGCCGTACCGGGCGGCTCGTCGGAAGTGGCGCCCGATGCGGCGCCTTGGGCACCACTGAGAGTCGCAGTAGCTGTCTTGGGGTTGTCTTCCTGAGGCGCCGCAGTAGACGCGCTGGCCTCAGGAAGAGCACGTAGCCAGCCAAGCACACTCGCAGCGCCGATGAACTCTCGATGGACCTCTGCTGTGTCAGCGACGCCATCGGCCGCGGCGCCAGCTCCCGTGCCGGCCTCAAGCTTGAGCTCCCAACGGCCAGCTCGTTGCCGCAGCCATGCGCCGCGCCGCGCAAGGCTCGCGGTGGTGTCATCGTAGTACACATCGATGAACATCGTCTCCTCGACAAAATGCACGCTCACGTTGGCAGCGGAGGAGGAGACGGCGGCGGCGCTGCTCAATGCCGCCTCAAGCGCAGCAGCGTCCCGCACGACCAACTTACGCTCCGCCTCAAAGACCTCTTCTTGCCGATCGAGCGAGCCGGTGGCCAGCGCAGCCCCGTCGTCGGCCGCAGGCGAAAGCTCGAATAGTTCTTCTGCTGCCATCTTTATTCGCTCGAGGCTGGAAGGCTGGCAAAGCCAATGATCGTCGTCCAGTACGGAGAGGCTCACGCATGCGTGGCAGGATGCAAAGCGGCGCGACACATCAGCTGGGACGACATCATCCTGCAGCCCGTGAATGATGGCGGTTGGGCAGCGCACCACCAACGGCCCGCTCACGTCAAGGCGCATGCTGTCCGCCGCGAAGCGCCACGGGATCCGCACTGGAGCTCCCGTGTGCGGCATCAGAAACGTGCGCGCGCCATCGCGCTCCCACGCGAGCAGTTCATCAGCGCCGCCCACAATGCTCTGCCAGCGGCTACCTAACTCGAAGCCTGGACACAGGAGTAAGCACCGGCTCACACGTTCGGGGTGGCGATGCGCATATGCGGCGGCTGCCCAGCCGCCAAAGCTGCTTCCCACCAGGCACAGTCGTGTGCCCGGCGATTCGCGCTGTGCGGCCTTCCAGAACTCGTCAATCGCGCTCAACGCGCCCTCATGCGATAGACTTGCAGGGTGGCCGTCGGGCAGATTGAGGTCAAGGAGCGCGAGTGAGACGCCGCGCCACGCCAGAGCCGATGCCAGGAAGCGCCCTTTTGAAGACGATGGGCCAGAGAGGAATCCGTGACAATATGCGTACGCACGTTTCATTATACATTCGCTGTCCTCTCGAAAAGCGCGTGTCGAATGGTCTCGACAGCCAGCCGCAGCACTCCCTTCGCCATGAGAAAAGGGTTCCTGTGAAACGTTAGCTGTGAAATTCGACCAAAGCGACGAGTGCAATAGTGGTCCGTTGATTTGGTGCACGTGCCCTCGCCATCCTCGCTCTTATTTTCGACCAGCGGAGCAGACTCCTTCAGCGGGTCAGACTCCTTGACTGGTTTGAGCTCCTCTTCCTTGGCCGCATGTCGAAGCGCCAGCGCCCTCGCAAACGAATCGGTACAAGTGCGACACAAAAGAAGGTATAGTATCGCAAACCATCGCGCGCAGTGCCTATTTTAGAACAGTGTTCGTAAATGGTTCTTGTTGTGTGAAAAATGGTCAGCCAGCTCGCTGTTTTAGAAACAGAGAAACACTCTCTTCACGTCCGGGGGAGCCGGGTCCCGGGGACCGACACTCATATATCACACAAAAATACTACTGCGGCCTACAGCAGTAGTACTAGGGAATACCATGTACTACAGTCTACATCCGCTCTGAAGCTAACCTGCATTTTCAACACTTGGTTTTTGCGGATCTAACCGAACGCGAATCGGAGTATCGGACGCCTTTTCTTGTTTATGCTGTCTCGTTCGTCTCCTCGAATCTCTGCAGCTCGGCCCACGTGGGGAGCACATCGATCGGTGGGCGCCCAAGCGGATGCTTGCTCTTGAGGTGAATGCCCCGTGGGCCGTGCACCACGCAATCGGTATTGTCCCAGCATCGTTGGTACGCCACCTGCGCGACGAGATCGACTGTGAGCATGACGTGCTGGCCCTTGTGCTGCCGCCCCTTGGCAAAGCAGAAGCGCGTGCCGGTGGCGGTCAGGTGCAGCAGCCGCTCGAGAGGGAACTCGGAGCGCAAGTAGATCCACTTGCCGATGCCCACGCTCGCTTGCACGCCGCCGCCCCATCTCCCAAACTGGAGCGTCGCCCATGCGGCCAGCCGATCAAACGGTCGTGGCACGCGCCCGTCCTGGCCCCGCCGGACATAGCGCACAAAGGGATGCTTGCTCAGCGAGCCGCCGTCCAGCCCGGGGGGTATGTCGAGGAGCGGAGTGCTCGTCAGTCCCTCGATGGATGCCAGCCACGCTTCGGGACTTGCGGCCGCCCCTTCTGCCCACACGTCGCCTCGGCCATGCCTGACGGCCCTATCGCCTCTGCCAACCTCATGTGTGCCATCGTGGCCGGCAGCGGCCGCCGTCGCGCCCAGCTCGGCGCCCAGCCCGGCGCCCAGCTCGGCGCCCAGCTCGGCGCCCAGCCCGGCGCCCAGCCCGGCGTCCAGCCCGGCGTCCAGCCTGCCTGGTCCAATCGAGCTCCGAGGGCCACGCCAACTTTCCGAGTCGAGGGCAGAGGGGAGCTGCGCAGGCGAGGAGGCGAGGAGCGCCTCGGGCAGATCGAGAGTGGCCCAGTGCCGACGCGTGAGGGCGTGCATGGCCGCCACTGCATCGGGATCCGACGAGCGCGTGCCAGCAGTCTGGGTCTTCTTGTCAGACGAAGAGCCGTTGGCGAGCAGAGGCATCACGAGGCTCAGCTCGAGCTGCTCTGCCATCGAACGTGACGAGGGCGGTGGCGAGAGCAGCTCGACGGGCAGGTGCGCGCACGCGGCGTCGTTGATCACGAGCGCAGGTGGCGGCGGCGCGTCGGGCTTGCCCAGCTTTGCAGACCCAACGATGCGGAAGCACCGGTTGCGAGTGTAGACGCTCAGGTCAACAAAAGAGGCCGGCTTCGCCACTTGAGTACCGGCACCATCGTCGGCGGACGGCGCTTCTGGTACGCCGTCGCTGGCGGTAGCAGGATCGGCGCGCAGAGCCGCCTCGGCTGCGCTGCCAGCGTTCGCGGCGTGGGCAGCCTCGCCCATTGCCTCGCCTACCGGTAACGGCGCCGGTCTCGGTGGCTGCGCCGCCGATTTCTTGGTGTGCACATGGAGCACCTCTCCTAACCGGTCGCACACGAGGCGTGCGAGGACCTTGGCTGCGGCCGTGCCTGCGAGCGGGAGAGGTAGTCGCTTTGAGGCGGGCGCGGCGGTGGCTGTGGCGGCGGCCATCTCCACAATGTCCACAATGTGAGGTCGGAGAATGAGGTGTCGAGAGTACTTGGTCGGCTTGTGGGAGTCGAGGGCCACCACCTCGACCTCAAGTGACGGTGCGAGGACAGCAGCGGTAGCAGAGGCTGCAGAGGCAGCAGTAGCAGCAGCAGCAGTCGACGTCCCCGATGGCGTCACCAGATGGCTCCAGCGCGGAAGCGCAGCGCTCAAGTCGAGAGTCGAGAGAGAAGGGTCGCGCGCGCCAGCTCCCTCAGCAGTCCAGTTCTGCCACGCGATCGCAAACTGCTCGTGGAGCACCTCCGTCGCGGCCCGCGCCACGGCCGTAGAAAGGGCGTCGCCGTCGACGTGGTGGTTGAGGGGGGGATAGTGGGCTTCTCCGAGCCCGTGCTGGACGCCGTGCCGGGCGCTGTGCTCGTACTCTAGGTCAAAGTAGGGCCACACGGGATGGCTCGCCTCAATGATCTCGTACACGTTCCGTTGCTCGGGGCGCAACGACACGTACGTGCCCGCGAAATCGGCGAGCTGCATGCCGAGATACAGCTTGGGAGCGCCGTCGCCCCGGCCAGGCACATCAAATGCCCAAGCCCGCCAGCCGCTTGCACCACCCATCGGGCCGCCCCACCCATGGCAAGACGAGAGGCACGCGTCCAGCTTGTCGTAGATCAGCGCCCGCCTTGGCTGCTTGGCCGCAATCGCGTTCCCGCCCAGCGCGCCATTCCACACGTCGAGGGGCGTGAGGGCTTTGGCGCCCACGCCGGCGCTATTCCACACGTCGAGGGCTTTGGCGCCCACGCTGTCCCTCGAAGCTGCCGCAGCAAGTGGCGCCACTGTGGTCGGCGGCGGCCGTAGAGCCGCCGGCTGCTGCAGTACGATCGCCCCACAAACTAGCTGGTGTGGTGTCACCTGCGGGCGCAGTGCCACGAGTGGTTCCCGAGCAGCCTGCTGCTGCACCTGCTGCACCTGCTGCACCTGCTGCACCTGCTGCGCCTGCTGCGCCTGCGGCACCTGCGGCGCCTGCGCCTGCTGCGCCTGCTGCTGCCGTTCCCACAACTCCGCAGCGATCTCCTCGACTCTCTCGGCTGCCCGCTTCAGACTCGGCGGCTTGCGCTCTCCACAAACCGGACAGGCCCCGTCGTCCCTGATCGCGAAGGGATGGCGTGTGCACGGGCAGTGCCAGTAGATATGCATCTTGACCTCCTCGAAGTTCCTCTTAGGATGCGTCACGCGCCCGATCAGTCGCGACGCCGTGTCGCACGCTCCGTCTCCCTCGAGGGTAGCGCGCATGCAGCCGGGACGCTTCTCCGGCTGCACATGCACGCACTCGAGCTCCCATCCAGCCAGTGCACTCAAGAACGTGCGTACCTGCTCCACCGCATGCGCCACTGGCCCTCTCGCATGCACACCACCAAGGAAGATCTCCGCACGCTCGATGGGGCGCACGTTGGCGCCAGGCACGCGCACGGCGGAGGCGAGACCAAGGGCCGGAGGAGCAGCACCGTGTGGAAAGGCCGGAGGAGCAGCACCGTGTGGAAAGGCCGGAGGAGCAGCACCGTGTGGAAAGGCAGGAGGAGCTGCGGTGGTAGCGGCGGAGGGCGGTGCGCTCGTATGAAGAGCGTTACCAAGGCTAGTGCAGCACTGCCTCTTGGCTGGTGGGAGCACGTCGGCTGCATCGGCGCCCGAGGCGGCGGCCGAGGGCTCAACATGGTCTGCGCTGCTGCTGCTGCTGCTGCTGCGCTTGGTGGGAGGCGCCGAAACGTCCGCCCGGGTGGCTGGAGCACTCTCAAGTGGCTGCGGTGTGACCGTCGCCGCTGCAAATGCAGCGGCGGCAGCGGCGTCCTCCGCAGCGAATTGGTCATTGAGCACCTCTCGTCGCACGTGCGGCTGCGGCAGCGGCGGCGGCGGCCGAGAAGGACGGGCTTCAGCGCAGTACGCGGCGAGCACAGGTGCGGCCGCGAGTAGCGCCTCGGGCTGCTCTGGCACCGACATATCGGCCGCTGCCGCTGCTTCGATAGCCTTGATCTCAGCGACTGCTGCGGCAAGATCTCGTGGCCGTGTGCGCCCACAAGTTGCACAGGAGGATGCGTACGCAAGCGGCTCGACGCCTGATGCGCCGCAGGGGCAAAACCACTCGTGGTGCATCCTGAGCATTCTGAAGGCACGCGCAGCGCTTTCCGCCTGCTCACCGTGCGCAGCCAAGACCGCCTTGTAAGCGCCCGGTCCAGTGAGCATCGCCCGCCCGATCGATTGCGGGTTCGGGCTGGGCAGGATGACCGAAACGGTGTAGCCCGTGCAGATGAGCGAGAGATGAGTCGACACGGCCGCCTCGTCCGCGAGTACCCCGCGGAGGTCGCACAGGACCCGCTCCGTACGGGTAGACGCCATTTGTGAACGGGGATGGTCTGGGCGTGTGAACGTTAACACGACAGACGCGACAACCGGTGGTACGTAATCATGACAAGACAAGTCAAGTCAGTCAGTACTGGTAAAAAGTCACCTTTAAGTGTTCACCTTGGGGAGCCGGGACACACGTGACACACGGGAGTAACAGTGCCGTACATGTAGCACCGGTTGTCGCGTCTGTCGTGTTAACGTTCACGGGCACACGGGCACACGGATCACACAGACGAACCTCACAACCAACCCAACCCACACCAACGCACCCGCACCGCACAACCGCGCGACGACCGGATCCGCGGCCGACTCATACATAACAAACAGCCGCAGCCCCGGAGCCGACCGCTCCCCGCGGCCAACTCAGAAGAGGCCGGTACTGAAGCAGCGCTCATGACGGCGTGCCCGGGCCATGTAGATTTGGCATTACACCATCGGTGAGTTCCAAGTTGCGGCGCAGCCATGCATGCAAGTTTAGATGTCCATGTAACGGATTTCTGCTGAACGTCCCTGCAGACCGTCGTCACGTTGTGCACGATGTTGACGCGCCCTGATGCTGCACACGTCGTCACGCACCTGAAGCCGCCTGCATTTCAAGACCTTTCGCCGCGATCGATGCAAGGCCTATCCCCGCGAAGCAACTTCAGCCCGCGCGGTCTGACGCCTTGGGCGCGGCGGCCACCGAAGTTCGGCCAAATCTTCCATTCTCCGTGAGTATTGCATCTGCGGCTCTCTCTCTCCTTCCTTCACGCATCACGGTCGCACGCTTGCCATTTCAACTCATGTGTGCTGTCCCTGCCTCTCTCTCTCCCCATGCAGGCTCGCGATGGTCCATGGCGGCGCCCGGGCGCAACTCCAGATTCAGGAGGAGCGGGAGGCGCAATGGTCTGTGAAGCAGATGACCCTAGCCCAGGCCAGCATGCGTGCAACCATGCTCAAGCAGACGCTGGGGCCCATCACGGGCGTGCTGCCCGGTGCAACGGAGCACGCTGTGCTGCAGCGGCTCGTTGCAGCGGAGCAGACCGCTACGTATGCCAAGGAGCACTGCAAGCCGAGGCCTGGATTGGATTCGCTCGCGCTCTCGCCCCGTGCGTCGCTGAGAGGTGGCACAGCATTGCCCGGGCTGTCCTCGCCGCGCGGAAGTCAGATGAGCGGGAGCCCCCTACTCAGTCCGACGCGTGACCGCTTTGCGCCCCCGGGTAGCGTCTATGATCAGGGCATTTACGCCGCTGCCGGCACCCGCTCGCCGCGCCACCTCAGCCCTCTACGGAGTCCTCGGACTGCACCCAGCGGCCACGGGCCTGCAGGCATGCTGCCCTCGGAGGCTGCCCCTATGTCCAAACGAGAGGCGGCGGAGGCGCGGTACCAAAAGGACCGCGAGGGGCTCTCGAAAGACCAATTGCTCGAGGAGGAGCTACGTACCGGTGTCGAGGACGCCGACAAGGCGATGCTTGAGAAGCAGCGCAAGATGCTCGCGCAGGCTATTGAGACTAAGTGAGCAGACGCGGCATGCTGGCCTCAACGCGCACGAATGCGTGCTCATGGCACACGTGCTCTAACGTGCCCATGGCACACTGCACACGTGCTCATGGCACACATTCTACACATGCATACACATGGCATGTGCACATCTGCGCCACTGTGCCTGTGCCTCTGCGCGCGCCCGCCCCTGTTGACCGTCGCCGCACGCACATGGTTCCACCTCTCACTTGCCCAGGTACAAGCTCCTGGCGAAGGCGTTCCGCGAGTTCGACATCGACAAGTCAGGGAGCCTCTCGCCGTTTGAGCTTGAGCAGGCGGTCAAGCACTTCAACTTCCCTTTCGCGCACGAGCACGTGATGCAGATTGCGCTCGACTGTGCAGACCAAGACGGCGATGGGGAGATCTCGTATGCAGAGTTCGCGGCGATCCTCAAGGCCGAAGACAATGCACAAGCCTCGCCCTTTCTCCAAGGCAAGTCGGACAAAGAGTTGCAAAAGGAGTTCAAGGCGATCGACCTCGCCGCGAAGTCGAAGGAACTCATGGCAAAGCGCGCAGCGGCCAAACAAGCCGCGGCGAACCCCCACTACACGTCAACTCACCGCGGAAGCACTTCCTTCAGCACTTCCCCTACGCCCGCAGCCAAGCAGGACGCGTCGCCTGCATTGCCCGTGGCGAAGCAGCCCGTGCCGCCGCCCGTGCCGCCGCCCTCGGGACCAATGAGCGCCAGGGTCAACTTTTCGACCCGTGAGCCTGCGCCGACGAGGACTCCCCGTCAGCCAGCGCCGCCGACCGAGGCGAAGGCCGAGGACGATGATGCGAAGCCCAAGCGCGGCCGGCGCAAGTCCAAGAAACCGAAGGGGACGACTTCAGCGCCGGTGGTCGTCGAGGAGGTGATCCCGATATGGGCATAGAGTCCAGACCGATGAGCCCTGATTGCCTCTTGATGATCTCTGATGTGACCCCTCACTGTCTCCCCCTCATCAGGCGATCCCGATGGACATGGAGTCCAGATACGAGCGCGAGAAGGCGGCGTGGCTCCATTCGAACCCGAATGCCCTCGTGATGGAAGCAGTCGTCGACACCAATCCGCTCGACGAGAAGACTCTCGAGCGCGAGCGCAGGAGGATCGCTGAGTCAATTAAGACCAAGTACACACGTCTGATGGCCTCCGAGTGCTCTGAGAGTCGCTGACAATGGCAGATTGCCGCTGATGACCGCTGATTGCGCTCCCGCTCAGGTACAACCTGCTCCAGACGGCGTTCCGTGAGTTTGACCTGGACAAGTCCGGCAAGCTTTCGCTCTTCGAGCTTGAGCTGGGTATTCGCTCGTTCAACCTGCCCTTCCCGCACGAGCACATCCTCGCCATCGCCAAGAAGTACGCCGACCAGGACGACGACGGGGAGATCTCGTACGCGGAGTTTGCTGCCGCATTGAGCGACGCGGAGAATTCTCACAAGGTTGGCGAGAGATTCTGAGGGATGAGAGAGGGCTGGAGAGCTTTCTCTGTGAGCCTAATGTGAGCCTCTGTGGGTGTAGCCACACGCATGAGCGAGAGAGAGAGGGAGCTGCACATGTGGTGCGCTCGGAGCGAGCCGGATGAGGGGCGGTGCCCCTACGACAGGCGCCGGGCGCGCTCAGTGTGTGGGCTGTGTGTGGGTGTGCTCGTGGTTAGTGCGGCGTGGCCACATGGATGTGAAGGATGTGTGTCGCCTGAAATGGGCAACTCTATGGGCGCGTGCCAACTCGGGTACTGTGTGAGGTGTGTGGCATGCCGCGGACGTGTGCGTGTCCGCGGCAACTGCCAACTCGGCTCTCGGGGGGGGTGCGCGGTGCTGGCGGGTGCCGCCCGCGGGGTGGGGCGTGGGCGATGGACAGCGGCAGGGGGGAGAGGGCGAGCCGCCGAACGGACAAGCGCGACGGGAGAGCGCCCGGTGAGCGCCCGGCATACCGTACAACCGCGCTACAAGATGACACGTCAAATCCCACGAGTGTCAAGACACACAGACAGACGAGAGGGTGAGGAGCCCATTTCATGGTGAGCGGAGTTCGGCCGCATGAGAGATGACAGTTCAGAGTTCGGCAAGTGCGCAGGGCCCCGCCGGCTCGGTACCCCTGGGTCGTAATTTGTAGCTACTAAGAACCCCTAATTGCAGCCACTCGTCTCGACGGCTAAAGATCTCCCGTTTATCTCCCATCAAACTTGCCAGGTGATAGAACAGGTGTAGGACAAGTAGAACAACTTGTTCTACTTGTCCTCATCAAACTCGCCAGGACGTTCGTTCGGCCACAACCGGCGGAGGAAACCGCCCGAGTGCTGCGAGATGAGAAAGTGCTCGGGGCGCCGATCGCGCACGAAAGCGCCGCCGCGGGACTCAAAGTCCTTTTGACGCAGCAGGAACTCGGCGATCGCCTTGGTCGGTCCAGGGAATCGGCCGGCGCGCGTGTCCTGTACAATGAGGTACGATCCTCGGCTGACCAACGACGCGTACGCTTCGATGTTGTCCCTCACGTGCTCGTACACGTGGTCCGAGTCCTCAACGACCAGCACCGGCAGCCCCACGGCCGTTGCATTCGCCGCCATTGCACGCGCAATCCCTAACGCGGTGGCCGAGGAGGGCAGGTGTCGTAGGTACGTAACGGCCTGGCGCCAGGTGCGTGTGGAGTTGGCAGGCTTGCACCACGGGCAAAAGGCGCGCATCTCCCTGTGATTCCAATTCACGAGGGGGATCGTGTTCATCGCAGGGTCGATTGTGAGCACGTGCGCCTGAGGATCGTACCCGCGCATGATGCGCGCGTAGTAGAGGGCGCCGCCGCCGCCGGAGGTTCCAAGCTCGATCAGCAGGCGCGGGCGCACGCGCCAGAGCAGGTCTCCGATTGCGAATGCATCGAGGGGGTGCTGCTGCAACCCAACGCCCATGAACGTGATATCCGAGTGCATGCCGCGCACCTCAAACAGCTGCTCGTATGCGTACACGATGTCATCCACCGAGAGCAGCTTGCCGTTCACTGGAACCATGAGGCTCCTCTCTCGTGTGATTGAGCGAGCGTCAATATGTGGGCGACGGCCGCCGACCGTGAGGAAACAATCTGCGCGCAACTGCCGGCGCTCTTTGTAATACAGCTTCGGCGGGGCGTGGTCTCCGGCACCCGTTTGCCCCCCTGTCCCGTTGTAGCCACCCGTACTGACCACTGCTGCCGAGCTCGCATTCCGAAAATCAGTGTAGCCGATGTGACGGCAGAGCTTGCGCGCGTAGAGACCTGCATGTGCGCCGTTTTGCAGCTCGTTGACACGCAGGCGGCCGAGCGCACGAAGGGCAGCATGCGTATCGCGGGCGTCCCACGGAAGCCTAACGTCTGGGTAGTCGTATTCCGTGGCCAGCATTTGCGGTTGCTGTCTGTCGACTTTCAAATGTTAGCGCGATGCAAGCGTCCGCAGTGCCAGTCTGTTCAACTGATTCTTTCTCAAGGAAAGAACCAATTTTCTGACCACATGCATGCAAGAGAGCACAAGTATCCCTATCCCTTCTGAATTTCACGTGATCCCGCACGCAAAGTCGCGCGACTTTGTATGCGATCTCGCGCACGCGATCTCGCAAAGCGGTCCGACTTAATAGACCGACCGGAGCGACGTGGACGCCGGGAGCGACCACTTAGCCACCCGACACCGCACACCCCTATTTTGGGCAACATTCAAGGTCCCAACAGAGATGTGAGGTCGTCGAGTACTACTTTAGTAGAACGGAAATAGCTGTACAAGACCTTTCAGAATTTAGTGCGGCGCGGCCCGACACAGTATTGTGCAGCGCAGCGACATGATACCGTCTACTCGGTGCCAGCTCGCCATCTCGTATGTTGTGATACGAGCGCGGACCTACAGCAGGATAGGCGTCTTGGCGAGCCGCTTGGCCTCCGCCTTGACCTGCTCGCGCGCCCACGCGTCGACGCGCACGATGTCCTCGAGTGTGGGGTTCTGGAGGAAATCGGGCTGGTGCGCCTCCATCGTCTTCTCGATCACCTTAGGGATGCCGAAGAAGTCGAACGAGCCAGCACGGAAGAGCTCATTCGCCATCTCATTGGCGGCGTTGAGTGCGCCGGTCATGGTGCCCGCCTGCCGGCCGGCCGCGTACGCGAGGGGGATGCACGGGTATTTGACCACGTCGGGTGCCTTGAAGGACATCGATCCGAGTTTGACAAGGTCAAACTTCTCGTCGATCCCGCGCCCATAGTCAACCTTGAGCCGGTGCGGCCAGCTCATTGAGTAGAGGATGGGAAGGCGCATGTCGGGCCAGCCGAGCTGCGCGATCACCGACGTGTCCGACGTCTCCACCGCCGAATGCACGATCGACTGAGGGTGCACTACAATCTCGATGTCATCGTAGCCGCAGCCGAAGAGATAGTGCGCCTCTATCACTTCGAGCCCCTTGTTCATCATGGTGGCCGAGTCGACGGTGATCTTGGCGCCCATGTCCCAGTTGGGGTGCGTCGACGCCTTCTTGCGCACCGTCTCGGGCTCCGCCGCGTTGAGTGCGATCAGCTGCTCAGTCGAAAAGTCACGGAAGGCGCCGCCCGAGGCTGTCAGGATGATGCGGCGGAGCGCGCCCGGAGGCACACCCTGCAGGCACTGGAAGATGGCCGAATGCTCGGAGTCGGCCGGCGTCATCTTGGCGCCGTACTTCTTGAGGAGCGGCAGGATCACCGGCCCGCCTGCGATCAGCGTCTCCTTGTTCGCAAGTGCAATCGTACGGCCGAGTTTGATGGCCTCAATCGTGGGCAGCAACCCGGCGACGCCGACAACGCCGGTGACGACCGTGTCCGCGCCAGGCGCGACGGCGACGGCGGTCTGACCCTCGGGGCCGACAACGATCTGGGGCATCGGAGCGCCGGCCGCGCGAATCCGATCGCGCAGCTCCTGCTCCTTTTCAGCCGCCGCAAGGCCGACAACCTTTGGGTGGAACTCGATGCACTGTTTGGCGAGGAGCTCGACGTTGGAGCCCGCCGAGATCGAGATGACCTCAAAGTATTCGGGGTACTCGCGGCAGATGTCGAGCGTCTGGGTGCCGATCGAGCCCGTCGAGCCAAGCAGCGCGATGTACTTCTTCGGGCTCTTGTCGAGCGCTCGCGCCAGTGAGTCGCGCAGGTCAGCGCCGGTGAGCACAGGCGCCGCCGGATCAAGCATCGATGCCGATGCCGCGCGGCGCACGCACGACGACCCGGCATGCCCGCCGAGGGCGTACGCCAAAGCAGACGGAATCACGAGAAGGAGAAAGAACTGCGACATTTTCACGATTCGATCCGCAATTTCACGAGACGAGATACGCAATCTCAAAACCACGCCCTTCGCTCGCCTTTTGACAATGGACATATCACGCCCCACGAGGGCGCGCTACATTAGCGCCGCAGTACGAATCGACCCGAGAGGTCAGGTGACACAGAAACGGTTCCAGCAATTGCGATCATCATGTTCTGTTTGCAACGCCCTCTCCCAGTTTGGCCCGGCGGTCTCTCACTAAGAAATGCCTGATCTACATCTACGTAGCGGCCCCCGTGCTTGGGGGTCCGGAGAAGTGCGCGTTGTGTTGATCAACAGCAGCAGCAGCATCGGCCACACCTCCGTCCATTGGGCATAGCGATTGAGGCCCTCGTGCTTGGGGATCCGGAGGTTATGCGCGTTGTGTTGAACAGCAGCTGCTGCAGCAGCTTTGGGGTGGTGAGAAAGCAATCGTCGCGAACAACACGCTCGACCTCCGAGTTCGATTTTGAGATTTCGTGCGAGATCGCTGCCGAGAAACGAAAGAAAGCGCTCCGGCGTGGAGGAAAATGATGACGATACAGCCGCTCACATGGATGTCGCTCGCATCTCGAGGGCGAACGATGGTCGCACTCGGCGCCGCCGGCGCTGGGCTCATGTATTGTTATTACCGTCTGGTCCACGTGCGGCGCAAGGGCCTCCGGGGGACCAGCGCAAAGGGCCACCGACGGCAGAGCTCTGAAGGGCTCATTGCAACTACAGTGAGCGGCATGGCAGTCGCGACCGCCCGCTTTGCACACAGGGCGCTGCTGCATAAGCGGACACGCAAAATGACCTACTCGAACCCAGTGACCGACGACGAGGCCGTGAGCGAACGTATCGTGATCGCAATGGTGGGTCTGCCGGCTCGCGGCAAGAGCTTCATCTCGAAGGCGATCCTGCGCTACCTCATCTTTCTCGGCGTGGCATGCAAGCTGTTCAACGCGGGCAACAAACGGCGCGATAAGGGCAAGGCGGGTGCGGACGCGAGCTTCTTCGACCCGAACAATAAGTCGGCGCAGGAGCAAAAGGAACAGATGGCCATGGAAACGCTGACGGATATGTTGAATTGGCTTTCCGCGCAGCGGGGCCTCGCATGCGGCCTCTTCGACGCGACCAATACCACGGTTGCGCGCCGGCGCGCGGTGATCGAGCGATGCGCAAAGGCCACGCCCGCGGTCACGCTCATCTTTCTCGAGTCCGAGTGTAACGACGAGAGCATCCTTCGCGCGAATTACGAACTGAAGCTGACGAATGATGATTACAAGAAGGCGACGACAGACGCCGAGCGGCAAGCGGCCCGCGATGACTTCATGGGGCGCGTGCACGCGTACGAGAAGGTGTACGAACCGATCTCAGACGCAGAGGCCGACGCCATCGACGCCACGCCTGAGCTGCCACCGCTGCGCTACATGAAGATCGTGGATGCGGGCAAGAAGGTCGTCGTCTCACGGTGCGATGGTGACTCGTTTGTGTGCCGTTGGGTGGTACAGCTCATGCACAGCATCCACCTCTCGCCGCGCCGCGTGCACATTGTCTTGTGCGGCCAGTCTTGCAACGACGCCGAGCAGATAAGGGGCGGTGACTCGAGGCTTTCAGAGGCGGGTCTAACCTTCGGCAAGGCGGCCGTTGAGACGCTCATGAGTCGGCTCGACACGACGCGCGAGCCGCCGGTCGTGATGACGGGCACACTGCTGCGGTACGGCCAGATGGCCGAGATCCTCCGCGAGGCCATTGTGCGCGCGTTCGACTTGACCGGCTCAAGCAGCGATCTGATTGCGCACCAATCACCCCCTCCATCCCCTCCCCCGGGCTCCCGCTCGGCGTCACCCCCTCCATCCCCTCCACCGGCATCATCTCCTCGTACGCGCGCACCTCCATGGCGGACCGATCCAGCATCGGCTGAGTCGCCGGCGGCTGACTCTGCAGGGCTCCCACAAGCGGAGACCGAGCGACGCACGTTCTTCGGCGCCGCGCGACAGCTCTCCTTTGAGCGAAAGACTGAGAAGAAGAAGCGTGAGGAGGCTGAGAAGAAGAAGGCTATGCCGGCTCGCGTGCGGCGCACGGTCACTTTTGGCCCCGGCCCTCTTGGGATGGTGTTTGACCACGTGGTCGGTCACGCTACCATTCTCAAAGTGAGTCCGGGCTCGCAGGCTGAACATCAAGGCGTGGTGGTCGGCAGCAAGGTCGTCAGCGTCGCAGGCGAGTCGATGGAGGGCGTGCCGCGCCCTGCGGTGATGGCCCGCATCAAGGAAGAGATGCAGCGCGCGGCAGAGAAGCCCATGGTGTTGGAGCTGGAGCTTCCGTCGGTCGAAGAAGCTGCTCGCACAGCGGCCGTAGTTGCCGAGGCCGAGGCGGAGGCGGCGGCCAAGGCGGCTGCTCGTACAGCGGCTGTAGTTGCCGTGGCTGAGGCGGAGGCGGCGGCCAAGGCGGTGAAGGCCGAGGAGGAAGCGCGGATCGCGGCCGAGAAGGCGGCGGAGGAGAAGGCGGCGGCCGCGAAGGCGGCGGCCGAGAAGGCGGCGGCCGAGAAGGAAGCGGCCGAGAAGAAAGTGGCCGCTGAGAAGGCGGCGGCCGAGAAGGAAGCGGCCGAGAAGGCGGCGGCCGAGAAGGCGGCGGCCGAGAAGGTGGCGGAGAGGCGTTCGTCGTTCTTTGGCGGGCTCGTGGCAGCGATCGCCTCGCCGTTTGAGAGCACAAAGCAAGAGCCTGTGGAGACCGCAGCACCTTCAGAGGCGCCTGCTGCGATGACTCGCCTTCGACTCACGGTCACCTTCGGTCCCGGCCCTCTGGGGATGGCGTTCGGCCAGGTTGACGGTTACGTCACCATCTTCAATGTGAGTCCGGGCTCGCAGGCTGAGCATCAAGGCGTGGTGGTCGGCAGCAAGGTCGTCAGCGTCGCAGGCGAGCCGATGGAGGGCGTGTCGCGCCCTGCGGTGATGGCCCGCATCAAGGAAGAGATGCAGCGCGCGGCGGAGAAGCCCATGGTGTTGGAGCTCGAGCTTCCTTCCGTCGAAGAAGCTGCTCGCACAGCGGCCGTAGTTGCCGAGGCCGAGGCGGCCAAGAAGGCGGCGGAGGAGAAGGCGGCCGAGGAGAAGGCGGCCGAGGAGAAGGCGGCGGCCGCGAAGGCGGCGGCCGAGAAGGCGGCGGTCGATAAGGAAGCGGCCGAGAAGGCGGCGGAGGAGAAGGCAGCGGCCAAGCAGGCGCCCGAGACGACGGCGGTCGAGAAGGTCGAGAAGGCGGCGGCCGAGAAGGTCGAGAAGCGTTCGTCGTTATTCGGCGGGCTCGTGGCAGTGATCGCCTCGCCGTTTGAGAGCAAGAAGGAAGTTCCTGTGGAGGCCGCAGCACCTGCAGAGGCGCCTGCTGCGCTGACGTCAAATTATGCATCTCCAACCAAGTCTCCGACGTCACCCGATTCACCGACGTCCAAGTACGCATCACCGACGTCGCCTGACTCATCTGCTCGGCGTACGGTCACCTTCGGCCCCGGCCGCCTTGGGCTGACGTTTGGCGAAGTGGACGGGTGCGTCACCATCCACAAGGTCGCCCCGGGCTCGCCGGGGGAAGTGCAGGGCGTCATTGTCGGCAGCAAGGTCGTCAGCGTCGCAGGTAAGCCGACGGAGGGCGTTCCGCACGCAGAGGTTGTTGCCCGCATCAAGGAAGAGATGCAGCGCACGGCGGAAAAGCCCATGGTGTTGGAGCTCGAGTCAGAAGCATACGCCGAGACCGCTACTGCCACTGAAGAAGTGAACTCAATTGCGCCTGCGACTGCCGAGCAGGCCGCCATGCCGGCCGACGCTGACCTGCTTGCATCGATGGTCCAAGGCCAGGAGAGAGATGATGACGCCGACCTGGCGGCGGCTGTGAGGGCAGCGGCCAACCACGTAGCGGCCTTTAAGACGGAGAAACGTGTGTCGCTTTTCGGTGGCCTTACTGCTGCCGCCAATGCCGCCGCCACGGCGATCGCGGCGCCGTTTGAGAGCAAAAAGGACGCAGCTCCAGCGCCTTCACCGGCTCCAGCGACTGCACCAGCCGGGCCGTCTGCCGAGAAACTTGCCGAGGCGCCTGCTGAGCTGTTTGCCAATCTGGACGACTTGGAGGAGAAGGCGGCAAAGGAGAAGGCGGCTAAGGAGAAGGCGGCTAAGGAGAAGGCAGCGGCCGAGAAGGAAGCGGCCGAGAAGGAAGCGGCCGAGAAGGCGGCGGCCGAGAAGGCGGCGGCCGAGAAGGTCGAGAATCGTTCGTCCTTATTCGGCGGGCGTGTGGCAGCGATCGCCTCGCCGTTTGAGAGCACAAAGCAAGAGCCTGTGGAGACCGCAGCACCTGCAGAGGCGCTTGCTGCGATGACTCGCCTTCGACTCACGGTCACCTTCGGTCCCGGCCCTCTGGGGATGGCGTTCGGCCAGGTTGACGGTTACGTCACCATCTTCAATGTGAGTTCGGGCTCGCAGGCTGAACATCAAGGCGTGGTGGTCGGCAGCAAGGTCGTCAGCGTCGCAGGCGAGCCGATGGAGGGCGTGTCGCGCCCTGCGGTGATGGCCCGCATCAAGGAAGAGATGCAGCGCGCGGCGGAGAAGCCCATGGTGCTGGAGCTGGAGCTTCCTTCCGTCGAAGAAGCTGCTCGCACAGCGGCCGTAGTTGCCGAGGCCGAGGCGGTCAAGAAGACGGCGGAGGAGAATGCGGCCGCCTCGACAGCCTCTTCGATACCCTCGCGAAGCTCTCTGCGGAGTCGCGCGCGCAACCTGCCCGTGCATGAGTCGCGCAACCTCAACGAGCTGTGCTTCGGCTCTCTCGAGGGGCTTCAGGGCGGCCGGCTGCGTGACTTCTTTCCGGAAGAGTATGAGCTGCGCGAGGCCGACCGGCTTAACTATCGGTACCCTGGCGTGGGTGGCCAGTCATATTACGACCTGATCGTGCAGATCCGGGCGGTCTTGCTGACTATCGAAGCGTCTCGCCGCGACGCCGTCGTCGTTTGCGACCTCGCCGTCGCTCGCGTGCTGCTCGGCTATTTCCAGGGGCACCCGATCGCGGGGATCCCCGACCTGGACGTTCCACCGGGCGTTGTCGAACTCTCACGCACACACGCCGGCTTCAGTCGCACCGACTTTCCTGTCCACGTGGGTCTTGCCTCGATGCTTGCGAACCTGCGCTGACCGACTCAACCATCGTGCCGATTGATTCAACCATAACGTCATACAATCAGTCTGCCTGTTCGGAGGCACTTAAAGGAGGCACGAGCGGCTCGAAAGGCAAGGTTCGTCATTCTAGGGTCTCAGTGCAAAACTTCACGGACTTCACGCTGGGAAAGCACGGCAGCCGATGCCCCCCTGCGCAGTCCATGCGATGTGTGTGTGGTTGTTTCTAGGTTGCATGCGATGCATCTTGTCACATCAGGTGTGTTCATGGGTGTGTTCCGTCAGCGCGGACCGTGTCTTTCGGTGAACTACTTGTTCTTGTACTTCAGATTACTAGTACAGGGGGTTGCGTGTTGCTTGGTGTTCGCCTTTCATTTCGCCTTCCCGGCCGACGCGCGAGCCACGACCGGGTGCGCGGGTCGCCGTCCCCGCCGACCGCCTTGCGCCGCCTCCGCAGGCGAGGTCGGAGGTGCCAGGTGGCGTGGAGAAGTCGGCGAAGCACCTCAGTCGAGTGGGATCGAGGGACGCGTCGACGGTCGAGGGCAGCAGAGCCGTTTCCTCTGGCGCGACCAGCACCACCCCGTGTACCGCCGCCGCCAGCGCTGCCGCCGCCTGCTGCCGATCCAATAGGAAGCGAGAGCGCTGCTGTGGGAGGGTGTAGCGTGCGCCCGGGATGGCGCCCGGGAGTCCCAAGAACTATGCCGTGGCCCATGCGAGGCACGCCCGCCCGCCCGACGAAGCGCAGCAGCGCCGCCGCGCCTACGGGTGACGCGAGCAGCCACTTCGCCTCAGGGGGCAGAATGAACCAGATTCGCTGGGCCGAATGCGCGCCCCACTATCATATCGAGATCTCGAGTTTGCATATGACCTCGAGTTCACTCCGCGAGTGGTTTAATGGTCACTGTCGTAACTGATGAACCGGGCTTGATGTGCTACCCTACCTTGTAGGAACTTCCTATGTACGATGTACAATTGACACTTCGAATCAAACGCTTCATGTGCTTGAATTAGCGACCGTGTCTGACCGTGACCCCGGTCGCTATTTGGTCTTTGCGACCGTGGCCGTTTCTGCTGAAGATGAAGTCGTCCTCGCACCCGATCCGATCACGGCCGTGCTGCTTCGCTCCCGGAAATCTGGCGCTCGCGCACGTCTTCTCGGCTGTGAATCCAAACCGGGCCATCGCTTCCACCGACTCAGAGCAGCTGGGAGCGGCCTCATACATCCTTGGGCATGTGTCGCGCACCACCTCCATCTCCACTTGCTGGATGCGGCCCATGAGCTCACCTGCGGACTCGAGCACCTGCACGTCCATGCCCTGCGAATCGATCTTCAGGTAGGCCACCGGCCAGCCGCCACCCTCCTCCCAGGCAAGCCACCTGCCGAGCACGGTCCGCAGCGAGACGGTGGGTACCCGTCGTTCCTCCCTGTCGCCGCTCCCGGTCGAGGCGCAGCCATGGATGCTTCGCCGCCCTGTCGCGTTCAGGAGCGACGCGCACCCATCCACCGTCCCGTCCAGGTGGAACGTGGCAAAGCCATCCCTCTTGGCCACCGCGAAGGGCAGCACCAGCCCTCGCTTATGGTGGTGGCCGAGAGGGGAGCGATGGTCGTGCATGCTGTTGCGAGAGAGGAGAGTGCCGTACTTATCGAGCAAGGGCTCGAAGGAGATCAAATAGGCTCCCGGACGGTGCGGCAACAGCTCCAGGTCGGCTGTGTTACGCGTGTTGGCTCCAATCTCCATGATGATCTCCGTCGTACCCGGCGGTATGGGCAGCGTCCCGTTCGCACGCAGCCTCGCCACGTCGATGGTCGCGGAGAGCATCCCGTTGAGCGGCGAGTCGGGCGCTGGCGGCACATCGGCAAGTCGCCTTCCAGTGCCGTTGAGCACCTGATTGGGCACGAGAGGAGCCCACGTCCGTGTTGCCCACGTCGTCGTTGCCCACGTCGCGTCGAGGGGCTTGAGTGCCTTCCTGCATTCCTCAATCGCGGCCGCCTCGATCTTGGCCAAATGGCCTTCCGTCCACGACGTCAGCGGCCTCGATCCTGGACCGCTATGGGTGGCGTCAAGTTCTCCGACCGTCAAATTGCCGGGCGTGCCCACAGCGTCGAGGAAGATGTGCCGCAACTGCTTCGCCCCCTCCATAGCCTGCGCAAAGCCCGAGCCTGCTAAGATTCGCTTGGCCCATACGTGACCGCCATAGAGTCCTCTCCAGAAACTGCTCGGGAGTACGCTGCACGGTGCGTCGCCGCTCAGCCGGACAAGTTTGAAGTTGAGGAGAGGGAAGAGCGTATTGCAGCCGCCGTTGCTCGCAATCGGGACTGGCGTCGGTCGGTGCAGCACTCTCGCCAAGAGCGCCTCGTTGCTCTCACCGCAGCACGCGGGCCGCAGCGCAGTGGCCAGACGACGTCCATTCTTGATGTGGCAATTGATCGGCATGAATGCTTTGACTTGGGTGGGTCCGTGCGTGCACTGATAGGACCCCAGATGCGCCTGTCCGGGCTGGCACGCTGCCAGCGCTTCAATCATCCCGAAGATCTGAGCGGCGAGATCGCGCGGAGCTGCCCAGAAGCCATCAGACCCAGGGGCGTGGCATGCGAGCGCCGTCGTCGCGGACGGCCAGCGGCACCACGGCGTCACGGGGCCAGCAAAGAACTGGTCCGGGCGTGCGTATGCAACCAGCCCGAATCTCTGGCCGTGGGCGGCCTCGTGCCGCGCGATGGCCGCAGCGCACCACGAGAGCCCCAGGGCCATGTGCGCGCCACGCGGGAAGGACTTGTTGAGGTAGTGCCTCGTGGCGCCTTGAATCTCACACAGGCTAGCGTCGGGCTGGAGGGCCTCAAGCAGCGTGTCATTCGCTTCCACGACGGCTGCGAACGCGTTGGCATCCCCGCCGCGCCAGCCCACCGTGGTCGCCGCTATCGCGCCACTCCCGTTGAGGACCACAGCCTCGCCCAGTATGGAACGCGACCATCCTCGCTCGAGGGCGAGTAGGATTGTTGGTATGCTGGCGGACAGCGAGCTGCGATCGCTTTTGAGGTGAAAGAAGATACGGTGACCATGATCAGCTTTCCGATCTGATGCGTCGGGCGCCAGCGGCCGCACAAGAAGCTGCCAATGTTGATCGAGCATGAATGGCGTCGCAAAGGAGCGCGCCAGGCCAGAGATGCAAAATGCCACTCGCGGCGCGGTCGAGGTGGCTGCGTCACATTCTTTCGCCGCGGCATCGCCCGAGGCGCGGAGGCGGCGAGCCCACATGAACAACTGTGCAAGGTACAATTGTACTGAGTTTCACACCGCCGCTGCTGTCACGAATGATTCACTAGTCTGCCCTGAAAATTGCATGCATTCCGCCTGCCTTGGCTTTGCATGCGTGGACCCCGCTCTTTCTGTCAGTCACGGGGAGTTTCATGTTTTCAAGTGCAGTTTATTAGTACTCTTTTCCTTTGAAGCCGGCTGCGACGCAGCCGCAGACCACCCCACAATAAAATTCCTTGAACTGTGACTGTATATTAGCTGCCGCCTGTGCGCAGCGCCCCCCCCTGACTCCCGGTCGCCGGTCCCATTTAAAGCCTCCTCCCTGGAACCCTGGCTGTTGGTCCTATCCAATAAGGGATGGGCTCACTACAGTCACACGCCATTCACACAGCGGTGCATGTGCCGCTCGGATACATACGCGTGGGACGTCACACCACGGCGCATGTGCCGCTCGGGGACACGCGCGTGGGAGGGATGCATGGAACGGCATGGGATTGTATGGGATGACCCAGGACGCGTCAGCTTCCAAGTAGTACTCGCAACTGATTGCATCGATCACAGCACAGACTCGGGAGAGCCCACGTACGCTCGCGATCCGCTCTTTGGATCGGCCCACGTCTGCACACCGCCGGCCGCTCCATACACGGCCGGGTTGCCCTCATTGAGCGCAGCGAGCGCCGTCCACGATCCCCCGCGTGCGCCACGTTGATTCTCGATGAGTCCGGCTCCGTAGAGTCCGGCGAGGCCTAAGTACGGGGTTTTGGGGCAGGGTTAGGATGATGCTGTGTAGAGGTAAGGTTAGGGTTAGGGGAGCACGTGAGCCACAAGCCCACAACCGCTCACCTAAGTCGAGTGGGTGATGGGTTACGAGCTCGAGGAGCGGCTCACGCGTGATGAGGACCGATTGATACTTGCGTAGCAAGGCGGGGTACTCGTTGCGCGCCGTGCCGGGCAGAAGGTACTCCACTTGGCGCATCGCCCGCAGACCCCGCACTGGCAGCCAGCCCCGCTGCAGCGGAGACGGCACAGGGTTGCGATCGCGACCTCGCCAGTCGAGCAACTCGCGGTTCGTATGCACGTTGATGCGAAAGATGCTGCAGTTGGGGGGGGGAGAGGGTTAGGGTGAGAGTTAGGGTGAGGGCGAGGGTGAGGGTGAGGCTGAGGCTGAGGCTGAGGGTTTGGGTCAGGCTTATAGAGGTTCACAGTGCCATCTCAGGTGCCATGCATGGAACCATGCATGGAGAGGCCATCCGAAAGGTGTCAGTGGTGTCACACCTATGGCACTCAGGCGAATGGTGTGAATAGAAGTGCTTATGACAAGAACTGTGAAATGCAGAAGGGTATTGCTCACCTGTAATTGAGCTCGTGCTGCATCTGCCACAGGTCATCGGCGTCCCCAAACCGCGGCCCGTGGGCGGAGGGTCGGCTGCTCGCGTACCTCTTGCAGTAGTAGGCCGTCAGAGCGCTGCTGGCTACCGACGTGCCGTTCTCGCAGTGTGCGAAGCCGAGCGCGTCATCGCCGAGCTCGATTAGGATTGATTGCACGCGTGTCTCATCACGTCGAACCATACCCACCACCGTGTGCAGCAGCGCCCCTTCGATCGAGTCCACGTCGATCTTGAGCAGGTCCACGCGACGGCCGCGCAGGAGCTGCTCCAACGGCATCGTCGGCACTTTCCAGTTCCGGAGGCGCCGCTGCTCGGCCAGGCCGATGTCGCAAGGTGCATACGCGCTGGAGAAGGTGAGCTCGCTCGGATCTGAAGCTGAGCTCGCTTGCATCACCATTCGCCAGCTGTAAGGGATTCCATCCCTAGGAACCGCGGGTTTTGCGGGTGCTGCAGTGATGGCGACCTGCCGCAGCTTCACCTGCCCTTCAGGGAAATGGTTCAATGCGATTGATGTGTTTATCGCATCGACGTAGAATGGCGTAGGCTCAGCGCAGTCGACGTGCGCACCGAGCGCGGCCGCGTGCATTGCAAAGTAGCCGATGTTACAGCCCACGTCCACGTAGAGGCAGTTGCGAGTGTCGCAGCCCTCCAGCAGCGAGGACAGCACTTCGGCTGTGTCATCCTCTGGCTCTGAGCAGCCAGGCCCCTTCCGCTCGCGCACGACTGCCATCTTGGACGTTCTGGACAAAAGAGCGCAGTGCTCAGCCAGCGTTCCGGTCGGACATGCCACGTGGAATGGCCGCCCCGGCCAACGAGGCTGTTCAACGGTGGCGTTCAGCCTCGTCGACGGCATGTGATAGATCAACAACTGAGTGATGAAGATGAACGAAGTGCACAAAGTCAAAGGAAGTAATCATATTCCATATGAACAGATTTTGCATGCGGATGTAACATCTTTATCGAACACAAAACAGAAAACTGAGAACTGACACGACGCTGAATCGTGACGGTCCGGCCATAGCCGCATAGGGCAATAGCTCGAATACTTTGGCAAGACATCCAGATCCGCCAAGTTCGAAAGCCGCAGCGATCGAACCTGATACAGCATCCACACCACATGTGAGCACAGGCGCGCTGCGGTGCACGGGCGAGATTGCGTGGCCGTGAACGCACGGCCGCAGTGACCAGGAGAGTTCCGGTTCGGGCTCAGATGTGAATGTACAACGTCAGAAGGCGGCCGCGGCGGCATCGGCAACTTGAGCGTTGAGTGATTTGGCGTACGGCGAGTTCTGCAGCAGCCTTTGTGCCGGATCAAACTTGCCAATGCGGCTCGCTCGTGGAGAGGCCAGCGGGCCTGCGGCCGCCACCATCGGTGGCGGCGGGAGGGGCAACGACCGCGAGGGCGGCGCGGCATTTCCATTGAGCAAGGTCTGAACGAGAGGATCCACAGTCGAATTCGCGCCCTTGGGCGGTTCGAGCGTCTCAGCGAGGAGGCGATCGAGGCGACGCGAGGCGGCGGTGGCCTTGGGGCCGCTCAGCATGGGCCCGACAGACGCCGCCTCGGCTGCCTCCGCGTCGGCCAACTCGCGTGCCATGTTCGATGGAGCACTCATCGAGTCCAACCCTTCTGCCTCACGCTGGAGCCGGAACTGCTCGAAGGACGCCTCCTCCTTTGCTCGGAAGAGCCGATTCATCGCATAGACCTGCGCGCGGAAGATCTCGCGCTCCTCGCGCGCGTGGAACGTCTCCTCGCGCTTATGCTCGCGCCGCGCGTGCCGCTCCTTTTCTTGCTGCTGCTGCTGCTGCCACACCGTGGCCGCCTTGCGCGCCTTGGCGTCGTCGAGGTCATAATCCCGTTGCCCCTCCCGCGGGCGCGCCAGACGCGCCACGATCGCCGCATCGCGCTCGTCGCCGCTGTCCGCGCCAAGGTCTCTTTCCCCTGGCCCACCCCACGTGCGGTTGAGTCCGTGATTCAACAGCAGAGCCATCTTCGCGTCGGCAATCTGCAAGTCGGCGTCGGTCGTGCCGCTCGAGGATGAGCGCCCACCGCAGCGCTCGCCCGGCGGGCCGCTCTTCCTGCTGCCAGCGGCGGACCCCCCGTCGGCACCGCTGCGGGCGCTCACGTCTTTGCTCTTTCTCGCTACGGAGGGCCATCCCGCGCACGCGGACTTACTGATGAGGCTGCTTGCCGTGCGGTATGGCTTGAGCTTGTCCTCCTCAGAGATCGGGTCCGGATACATGAGATCGCGCCCGTGCCGCGGGCTGCTCGGACGCGGGCGCGGGGGTGGCGAGGAGGGCTGCGCCGTCTCGGGCGCCTCGTCGTACTCCGCGCCGCGCGATCGCTTGAACTCCCCATACGCGCTCGCGTCCCGAGCGGCCATGAGCTTGTTGATCGCGTAGACCTGCGAGCGCCACACTTCGCGCTCCTCCTCCTTCGTGCGGATCTCCTCCTTACGCGACTCCCTCCCCTTGACGCTCTCCGCGGCCTCCGCCTCCGCTTGAAGCCTCGCGCGCGCCACCTCGTCCGACGCCGCCCGCAGCCTCTTTTGGATCGCAGCCTCTTTCGCCTGTGCTTCCCGCCCCTTCGACTCTTCGAACTCGGCCATCTCGCGATCGTGACGCGCCTCGATGGCGTCAATTTCGCTGCGGCGCGCGGCCACGAAGACGCGGAACGCCCCATCGTCGCGCGCCGCCATGAGCGTGTTGATCGCGTAAACCTCCGCTCGCCTCTGCTCGGCCGCCTCCTTGAGGTCGCGCGACTTCTGCTCCATTTTGTTGGCGCGCGTCTTGGCCTCGGTCAAGCGCTGTCGCTCCTCGGCCTGCTGTTGCTCGCGCTGCTCGCGCTGCTCACGCAGTCGACGCACCGCGCGCAGCCGCAGCTGCTCGATCGCATCCGCGTCCATCACGCCGCCAGCTCCGGCTCCGCCGCTGCTGCTGGTGCGCAGGTGCGCTGCAGGCCCGCCTGTCAGAAGGCCCTCCGCTGCCACGGCGGCGCTGCTGCTGCTGCTGCTTGCACCGGCGCTTGAGCCGGCGCTGCCAGGCCCCGCGGGCCGGCGCAGCGCCTCGGGAGGTGCGCGCGCCACCAACTTGCCTGCGAGGCTGCGGCCAAGAGCCAGAGGAGCTCCAGGAGGACTGATCTGTCCCGACGCTGATGACGAAGAGGAGCTGCCGGTGGCGTCATCGCCATACACGGGGCGGCCGGCTCCATGATGTGACGTCCCTGTGGCGCTGAATATGAGCAGTGGCCGCGTGGCTGCCACACCTCGCACGTCCATGTTGAGCGAATGGCTCGTCAGCGAAGGCCGGCCCTGCTTCGTCGGAAGGGTCGGGAGCTTCGGTGGCTCCAGCTGTACAGGACGTACTAATAAGGGCTTCGCGCTCCCCGTGAGGCCGAGGCCCAAGCCGTCCATCGTTGCGATCAGCAGGGGACTGGGGTTGAAGAGTTGAACGTCGAAGGAATGCCAACTCTCGGCCGCACTTCATTCATGGACACACCTCACGGCACATTCACGCGTTGGAGGTCGACCCGGGGTCAGCCTGACCTTGTCGTTCGTCCTGAGTAGACCAATTCTCTTTTTTGCAGCCCGTTCACAGATCGCATGACTTTCACGCTCCTCGGCTCCAGGCCTCCAAGGCAGCCTCCAACCGGAGCTTGACCGACGACGGCTGACGTTCATGCCGGTGACCGCCGCGGAGCTGACGGAGCTGCTCACCGGCAGCTCGCTCGTGCCAGAGCACGTCGAGGTCGTCGATACGAGCGACGGTTGCGGCTCTAAGTTTGAGGCCATTGTCGTAAGCGCAGCCTTCGACGGCATGGGGTTGCTCGACCGCCAGCGTGCGGTGAATGACGTGATAGCCGAACCGATGAAGGCCATCCACGCCTTTAGCATGAAGACATGGACGCCCAAGCAGTACGAGGCCAAACAACAAACGAGCAGCTGACCGACCGACTGATGGAGCGCTCCTATGATACTCGTTTTGTGGTCGTTTGTGTTACGACACACGTGCCATGCACCAGCGGCATCGATGACCAAGTGCTTAGCGCCGTCGATAAGAAAGGTCTGGTTGCCAAAGGCAAAGCAGTATTCGCCCGCTTTGTTGACAAGCTGCAAGTGGAAAATTGCTACAAAGCAAGAGGTGCTGCCGAGGACGGTACGGTAACAGATCAGGAAGCCTAACCTGGGAGTTGTTGAGTGAGTTACTTACGGTGGACCGATCATCCGTGATCTCGTGTGATCGAAATTCCACGAAAATGACCAAAGACGAGCGCTCCCTTCAAAGCGTCCACAATGTCGTTCTTTGGAAAGATGTTCTCGTCCGCACCCCTCGGATCCTCGCAGGACGAGAACGCCTCGGCCAACGCGTCTTCACCCGGAGGTCCGTTCCGCATGCTCAAGAGCCGCAAGGCAACGCGCAGCAGTCCGTACGGCGGCGGCCGGCAGCACAGCAAGCTTGACTCTTCGAACTACAAGGAGAGCATGCTTGGAGGGGATGAGGATGCCTCCGACTCGTGGGTGGCCGAAAAGCACGTCGGCCTCAAGATTGATCGGTCTTCCAAGGAGCCCAAGCATGGGATCAAGTTGCAGACGCACCCCACACTCGGCGTGATCGTGTCGGGCCTGAACCCGACCGGCCAGGCAGCGCGCAACGGCCTGAACGTGGGCGATCAGCTGCGCGCCATCGACGGCGAGGAGGTCAAATCGCACGTGGCGGCCATGCAGATCCTCGACATGGCGGCAGAGGGGCGGCGGCTCACGCTGACGGCGTCGGGCTCAACGCGTGCGGTGACGCTCGACAAGACCAAGGGCGATCTTGGCATGACGTGCTCCAACCTGGCGCACACGACGCGCGGCGTGCTGCTCAAGCGCATCCGAAGGGGCTCGCTGGCCGATGCGGCGGCAATCTACTGCGGCGACACGATCATCGCAGTGAACGAGCAGCTCGTGGATTCGCATGAACAGGCGGTGTCGCTCATGAATGAGTGCCTCGGCGAGGTGCGCCTCGTGCTCTGGGGCCAGTCGACTGAGGTCACCCTCGGCAAGCTCGGTGTCGACATGCCCCTCGGGATCACCGTCGTGGACCAGGATCGTGTAGGGCGGCCAGGTGTCAAGGTGCAATAAAGCCACTGATCGCCAACGGTTGTCGTCACTGATTGCCACTGATTGCCACTGATTGCCACGCATTGAACCCTGCTCGTACATCGCAGGTGGAGAAAGTAGTCACCCACGGACTTGTGTTCAAGGCTGGGATTTCGGTAGGCGACACGCTCCTGAGCGTCGATGGCGTGATCTGCATCAACCATGTGCAGGCCGTTGCGCTCCTGACCCGCAAGGACCCGAACACGGGCCTTCCGCTGAGTGAGACCAAGGTGGGCGGTGACCTGATCGATTCCAACCTCAAGGTGGTCTTCATGAACAAGTACAACCACTGAGGCTCAGGCTGAGGGAAGTTCAGAGGGGAGAAGAAGAGGCGCCGCTTGCGCGTGGTCGTGGTGACAAGACCGCTGCGCGCCGCTACATGTATGAGCCGTGCCCGTGGCACGTTTGACGGTCTGTGCCACTGTGTGCTGTCCGCGGGACGAGGTGCGAAACTGCGGCTGGGGGCAGGGAGGGCGGTCGAGGAGGGCGGGGTCCTGGGAGGGCATGAGGATGCGATCGCGATCGCAGTCGGGCATGCAGATTCGATACAATTGGGAGAGTTCGGCAATTCACACTGCAAATTCACACCTCGCTTCGGGCTGCAGACGTCTCCCCTCGACGCTCGGCTTCGACTCTGCACGTGCCCAGGAAAGCGTTGCGTGCGACTGGCCGCGCAAATGCGCCGGCTATTCATGCACGCGCGGCAGGGCTCTGCGCGTCTCGCCTCCCGTCTCGGCAGCGCAGCGGCGCAGCCGACGAAGCGCACGCCAGCCGTGGGCTTTGGCATCGAGACGCCGCTCCTGCTTGTCTTCTCCGGAGTGGTGGCTACATCCGTCATGCGCTCGTTAGCGCAGCGCCATGTGTCGGACGCTTCGTTCTCCTCTAGTGCGCCCGCCGAGCACGAGGCGTCCAAGGAGGAGGAGGAGCCGTCCGTGACGACAGGTGCGCACCTGGAGGACCGCTACGAGGTGGGCGACGTCATCGGCTGCGGGCACTTTGCGACCGTGAGGCGTGGCGTAAACCGCGAGAGCGGCGAGGCCGTCGCGATCAAGACGATTGCGAAGAGTCGCACCGACGCGAGCACCATCCGGCGCGAGATCGCCATCCAGCGCATGGTGGGCTCACATGAGAACATGGTCGGGCTGCGCGACGTCTTCGAGACGGAGAGTGAGTGGATAATCGTGATGGAGCTCGTGACGGGCGGCGAGCTCTTCGAGCGGCTCGTGACACAGGGGCCCTACTCTGAGAAGGAGGCCTCGCGCCTCATGCGCCAGCTCGCGCAGGGCGTCGCGTGGCTGCACCTGAATGGGATCTGCCATCGCGATCTCAAGCCCGAGAACCTCCTCCTGTCGGAGCCCGACGGGGCCACGGGCGAAGTGACGGTGAAGATCTGCGACTTCGGGCTCTCGGTGGCGCTCAAAGAGGAGGACGGCGACACCCTCCAGGAGAAGCAGGGCACCTGGGCCTACTGGGCGCCTGAGATGTTTGCGACGCATGGATACGGCAAGCAAGTCGATTTGTGGTCGCTCGGCGTGATCATGTACATCCTTCTCGCAGGGCAGCACCCCTTCGATGCCCCCGGCCGCACGGACGCGCAGATGCGCCAGAACATCCAAGCGGGCCAGCTCTCGTTTGCTCACGAGCAATGGACCGCCGTTTCGGAGGAGGCGAAACAGCTCATTCGGGCGCTGTTGCGCCATGAGCCCAGGGAACGCATGTCCTCCGAGATGCTGCTCACGCAAGCGTGGATTAAGGGGACGGGCGTGTCGGAGGTGCCCATCCGCGGCTCGGATACGAACCTGAAGGAGTACCAGCGCATGCGCAAGAAGTGGTCCACTGCGCTCGTCGCCTCGATGCACAAGCAGGCGGTCATTCGCAAGAGGCTTTCCGACCGTCGAGTGCCGCCGCCGCTGCCAACGCTGCCACACAGTGTGCCCGTTGAGGAGGCAGACGCGAACGTCGAGGCGCGTGAGCTGCTCGCGGATGCGTTTCAGGTCTTCGATCCGGAGGGGAAGGGCTACGTGGCGGCCACCGATCTCGCCGGGGTGATCCAACGGCTGGGGCAGCAGATGACGCCTGCCGAGGTCTCGCACATGGTGTCTGCCATGGATGAAGGCGGGAGTGGCAAGATTTACTATCAGCAGTACCTGAACATGGCGGCGACCACGATCAAGGAGAAGGAGACCCTCTTTCGCGAAGGGGACGTCATCTTCCGCGAAGGAGATCCGTCCGACTTCTTCTATCTGATCACGAGTGGGCGTGTGCGGCGCCTCACGAGGCCACCGCCCGAGCGCTTCGAAGCCTTCGTCGCAGCCGAGGAGGAGCTCGGCGCGGGCGACTATTTTGGCACCTCGGCCATCCTGGGCAGCGGCGAGCGCAAGCGCCACTCGACGATGATCGCCATGACCGAAGTTCGCGTGGTGCGCCTCGGCAGGGACGATTTCGAGCCCGAGCACGCGGTCGGCGACGATCGCTCCTCTTCTGACCCGGAGCACGTGCGCCGCCGTATGACGTCGAGCACGCACGTCGTGCCCGGCAGCGCCGGCAGCCCGAGCAGTAGCATGAGCGGTAGCAGCGCTAGCGGCAGCAGCAGAGGCGGCAGCAGCACTAGCAGCGCTAGCAGCACTAGCAGCACTAGCGGTACTAGCAGCACTAGCAGCACTAGCAGCAGCAGTAGGAGTGGGCTGGCCACGGCCGCGGGAGTGGGCTCTGCAGGAGGGGAGAGGGGGGGCAGTAGGAATGGGCTGGCCACGGCCGCGGCCTCAGCAGCGCCCCTCATACCCAACCCCGCCGCCGGCAGCAGCGGCGCCAACCGAGACGGCGGCAGAAGCAGCGCTGACGGCGATAGCGCCCATCGTGATCCCCATCACACACCCGAGAACTCGCTCATGCCGCCACGGCGGCCGACGGCGAATGCGAGCCGCTCGGTGCTTCGCTCCCTCCGCTTCATTCGCATGATGAGCAACAACGAGCAGCGACGGTATGCCAAGGGGGAGCATCTATTCAGGGAAGGGGAGGACGCTCGTCACATGTTCATCATCACGAGCGGGCGCGTGCAGGTTGCCTGTGAGGGCAAGGACGGGCGCCGATACACCATCGGGCAGCGCGGCGCGGGCGAGTGCTGCGGTGAGACCTCATGCCTCTCGAGGTCGACACGCAACTCGACCGTCACGTGTGTCAGTGACGAAGGGTGCGAGTGCATGTGCATCCGACGCGAGGACTTCCTCGCTCTCGTGCGTGGCTCGTGGGACGTGGCACAGGACTTGGTAGCCGTCTCCGAGCGACATAAGAAGGAGAAGGCACGACGCGTCAACTTCCTGCGCACGCGCGACGAGGTCGACGGCGAGGATGATGACTTCTGAGCAATGAGTGAGCAGCTCGTCAGCGCAAAGGTGATGGCATCTGAGAAAGGAGCCCTCAGCTGACGGCGCAAGACGCATCGAATGCAAAACGAAATCTATCCTTCATATGCAGGACAGTCGAGCAGGATGCACAGTCATACAGGCCGCCACCCCCACATGTGTGATGTGAGAGGTCGAATCGTGCCGTGCCAATGCGAACGGAGATTGCAGATTCTGAGATGACGCGGCGTGATAGATCATTGCATTGATCCTCCACGCTGTTCATAGTACGCAGAGGCCACGCCACGCGCGGCACACGCGGTTCGTCGGTCCAGACGGTCGACGCCCGGGCCCGCGCCGGTAGCGCGTTTTATCCGGCGGCTGTCGGCGACGGCCGGTCGGCCGATTCGCGATTGATTTTAGGCGAGATTCAGGTAATAGTCCCACGCACATGCGCGTGTATAAGATCATGATCATGACATGATGACCGTGAGGCACAAAGCCTGATTCGGCCTGGCACATCACCTTGGAACTTAAAACGGGCCCTTACTCGCTGACCGTCACCCAGGGAAAGCGAATAGGTGCTGTGCCGGGCCGGAGGCAAGACCGGGCTCAGGCTCATCTCGGCTACGCGCGGAGGGACGCGCGGAGGGACGCCATCTTGAGGGATGCCTCGTCGACCGGCTCCGCGTACCGGGGCAGCGCCGAGGTGAAGAGGTCGTACTCGCCGACAAAATCGACTCCCCCTTCACGCATGGTGACGCTCACCGCGTCGGACACGCGCCGCGGCCGCGTGGCCTTGAGGTGAGCGAGGAGTACTGGCAGGCCTGTTAGGTAGAGCTGGAGCTGCTCGTGATCGAGCGGGTTATCGGCGATGCCGAGCAGCGTGAGCGTGTTCGAGAGCTTGTACAGCTCGTGCGGTAGCCTCGTGATTTGATTGCGGTCCAGATAGATCTTCTTGATGCGCGTCATCTGGGTCACCTCGCCAGGCAGCTCGGTCAGCTTATTCTCCGCGAGGTCGAGGAACTCGACATGCGTGAGCTGGAAAATCTCGATTGGCGCCGCAAGCAGCTTCTGCTTACGCAGGCTAAGAACGTTCGTCTCGAGGCAGTGCTCGAGCCGGAGGGAATAGGCTACGATGGTTTCGGTGCCGTCGCCGATGGCGCGGAGCTCTCGCGCAAGCGCCGCCTCCTGCGACATGATCTTGTCGCTCTCGATGCGCGACTGCGCGGCGACCTTGTTGTACTCCACCGCAATGTCCGACTCGCGGATCGGCCGCTCCTGCTCGATCTTCTTGAGCGCCACCACCGCGTCGTACACGAGCTCAATACGCGTGAGCTCCTTGAGCGTCTCAAGGTACATGTGCGTCCCCTCTTTCTGCAGCTCGAGCTCGCGCTTCTTGGAGCGCAGCAGCCCCGGGCACGAGCACTCCCATACGTTGAGCAGCCCCGGCCGCGCCATGATCTTGGATAGGATGTCGGTCGCAGTCCGGTATGCCTCCTCCTGCACGCGCGACACTGTGAGGAGCTGCTTGTAGTACGCATTTGTCTCGCGCGTGTTGGCCTCGATTTGCTTCCAGTGCTCTGAAGCCTGCAGCATCAGCTCGCCCGTACGCCGGCAATATCGTGCGATCGAGCCCTCGTGCGTAAACATCGGCAGCAGCTCCTGTGAGCTGCTGCCGTAGTTGATCCTTTTCACCGCTACTTTGAGGCCGATGGCCTCGGCGCGCTTCGGGTCGAGGCCGGGCACAGGGTGCGCACCCCACTTGACCAGTAATGCGTCTGCTTCCCTCGCGCGTGCGCGCCAGTCGTCTACCACAACCTCCTTTTTCTCCGGCATCGCGCCTGTAGACGGAACAGTAGTGGCGGAGCGCTCGGGGTCGTAACCGCGGAAGCGGCGTTCTGATTCAAAAGTTGCTGGGGATTGCAAAGAACACGGCACCGATGCAATAGTTCCCGGCAGTTCTTGGTGGGGCGGTGTTCGCATCGCCCATATTTCCATATTTGGAGGCGAACTTGTGTCGAATCAAGCCCAGGCGACGGCTAAGTCGGCCACACCACGGACTTGAAGGCGCGGATGCTCCGTGCCATTCTCTTGTTCCTGCTGCTCATTGCAATCCTGTGCATACAATTCCAGCACTCAATCCTGTACGCACAGGGTGAAGTCACCCTCATATTGCAGCAGGTGCCGGATGAGGTTGCGAAGACCGTTCATGCTGTGGTGCAGGATGTGACGAGCGCGCCTGACAGCTCTAGCAGTAGCGGTGGCGGTGGCGATGGCACCGCCTTGACGGCGAAAGAGAAGAGGCGTGCAGCAAAGTTGGTGGCAAAGGCGGCAGCAAAGGCGGCGGCGATTGAGGCTGCAACCGCCAACACAAACGGGGGCAAGCAAGCCACGCCGCAAGAGGTCGGCGCAGCCGCGCCCGAATGCGCGGCACCACGGAAGCCGTATCACGTTGTACTGACGGCCGCGTCAGGGACCTACCAAGAGTGGCAGTCCCGCATCGCATACTATCACTACAAGAAGCTCAAGGCGGAGAACCCGTGCTCGGACCTCGGTGGTTTCACACGGCTGCTGAACACGCCGGGGGCGCGACCTGATGGGTTGATGGACGAGATTCCCACGGTGCTGGTTGCCCAGCTCTCCAACGGAAACTGCGACTCGTGTGATCACGGGTTCATCGTCATGAACCGACCGTGGGGCGTACGCCAGCTCCTGAAGCTTCCGCACTTTGCCAAGATCCCCGAGGAGTACATCTTGCTCATGGAGACGGACCATCTCTTCTTGAAGGTGCTGCCCAATTTTGCGACTCCGAGCGTGCCCGTAGGATTCGGGTTCTACTACATGACGTACAAGTATGATCCCGCGAAGCTCAAGCCGGTCATCAGCAAGTACTTCGACCCAGATCAAGTCGATCCAGTCGGGCCGTCGCCGGTGATCATTCACAAGAAGCAGCTCCTGCAGCTCACGGAGCCGTGGTGGCAGCTTTGCCTCACCCTCAAGCGCGACCCCGCGGCGAACCGGGACTTTGGGTGGGTGCTCGAGATGTGGGGCTGGGCCCTCGCCTCCGCGAAGGCGGGCGTCAGGCACAAGGTCCTCGCTGAGTTCCAGGCGGAGCCCGGCGGGATGGGCATCGACAGGATCGATAAGTACTACCTGTACCACTACACGTTTGACCTCGACACGGGCGATGGCTGGCAGTGGTCCAAGCGCCAATTAATGATGGGCTATCCGACCGTCTTGAAACCACCAGCGTACGTGATGAAACGCGGTCCGACTCACTCAACCCGCAGATTTGTCGAGATGATGAATGAGGCGATCGAGAAGATATCGCCTTGGAAACCTCTCAGACCAAAAATGCGTTTGCCGTAGCGCCATTTCATTTATAAGAAACCAGGTGTGGTCTGTCAACACCCACGGAAACCAGAACGTGACGCTGCGGACCTGAAATAACAAGGAAAGGAATCGAATAAAGAAATCCGGTCCCCCGCGTGCACAAAATACATAGCAGCAACCACGACTACCAAGCAGGCGCTCGCTCTCGCGAGCACCATAATGGCAAGTGCTCTCAGCTCTTTTGGACTGCGTCAAACAGCAAGTGATGCGGCTGTGCGTGGCCGGCTACTGCTGCCGCCGCCGCCGCCGCCGTCGCTGCTGCTGCTGCTGCTAGTGCTGCTGCTGCTGCTGCTGCTGCTGCTGCTGCTGCTGCTGCTGCTGCTGCTGCTGCTGCTGCTGCTGCTGCTACTGCTGCTGCTGCTGCTGGGCATCATGCTGCTGGCGCTCCTGCCAGCCCTCCTGCTGCCAGTGCCGCTGCTGCCACGCACCGACACACGGGAGAGCGACACGGTGTGGCCATGCCACGGCGCGGAGCTCTGCAGTAGCTCGCGCAGGGTGGCCAACGGCAGCACACCGGCGTCCGCAGGAGCGGTCGGCCTCGGGGCCTGTGAATGTGAATGGACGGGAGCGGTCGGCCTCGGGGCCTGTGAATGTGAATGGACTGGAGGCCTCGAGGCCTGTGGTCCATGCGACGCTGAGGTGAGCCGCACAGCGACCACCACGATGCCACGATGCAAGAGCTCATCCGGTTTGTCAGTCGGATTGAGTACAAGGAGCATCGGCGGCGGCTCAACGGACGGAGCGTCGGCTGCGCAGGGCGTCGCGGCCGCCGGCACCGGTGCTCCGTCGGCGGCCGACTGCGCACTGCGCGCCTGCTCGAGGCGCATCTCTCGCGACCACGGCACGGTGCCGTCGCCACGCAGCGCAGCGACGTCGATGTTGACCGTCGACAGCTGCGGGAGCATGTCCCCCGCGACATCGCGTACGAGCTGCTGCACCTGCTCGAAGAGCACGTTGAAGGGGCGCGCGCGGAAGATCCAGCCGATGGAGATGGTCAGGGCCAGCTCGAGGATCTGCCGGCACAGCGCGTGCCACAGCCACGCTTGCCCGCCCACGTTGGCGGCCGCGAGTGCGAAGAGAGTAATGTCGAGGCCGAAATAAATGGAGGCGAAGACGAGGAGCCAGGCGAACATTGAGTACTTGGTGAAGGCGGGCGTGGTGGTCGCATCGATGTTGAAGGAGCGCAGCGCGAGCAGCTGCGCCTTGAGCACACGCAGGTTCGTGATCACCGCCGAGAGCACCACGACAAGCAGCCCAAACCACACGAGCAGCTGTGGGATGGCAGAGAGCAAGCCGCCGATGGACAGCTGGATGGTGACTGTGGCGTAGAGCAGCAAGACCACCGTGCCGCAGAGGGCGATTTCGTTCTGTGCGAGGTCGTTGCGGGTGATTCGCCAGCCCTTGGCGACCATGAGCAAGCAGACGACAAAAACCGGCTCGCGCAAGATCACGAGCACAACCCAGGCGGCGGATACGAGCTGCTGGTAGCCCAGGTCCCACGGACACATCTCGTAGTAACAGATCGATAGCAGCGAGAATACGGCAGACAAGGCAGGGATGCACCAGAGCATGTGGTGCAGCTCGTGCGCGTGCTGTCGGTGTACAAAATAGATGTCGTGCGACCACCAGACGAGGAACACTAGCCAGATAGGAAGCGCGGCGGCGTAGACGTACGGCGAGTTCTGGTTGGCCTCGCAGAAGGCTAGTACGTCAAGGCGTGCCTGGTCGATTGAGCTACTATTCGCGCTCGAGCTGTTCGCGACGCTCATAATCTTACTGTACAGACCCGCCACTACACCATACGCGACACCCGAGCACGTGGGGAATGTTTTGGCACCTCAATGTATCGGATACATGTACATGTAAGATTGCCCGACGACTACTTTCCCAGACCGTTCAGCGTCTTGCGTTCAGCGTTCATTTTTCGCTCGTGGATCGCGTTGTCTCGGTCGGCCTGCAGTTGTGGCGCAGTGCCATGTCGACTGAGGACGACCTCGCCATCAGCGACTCCATCGTCAATGACTATGACACATACGAGGATTACCTCGATAGCCAGATCACGCCGACGGACATCTACTACCTCGAGGATGAGGACCTAGCGCGGCAGCTGGTGGAGCTCGGGTACCGCGGCAGCGGTGAGACGCTCAAGCGCGACGAGTTTCTCGCACGCAAAAAGGCCGCCGAGCAGGCGCGGCTCAATAAGCTGCGCGCGACGCCGAAGCCGCTCGCGTCCGCCTTTAAGGATGTGACAGGATTCCCCTTTCTGGCGTCGCTCGCGGAGCGCGAGGAGATGGTGCGCAACGGCAAGCTCACAACAATCATCTTCATCCGCGATAAAAATGCCAAGGGTCAGGAGGTCTCGGGCTACATAGACTACGCGCACCGGCTCAAAACAGAGAACTTTGAGCCCTACTTTGAGCGGAAGAAGAAGCTCATGCCGACGATGACGGACTTGAGCTTCTACAACTGGGAGACGCAGACGTCGACGTCGAATGCGACGCCCAACTTCCAGGTCATCGCTGACAACGAGGCTGGCTTGCTCTTCAAGAACAAGCGCGACCGCAAGGTCATCAACGTCGATCCGAAAGCGCGGCCAGGCGACAACTCGCGGAGGATTGAGCTGCACACTCATGAGTACACGCAGGTCGTGCTCTACGACCACGTCACACGGCGGAAGACCTAGCGGTGGCCACATCGAGCGAGCATGATCAAGGTGCGGTTTCTGTTCCAACAGCTATGTGCGGGTGTGCGGTGCGGCGCGGCGACCGTGCGGTTCGATGCGGGGCAACGGCGTGCGTGCGCCCGCCTCCTGTCGCGTGTTGGCCGGCACGGGCTGCCGCGCCGCGCGCGCTCGCTGCCCTCGCGGACACCACAGTCCCCAAATGCAGCAATCGCATGTGCGTTAACGTGTGCAGCAACGCGTATGAGATCTATCTAGGGACTCAGTGTTACTGCATGCTGAGATTTACAACACACTCCTGATTCCTGAGCTTAAATTCAAAATTGCTGCTGCTGGAACCTGGGACCTGGGAGCGTGTCGGCGCGTGACCGACGGCCGGCACGTACCGCCGAGCGAACCGAGGACGCTGCGGTGCACGACGAGTGCTCGCAATCAGCAGATGCTCAGCACAGAGAGCTCAAACAGTGGCGGGACCCAGCCGCGGCGCACGGCCACGAGTGCGCGTGACGACGTGCACGGTGCACCGTCGCTCGGCCAGTCCGCACTTGCAAGGTTCCGCCGAATGAAGCAGATGCCCGACATGCGACCGTGGAATCGCGCGTGCGTGATCACGCGACGTGCATCATGCCGCACACGTACGCCATGGCGGCGCTCCAGCCTCCAGAGGCCCGCGAGCGTAGAGGCCTGCACCGCAGAGAACACTGGAGCCTCCCCAAGCATAGGAATGGGTACGGCGCGATCTCCTCTCGAGATCGCGTGGCACGCACCTTGGACTGCCAAATTGGATCGCCCATGGCCCATGCATGCATTTGCGAACGCTCTGTGCGCGCTCGAGACTCACGGCACCGGGCTGTCTGCATCTACCTTCTTGCCGCCTTTCTTGGCAAGCGGGCTGTCTGCACCACCCTTCTTGCCGCCATGAGGGCTGCCTGCATCACTCCTCTTGCCAACCGGACTGTCTGCATCACTCTTTTTACCATGCGGGCTGTCTGCACCACTCCTCTTGCCAAGCGGGCTGTCTGCATCACTCTTTTTACCATGCGGGCTGTCTTCATCACTCTTCTTACCATGCGGGCTGTCTGCAGACACAGCCGGCTGTCCGCCTCCGTGGTGCTTGCCGCCGCCGCCGTGCTTGCCGTCGCCGCCGTGCTTGCCGTCGGCGCCGAGGCCAGCGTGCTTGCCTTCGGTGCCGAGGCCAGCGTGCTTCCCTGGCTTGGGCTCTTTTGCATGTGGCGATGGCCTGGGCGCGCTGCTCCCGCCGCCCATAGAGTACGTGATCACGGCTATAAGGCACAGGAGCACACTGCCGTAGATGAATAAGCGACGGCCACGCGGCGGCTTCTTGTTGTTGGACGTGCCAAGCAAGCCGCCCTGCTCCTCCGCGTCGAGCGACGCCAGCCGGTGGTTGGCCGGCGTCACGCTGATGCCTGAGGTCGACGCCGAGTCGAGGTTGGAAATGATGAGCCGCGCATGTACCGGCTTCAGGCCGGCGACACTCACCAGATTCTGCATTGACGCCTCGCCGAGCAGCTCGAGCGTGGTCAGACCGGCTGCGGCAAGCTGCGTGCTGCAATGTTCGAGGCCGACGCTGCGTAGAAACGTGCCGACCTCGTCGCCGCCGTCGGTCGCGGGCACGCGAAATTCACCTGCGTAGTCCTCCTTGGTCCCAAGATTGCTGATGATGAGCTTTGCATGCACAGGACGCACTCCCGAGTCGACCAGCTCCTCGTACTGCGCGCCCCGTAATGCCTCCATGGAGGTGTAGAAGCCATTGTGCACGACCGCCTGGATGCAAGACTCGAGCCCAATCTCCGCCAGGAAGGCCTCCACTTCCGCGGTGCCCGACATTGTGGAATTGCACAGATCATTGCACAGGAATCTTTCAACAGGAGGTTCCCTGAGTTACGAGCACCTACCTGCGAGGAAAGTAGAGAGGGCTTGCAGGGGGTTTTCTCGCTGACGTGGTGCATGCCTCAGCGACATTGACATCTCTTGCGCGAGCTCCCACAGGGGAAGGTCAATGGCGGCGACCCGAATGGCTTTCTTCTATCTCGCGCTGTGCTCCGTGGCCGATGCGCTGCGAATGCACGCCCCCGCTCACGGCAGGCATGGCAGTCTCCGCCGCACCAGCAGCATCACCTCTCCGGGCTTTTTCATGAGTGAATCCAACGAAGAGATCGCAGCGCTGGAAGCTCGCCTATCCGAGCTCAAGCGTGCCAAAGAGCAGAAGCGCCAGGAATCTGAAGCGGCCGAGCGACAAATCGGAAATTCTGCCAGCGGAAGCAAGTCTGTTGTCAGTACCACTGCTGCTGACGTCGACACTGCCTTCGACTTTGCCACACTCTCAAGCCGGAAAAAGGTGGCGGTCGTGAAGTCCGAAACGCCAGACGAGTTTCTCAGCGAAGCTTGGAAAGAGCAAGATGCTGAGCAGGCTGGCATCAACATTGGTTCCATTTTAGCCGGCATCGCGCTCGTGATTGGGTTCATCGCGTTCGCTCAGGTGCCTATTGGCCAGAACATTGATCAGGCAACCTATGGTGGTGTGACACCGCCGCCGCCGTCTCCAGACGAGATCCGCAAGCTGTACGAAGGTGGCGCGTAAGCTCAGGTTGCCGCGGAATTCAATGCTGCGAGCGGAATGGCCGCGGCCAGTGTCCTGTACTTTTGTTTTTACAAATACATGTTGTCATGTGCGTCAAGGCGTTCTTAAGGCGTCCGGCCTTAGCTCGGCCCGCGCCGCGGCGGTCCGCGGTGCGAGACGGGAGACGCATAACCGTAAGGCCTGACGCGAGAGCGACTACGGTACGGACCTACGGAGGCGAACTGCATGGTCCGTGGAATTGTTAACGGGATTTTGTCCAAAACGACTCTCCTGAAAGCGCTTAGGGAGTGACTCGACTTGACTTGACTAGACTAGGCCCATAAGCCATATTCGAAGCCCGCTCCGCCCGGCCCGAGCGGCCCCGAGAAGCGAGCGGAGGGAGAAAGCCGAGTTGCGCTACCGCGCGCCAGCAGCGCGAGCGGCAATTGGCGAGCGGGGGCTGGATCCGAGGCCCCTGTCCGGGGACTGGATCGTTGATCTTGGGAACTGTCGCGCTCACCAGCTCACTTTTGTGTAGTTTGGTGAACCACAATCACCAACCAAGCGACCAAGTTTACTCAAATCGTCAAAAGTGTTGTGGGCTTGTGGCGAAGCAACCCGCCCCGACCGCCTTTTCGAGTATTTCGAGTTTTCGTGGATTCCGCGCGCCCCCCGGGAGCGGGGTTCGTCAAGAGCGCTGGCTTAACATTCTGCTTACACATGTACAGTAGTGTACTTTGACTCGATTTTTGAGCGCGAACACTCGACCGGGCTGGCGAAGTGCGGCGAACGTTTCATTGCGAAACTCCGCGCCATCGACTTACCCTTCCGCTCGGTCGGTCACATCGAGCGCGCGCGGTACAAGAAGCTTGTACTCGTAGGCGATGCGGGCCGTGAGTCCTCGGAGGATAGACCCACCCTCCTTGGGTTCATTTGACTACTTCACCTCGCCGCCTCCGGCGATCGCGTCCCGCAACCTCTTGATGGAGTACGCGTCTCCTGAAGAAAAGCGCCAGAGTCGTGGCTCCAATCGAAAACCTAAGAGGCCTGAGCCACAGCTCTTCCATACCGTGCGTAAGTCTCCGCCGCCGCCACCACCACCAAAGCAGCAACCGCCGCTGCCACCGCCGAGCGAGCCAGAGCCTGAGGCAGTAGCAGGACCATCCGAGCACGAGCTCATCATGGAAAGGATCGGTGGAATTATCCAGCCGTGGGAGGAACCCGGAGGAATGCCTGGTGATGTCTGGTTTGACGTCGACAAGCTGAAAAGTCACGTCGGCGATATGCTCAGTAAGACGCAGCAGCTCGCCACAAAGCGCAATGTCGCCCTCGAGTCGGTCAACGAGGCCATTTCATCTGCGCTTAGCGATGAGGAGGCAGATGAGGAGGAACCTTCTGTGGACCCAGAGCTCGCAAAGCGCATAGAAACGACTGTTGCTGAGAGCGCCTCTGAAGACCTCGTAGAACCTGCCGCAAAGCACAAGACGCGGAGCACGGATCGCATCAGAGAGGTGCGCACCGAGGAGAAAAAGCTGTATGGCAAAATCAATAAGCGGATGGGCCAGCTCGGGCGCGAGGTTGAGGAGAAAGAATCGGAGATCCAGAAGGAGAAGCAAAAGGCCACGGCCATGGAGGAAGAGCTTGTGAAGAAGGCTCAGAAGCTCAATGAAACCGCGGCACGCCTTGGCACAGCTGAAGAGGCCAAGAAAACAGCGAATGAGAAGATCAAGGAGCTGGAGACAGAGGTCCGGGAGCTCAAGAAAGAGCTCGCCAAGCCGCCTCCGGTGCCACCGATGACGAAGGAGGAGGCGGACAAGCTGCGTGCCGACGTCAGCGCGTTTCGCAGGGCCAAAGATAAGGCTGAAGAAGATCTGATACTGCGCAACGAGGAGCTCCAGGCATCAGCCCAAGAGATCGCTCTCTTGAACGAGCGAATCGCCAAAATGAACGCCGAGAAGAAGGCCCAGTCACGCGACGCTGAGATAGCCATGGAGCGTTTGCGAGCGGAGCACAAACTCGATGTCGATAAGTACGAACTTGAAAGAGGTGCTCTGAAAAAGAACCTCCAAGTCGCAGAAAAGCTCGCCCTCGACACGCAGCTTGCATTAGAGAGCGTCGAGGAGGATGCGTATCGAGCGAGACAGACCGCCACCGCCGAGCTTTATGAGGCTGAAATGAGGATCGACAACCTAACGGAACGCTTACGCAAATCTCAAGACGCTCTTGAGAAGGCAAAGAGCTCGCTCGAGGAAGCAGTGCCGAGGGAGGAGGTGGACAACATGCGCGCCGATCTCGAAGGGCTCGTAAAGGAGGCTCAGAACAAGGCAGATGCGGCTAAACTTGAGCTTGATGTAGCCCGAAAAGAGCTGGCAGATCTGCAATTGAGGCTGTCGAAGGCGGAGAAACGCGCTGAAAATGCCGAATCACGTGCCACGGATGCCGAATCGCGTGCGAACGATGCCGAAAAGCGGGCAGCGGCCGCGGAGGAGCTTATCCGCCCGGCGCTAGAGAGGGCGGCTCGGGCAGAAAGTTTGGTCGCAGGGGCGCAGGCAGAAAGAGACGCCGCTCTCGCAGCAGCTGAAGAGTCCAAGGCAGCAGAGGCGAGGGCTCGGGAAGCGGAGAAACAAGCCAACAAGTTCATGGACCAAGCCTCTGCCAGTGAAAAAGAAGCCCAACGAAGAGAAAATGATGCCCAACGAGCGATAGCAGCTGCAAGGGATGCTGAAGAGCGCGCGAATTCTAGATCTGCGTCACCAATGCTGGCGGTTCAGGAGCCGGGCTCGCCTAAGCCCACTTCTCAGAGGGGCTCGCCACTGGCTCGCCGCAATTCCGGTGACCTCGCCCCAAATTCCGGTGATTCATCCGGCGCTGCCAATCACGAGGAGCGTGTTCCCGTGCCTAGTGGCGAAGCTACCGATCCCGCGCCTGGTGGTGAAGCTACCGATGCCAACCCATCCGAGCTCAAGGGGTTCAAAGACACCTCCGGTGCGGCTAGTCGCAGCGGTAGTCGGCCCTCCACCCGAGGTGAGCCAGGTGGCAACGGGGCAGGAGGTGCACCAAGTCTCGCTGGGAGCCGTCCTTACACCCCGGGTGACGCCCTACAACCCGACAATGCCGCCGCAGCTGCCCCAGCGGCGTTCGCTATCCTCGACGAGGTCTGCTTGACCTCCCGCGGCCTGGAGCTGACTGACCACCAGCTTCTCACGAACGCGGCTGATCTGGCGCTCAAGCGGGCAGCTGAAACTCAGACAAGCACCCTCCCCAGCCGCCCGTACACCCCGGGTCAATATGCTGCAACCCAGACTAGCAAAGCTGCCAGCACAGCGGCTAGCCGACCATTCACCCCAGGTGACACAAATTCTACAGCAGCGATGAGCAGTGCCCTTGCATCTTTGGAGGCACGACTCGAGGATATGAGAGCCAACTACGAGAATGAAATGCAAGCGTTACGCGACAAAGCCGCCCTCGAGATAAAGGAGATGCGCGATAGATCCTCTCTTGAGATGAGGGAGCTTCGTGAAAAGGCTACCAATGAGCTCCATCAGATGAGTGCTACGATGGAGAAGGAGAAGCGGGAACTGACTGACAAGTTTGAGAATTTCTCCTGCCCGATCTGCGAGAACATTGAGCTCCACGCCGCTGCTGGTGGTGCGGTTGACGATGACCCCGACTCGCTCCACTCCCATGGAGCCGCGCGAGCTAGAGAGGAGCGAGTCAAAGAGATTGCGAGGAAGCGTGCCGAAAACGATCAGGCAAAGATCAAGGAGCTTCAGAAACGTCGGGATGAGCTCTCCCAAGACTTGCTAGAGGCCAGAGCTAAACTACGGTCAACAAAAGAAGGCAATGATATGATCACGTCGGAGCTAGAGACGTGGAAGGACAAATGCACATCCCTCGAGCAGGAGCACGCAGCAGCCATCAAGAAGATGCAAGCAGAAGCTCGACTGAACAAAACGACGAGAAAACCTGTGATGGTTTCGGTGGACGATGTCGAGGGAGCCCGTAACGCCGTACGCGCAGCTTGCTTCGAAGCGGAGGTGACCTCGATGGAGAAGGATCTCTCGGTGTTGACCTTCAAATGCAAGACGCTAACGGTTGAGAAAACCAGTGGCGTGAAAGAAGTTAAGCAACTCGCATCGGAGAAAGAAGCGCTGCTTCTTCTACGCGAGAGCCTACGCGAGAGCATAAAGGACTACGCCGAGCGTGAGGCCAAGGCCCTCGAGATGAACGCCTCACTGACGAAGGAGGTTGAGGCTCTGCGTCAGCAACACAATGAATATCAAGAGGGAAGGGACAAGCGTGACCAAGAGCTTTTGATGAAAGAGACGGAGAACTCTAGTAAGGCTAGAAGAGCCCTTGCAAAGAAATTAGCTGATGCCGAAGAGGAGCTTGCAGAAGTCAAGCGCCTGAACGCAGAGCTGCTCGGGCAGGGCCCGGCAGCAGGGTGTCGGCAGGTTGAGGCACCGGAGGGAGCGCTCGTCGCTAAGCTGGCATCTGAAGAACGCCTCACGCTCGCATTGAAGAAGGAGCGAGATGAGCTGAATGCCCAGGTGGACTCTCTTCAAGAAACACTCTCGGCTGCACGGATGGACGCACTTGCTGCTGCAGAGAAGACAAAGGTGAGGGACACCGAGAAGGCTGCACTGCTGTCTGAGATGGATGCGTTCAAGCTAGCATCGGAAGAGCGATTCGAAACAAAGCTGAAGGCGATGGCCATGCTGCGTGAAGCGTCCGAGGCACGATGCAAGCAGCTGGAGGCGGACTTGGCAGAGAAGACAACTCTTTTGAGGCGAGAGTCAGCAAGCCGACGTGCGAGGGCCATTGCCCAAGCGTTCACCAAGAACCTCGCAGCAGAGATGGAGAAGAAGAGGGAACTTGTCAAGCCAGGTGGCCCTTCGCCAGAGCTAGTGGCCATCATGGAGCTGAAGATGAAGTCTGCTGAGGAGACAGCAAAGCAAGGTCAGACCGAGGGCCAGCTGGCAAAGCTGAAGTCAGACATTGAGAAATATCAGGCATCCGTCGTTGACCTTGAGAGGATTACCCAAGCGCAGCTTGAGCGTATCTCGAAACTGACGGACGAGAACAGCGCAAACGAGCAGCGTGCTGCCGAGTTGAAGCAGGCTCTCGCAAATATGACCGAAGCTTTAGAAAAGAACGGCCAGGTCGCTCAAAAAGCTATGAACGACCTGCAAGTGAGCACAAAAGCGCAAGTGCGAGCTGCCGCCGAACAGGCTCAAACTCGAGCTCAAGGTCTCTATGAGGAGTACCGAAAGCGCGCAGCCACTGCAGAGAACGCCCTGATCGAGCTCCAGAAGACGGCAGAAAGTAAGGTAGCCACCCTGGAGCGCGATCTTAAAAAGATGAAGGTGAGACTGGAGTCAGCCGAAGCGTCGACCACGTACGGTGGGAAGCGAGCCACCATCGTCTCCGGCCCCGTTCTGCCCAAAGAATACGAGGGCCTCCGCGGTGCATTGCAGCAGCTTGAGGAGGCAGCAATCAACTTGATGGATACGCATCAAGCACAAGGCCTCTCGGCCTTGCTGAGTCAAGCAAGTAGCGGGTTGAACGCTGATACCAGCAACGAAGAACTCGTGGAGACAGACGCACGTCGAGTGGCAGAATTGGCGGAGGCCCTTGGTACGCTTTTGCTGCCGTCCAGCACAGAGACAGAACAGCTGGCGAGGGCCCGATGGCTCCGCCGGGAGGCAAGTCGTGGCTCGACGCCGTCTTCCAAAGGTCGACAGGAGCAAGGGAGCCGAGTCTCGACTCCAGGACGCGAGTCGAAGATACGCGAATTTTCGCTGAATGATGTTGCGCCGCTTCCATCGCAACACCGCGACAAGACGCCGCCGCGTCAGTCAACGGACAGCCTCGCCAGTCGGCACATCAGCCCCAGCTCGACGCCGTCGCGTGGCACTCGTGTATCGACGCCTTTGCTTCAGCAGAGGCACGATCCATCGCATGCTGCACCCGAGCATGTAATCACGAGCAAGAATCCGGAAGCCGGCGCTCCGACCCCTGCACGACTGTCTCCAGTCAGGAGCGAGCCGGAGAGCAGCTCTCCGGCGAGCCGCAGAGGCGCAGAGCCGGAGCAGACGACACGGTCGCCCGCTATGGTGCCGGTCTCTGCGGCGCTGGAGAACGCAGGGGCACCAGCCGCCGGTGTAGCTGCGGTGGAAGGCCGCTCTAGTGCGCGCAGCCAATTCGACAAACACCGTCAATCGCATGATCATCAATCAGCCCCAGGACTGACGTTTGCTGACGGTGTCTCACCGTGGGGCAGTGGAGAACAGCTCGGCGTGCGAGGCAGCCGTGGAGAAGAAGGTGAGCGGCTGCCACGGCTGCGCGACGAGGATCGTCGACCTGCAACGACATCTGGTCCTATGGACTCAGTCTACGCTGTGCGTCCGTCGCTATCAAGAGGCACGGTGTACCATCCTCACTACTCCTCGTCGGTTGTACCGCTCAGCCGTCATCGCGAAACGCGCTCGAAGGGTTTCCTCACGCCAGTGCATCGAACGCAGTCGGTGCCTTATCTCGGGCAAGGCCAGCAACGGTCTGGCCGTCTGATGGATTTGCGACCACAGAACGACGACAAAAATGAGGTGGTGCGTGCGTCGCCGACGCGAAACGTGCGCGATAAATGGCTCGCGCATGGCATCGCTGATACTGAGCCTGATATGGATTCGTGCACCGTTGCGCCTCCCCCTGGGGCTCGGCCGATCAGTCAGCCGCCGATGTCACGTGCGGCGAGGAGCACAATCAGCCCCCAAAGGTCGCCAAGGATCTCGGGCTCGTTCTGGGCTGAAGAAATTCCAGCGCTCTCCCTTACTGCTGCGATTCCAGCGATGACTCTGCAGTCGCTATCGGAAGAGGCGCAGTCGCTTGCTGTGCGGGCTCTGTATACTCGCGCCGCGGCAGATTTAGACGAACTTGCTTTGAAGCTGTCCGAGCTTAAAGGAGTTCTCGATGAGGAAACGGAGCCATTACTCTGCGCAGCAATCAAGCAGGCAGGTCTTCAGACGAACCAGACCGAGCAGGGACCCGTTGCCTTGCTGTCGGCGCCCAGTACGCTCGATATCGTTGAGCTGCTATCCGCGTTGAGCACTCAAGTGACTTTCGGCGTCTCCCAGCAGCTTCCGACGTCCGCTGAAGGATCAGGAGAATCGGCTAAGAATTCAGGGCCAGGCGCTATCGGCTCGCGCTTCCGTCGTGAAATCGCGCTGTTGCGACGGACGATGGACGTACGAGAGAAAGAGCAGCCGGACGCTCCAATCACCCCACGCCTTGCTGAGATGGCTCAGGCACTTATTCGGCGTGAGGAGCTCACTCAGCGAAAGAAGGAGGTGCTCCGTATGCAACGGGCTCGAAGTCAGGCTGATCTTACGCGTGTGCGTGGAGAGCCCAAGTCTCACAAGGGCCCAAAGGACCAAATCTACCAAGCGGTGAAGCGCATGGAAGAGGAGGACATGGCGCAGTCTCAGTCCTGGGAATACAGACGCCTGTGCATCAAGCAGCAGCAGAGCGAGTTGCTTCAATTGACCTCACCGTTGATCCGCATCTCACGCCCGTGATCGATGAGGCTCTCTGCCCACAGCCGCGGCTGGCGCTCCTCGAGCGGCCTACTTCAGGACAGCCCCAATTGTTTATGCCCTTATCATCAGCGCGTCTTCTGGTACTCAGAGTGAGCGGGTGTTGCATCTCCATCTGGCATGGATCGTCTTGCGGTCTTGGGCCACGTGTCGTCGCCGTACAAACGGGTACTATAGCTCTAGGACAAAACGTTTTGTACATTGTACTCGTACTCTCAAGGAACCTTTCAATGCCGTGCATGCCCTAACAATGACCATCGCCGCGAATTACAGTCGTTATCGGAAGTGTTCTCGTCACGGAAAGAGTGACTACTTGAGTAGTACGTGAGTAACATAAGACGTCGCACACGGAGTGCGCAGAGAGCCGCAACAGGCCCGAGCAGCCCCCGAGCCCCGACTCACCGGACTCACGCCTGAGGAAAGAAAGCGCGCTTGCGGGAAGCGATCGCTATGCCTCAGGGGAAGCGAGCGCGCGCCCGATTAGGAAATCGGGGCGCTGTGCCACGCTCCGGGGGCCACAAGGGGCCAGGACCACACACAGGGGGCACGCACTAACACATGACGGTAGGGACCGTCTGGCGGGCATGAGCCCGATCACGGCCGAGTAGGCCGCAATTGTTTCATGAATTACAGGGCTGACTCAGATATTTCCTTCGGACGGCTCAACTTTAGAACTGAACATTCAAAACATGTACCGGTAAAATGTCACCGGGGGAGCCGGGACAAACATGTACCGGTATCGCTCGGCGCCCGAGGGCCGAGCCGCCGCGTGCGTCGCGTGCGTGCGTGCGGACGATGAGATGGTTGCTACTGATGCTCGCGCCTCGCTCCTCTGCCGGCGATTCAAATTTTATGGAGATGGCCAGCGGAGACGACCCATTGGCCACAGACGTTCCCAGTAATCGCGATCTGCCTTGGGCTCCTGCTGGGATTCCTGGACGCCTCGATGACAATCTGCATGGCATGAATGAGCATGTGCGTGATGCTCGCCTGAACATTACGGCGCTCGTGATTGCAGCATCCGTTCAACGATTTGAACGAGCAGCCAGCGAAATTAGAAAGTCGGACATTCGGTCAACCGTTTGGATACCTGCTGTCTTCCTCAATGAGACCAATTACACGTTGTGTGGAGGCGGTGGAAATGGGCTGCGTCATGCAATGAGGAACGCGTGGACTTTGATCGCGAGCACAGGTGTTGCCATGGCCGTCTTTGAAGATGATGTTGCATACGCGGGTAGTGGGCACAACGAATCAGTGTCAAACTTCGTCGTGACGTCGTGCTTGGAGTCCAATCAACGATGTGACCTAGCGTACTTAGGAGAGTGGAACAATTTCTTTACCACGCACGCCATCTTTATCTTACCTCATACTGCTCAATGGCTCCTCGATCTGACCGATAGTTGCTATCCGTTTGGCGTGCAGATTGACCAAGGGATGCATTCAAGATGCGTGCACAGACCAGGAAAGCCGCGGTGGAATTGTATTCATCCTCCACCTTTCAGGATCCCAGGCACCTTTGGCCAGGGCTTCTTTGTGCAGGACAGACGAAATGTTCCGTCGAGCTTGCACAGTGCCGGCAATCGGCCGATTGCTTGACGTGTACGGGCCCGCTTGCGATGATCACCACTATCGAGCGTCCGTACTATACGATTCGAATCGCGATGGATCCGATCGGATGAGAAAGTAGATACTTTGACTTTTTGAGAATCCATAACTACACGTACCCCAAGTGGAGTATGTCCGATGTCGCGCGCGCTCGCACAGATCGGATCGGATCTCCGCAGAGGATCTCAAGCCACATCTCAATCTCGTCACTGATCAGTCATGAGCACCTCGGAAGGGCCTCACACCCTCGGCGTGCGACGGATTGGTCATCTCTGTAGATGCCGAGTTACTCTCAGGAGCCATGGCTGCCGAGTTGCGCTGAGACCGTGATGACACACAGCGCGTGCCGCAGTCACCACAACGTGTAGTTTGGGGCGCGGCCACGTCTTCACTTTCTATCACCCTTCTTATCAGACGACTTGGCCGCAGCAACGGCCGCCTCGTTCATCTCCATGTCAAAGCCACCACCAATGTCGCTGTCGTCCATGGCCGCCTCCGCTCTCGCTTTGGACCATTTGTTGGACTTGTTGCCCTTGGCAGCTCGGCGTCTGACGAGCATGAAGAGCGCTCCCAGCGCCACGAGACCCAGAAGGACGACGGCCAGATAGAGACTGCCTCGGGTCGAAAAAAAGGAGGGTGGCAAGGGTGGACGTGATGGAGGGTACGGCGGCGGTGGTGGACGCGGACGGCACTGAGGGAACAACGGCTGTGCATCGGCCACCGAGTTGCCAACCACGCCTTGGCTTGCATCGGATACATTCCGCGTGACGTGCTCGAAGAACCGCCACGTCACCGCGGCTGCCCATGCCGGCCAATCGTGCGCAAAGTTGCCCGTGCATAGCACCAGCTCGACGCCGTCGGCACACGATGCCCGCAGACGGCATCGGCCGTCGTTGAAGTCGTCTGTCGCATTTCGACGAGCGAGGCGAATGCCGTCAAGCCACGGAAGTGCGGAGCGCGGGCTCTCGGAGATCGGCTGGGGATGTGCGTACGCCTCATACAAGCTGTACCACGTGCTTGTCCCGTTCTGGCATCCACCGAGCGTGGAGGTGGTCACGGCAGCAAGGGCATCGTCGGCGGACGTGTATCGATAGGCGCCATCTGTTGCGGGCGAGCCGTCAAATGGAATGACGTGATCGTTGCCTGCGTGGATATGGATGAGGTTGAATGGCCGTGGCGGCGTGCACATATAGCCCACGTGGGGCACGCCGCAGTTCGTCGCGAAGGCGGCGAAGAGCCCCGGCGGCCCATGCAGCGCCACTTCCCAGGTCATCATGCCACCGTTAGAGCACCCGGCTAGGAAGATGCGTTGTCGGTCGATGCCTAAGTCAGAGGCCAGCAGAAACTGCGCCAACTGTGTGATGAACCCGACGTCATCGGTGCATGAGCACCACGCGCACGGTGAACACGCGCCGTGACACGTTTCGCGGAAGCACGTTGTACTTCGTGATGTTGCATCACACAGGTCTTCCCCCCCACTCGAGCATCCTCCAGCATTCCAAGAGCTCGTGCCTGCGGCAGGGCTGACCTGGTTGCGTCCGATCACTCCTTGCGGCCAAGCCACATGGAAGCACGCGGCCTCTGCTTCGTCCGTCCAGCGATCAGCACCAGCACGCCAGGCATAAGGTGAGGCCACTTGTGCGCCTGCGTACTCGCCTGCCCTGTCGCCCCAGCCATGCAGCATGATCACAAGCGGCCGAAGGCCGTCGGTAGTCGTCCGGCAGCATGGCGTGTGCAGCCAGTATTCGCGAGATAGCAACGTATGTTGCGTGGTCCGACAGGGATTGGAGAGGTTGCCCATGGTTTCCGTTTTCCCTCCTTTCTCATCGTGAACAGCGTGAATGACCCGGGTTCACACCGCCTCCGATCGCGTGTGAACGTGAGGGGAGGGAACTTTGCTGTTCTTGCTGTAACTTGATCTCTCTACGGCGGCGTCCGTGGATGCTGGATCTCAAACCCACACCTCGCCTCGTCTGTACGGTCGTCTGCACAAGGGCGTCTGCAACGGTCGTCTGTGTGTGTGTGTGCTATAAACCCATAATCAACATGAATCATGAGTCGACCTACTTTTACATGTTAATGAACATGTAGTCGACCTGCTTTTACATGCATAATTATGGCACACCACACACACACAGGTCGACCTGCTTTACATGTAAGTACGACAATCCCTCGATCCCTCGCTCTCACGGCCAGCTGAACCAGAAAAACACCCTGAGAGGAGCGCGTGCATGTTGCATGTTCAGTGTTGTCCTCCGGGTGCGGGGTGGGATGTTGTATCCACAGGTAAGATATGTGTAACTAGAGTACTACCACACACAAAAACGAGTACTGAGTCGTTACTTTGGAGTCGAGAGACGCATAAGCCGAGAGCCACTGGCAAAAGAGAGAGAAAAGAGAGCGTGAGTAGATTCACCAGGGCTTGCCCGGTCGGTGTCTTCCCAGCTCTCCCGCCGTGCACAGCCCGAAACGGCGCATGCCCCAATCGAGCCGACAAAAGTACTTTCCGTGCTCGAGGCCAAGCTCGAGCTGCCCCCTGACGTCCTCGAGGTCGATACCGAGGCCGAGTGTGCCATTTGTCCGCGGGCGGGGCCGCGCGGGCCTTCGGGGCGACGAGTACGGCGACGAGGCCTCGGTGTCGATGAGCAGCGGCAAGCCCGAGCGCCATGCCGAGCGCTCGCCGCCGCCGCCGCCGCGCTGCGCCCCACGTAGGCCGTGTAGCGTGAAGAGTAGCGTGCCAATATTCGACGCAGACGAGGCCATCACCAACGGCGTGTTCGCGAGGCTCCAAATGGCCGCCCACAACAGCGCGCCCAGGTCGACCTCGGAGGTGGCCAGCGTGCCTGATGAGGGATGCAATCAGAGGTTCATCATTAAGGTCATCAGATTATCATCAGATGCAATCAGATGTGACGCGCACTCAGACGTCTCGTGCAATCAGTGTGCAATCCCACAGCGTACCCGAGAAGAGCGCCGCCACGTGGGCCGCAGCAGAGCTTGCCACGTGGCCCGCAGCAGAGCTCTCGCTCAACCTCAGGATGCGCGGCACCGCGCGCGAGGTGCCCGATACGGCGTCAGGTGTGCCCGATGCGGCGTTCGGTGCGCGGCTCAGAAGGACGAGCGGGCGGCAGGCCGGTAGGGCAGGCATTCCTCCGGTCGCCGGCAGGCCGCACGGCGGCCATCGCTCGAGCGCACGAACGACGGCCAACGCCACATCCTCGGTGTGAATGAGGTAGCCGGGATGGGTCGAGTTGCCGGTGGAGCGACGCGTCGTGATGAGCGTCGGCACCTCCGACGGCATCTCCGACGAGCTCGCAACAATCTCGTTTCGGTCGAGATTTGGGTCGACCGGCGCCGCGCGCCGAGAAGGACTGATACCGGTCACCACGCGGTGGCGTCCGCTCCTGTTCGTCGCTGCCGTCATCGCCGGCAGCTCGAGTGCCGTGACTCGAAGGTGAGGCAGCAGGGCGGCGAGGTCGTGCGCCAGTTGTGGGTCGTCCGAGAGGAGCAGCACACTCTCCAGCCGATGGCGCCACGCCTGGCGCGCCACTTGGCGAGCGATCGAGGAGGCAGGCGGCAGACTGATCGCCTCGTGGCCATGCGCGCTCAGCTTGTCGCCACGCCGAACGTGCAGACCGAGCCCGGCGCGTGTCTCGGCGCCGAGCGCCTGTGCGAGCGCCGCACACCGCTGTGCGAGCCACTCGTTCGGTGTGAACAGTAGCTGAGCCGCCTCAGTCGCGATCAGGTACGGATGCACAAGCCTGAGCTGGGACGCGGCCGCAGCCTGCATGGCAGCAGTACTTGAGGTCCACGGCGCGTTCGGGCCCTCGTCTACGTTACGACTGCTGCTCTTACAGAGACTCTCGATTGGCACAAACAGGCAAGCGGCGCCGGTGCTCCCTTGCCCGTGGACGCGGCAGCGCTTCGAGTCAACAAAGCGCTGCGGGCTCACCCGATCCTGAGTGAAGGGCACAAAGTGCATGCGACTTGCGCTCGTGGCGGTGCCATTGAGCAAGTTGGCCACCATCACAGTGAGCATCGTGTTGGCTTGCGAGCCGAACGCACCTTTGGCCCACGAGACGCGGTTGGCGGACACCCGGCAACCCAGACCCGCACAGCACGTCACGTCACGGACCAATCGGCGGACATGCGCTCGAGCGCTTGGGTCGAGAGCCGTCGGCGACGGTGGCGTGCTTTCCATCGCGTTGCGAAATGAGTAACGGGCATACATAAAACATGTACGCAATGAACCGATGCATGCCGAGTGCTCGAATTTGGTTGGCGTGGGAGAAGTCCTCGTAGGGCAATCGAGCTTTTTTGGATACACACTAAAACCGTGCGAATATGTACGTCGATCCGCGTGACTTCACCGCCAGCGCCACCCCCGGGCGGAGTAAGCGGGCCAGGAGCAGGCCAGGAGGCCGGGCCTGTACATGTACACTACGGGTAGGAGCCAAATTGCCTCGTGGCCGATGGCCGGGCCCATTACACATTCGTAACGTGGTGACCCGAACGCGATGGGCGCGTACATGTACTTACAGGTGGTGGTGAGACCATACAGTAGGGTACGGTCTGCAGTGATGCAGCACACTAACTGAGTACACCCCCCTTAGTGCTTAGAGAGAAAAAAGGGTTTTCATTCGTATCTGATACTACTGGTGTTGCTAGAGGAAGGTTCTGTACTTCGCAAAGCTTAAACTAGTACTATCTAATTTTTCTGCAGCGTTGAGTGTTCGAAGCCGTTCGACTTCGCGCTCTACCGCTAGTGTCTAGATGTGCGTTCGCGGGGCGCCCGTCGGATCCGAAGCGGCGACCGTAAAGGTGGATCTCTAGGGGTTCCTGTTCCATACTGCTATGAGTAGGAATCCTATGTCTGCGCCCACGAAACCCGCCGACTAGGGACCGACGCCTCTGACGACGCCTCAAATCCACTCGCCGCCAGGAACTCGAGCAGCGCGTGCACGAAGCGGCGCTCGGTGCCGGTCGCGCACCGCTGCACGACGCTCTGGTGCGTGCCCTCGAGCACAAGTTCTCGGCGGACCGCGCCAAACTCCCGTGCCCGCTCCATTCCGGCCGTTTCGCGCGTCGTACCGAGCGCGAACGCCCGTTCGAAAAAGTCCGCACGCGTCGTCGCGAGCACGAGGAGCGTGGGGCAGTCGAGCTGTGGAAGGGGCGTCCCCTCTTCGAATGCGCGCGCCAGGTGTTGCCTCATCATCAGGTCCTGGTGTTGATAGACTAGTACGCGCCGACCGAGCGCGACGACGGCCTCGATGGTGTCTGCCATCAGCCCCGCGCCCACCAGCCGCTGCGCCGCGCGGGGGATGAGCTCGGCGTCGGGCCAGATCGCAATCTCGTCGGCCAGGGCGTCAAAGGTGCTGCGGACCCCACCGCCGCCATCGTCACCCTCGGGCGGTTGGCGCCACGCGCCGTACCGAGCGCCAAGCCGCGCGCCGTCCCGGGCGCTACCCTGGACGCCGACTTGAGCGCCGTCTTGAGCGCCGTCTTGAGCGCCGGCCGCCGCCGCGTCGAGCATCGTGGCGAGCAGCGCATGCACCGCCTCGCGCGCCGTACTGGGCGCCAGGCTGGGAGCGCGGCCCACGGTGGGCGGGTTCGGGTCGAGGAGTACAAGCCGCCGACACGGCGCGCCGATCTGCTGCGCCACGAGCGCGATCTGGTGGGCCATGTACCCTCCCCAACTGCCACCGATGAGGTCAAAGTAGCCTTCGCCGTGCGCGCCCGGTACGGCGCCCGTCAGATGGTCCAAGGGATCGACGGAGGGCCGGCCGCCCGCGACGGCGCCTGCGCCCGGTACGGCGCCCGTCAGATGGTCCAAGGGATCGACGGAGGGCTGGCCGCTCGCGACGGCGCCCGTCAGATGGTCCAAAAAGGGATCGACGGAGGGCCGGCCGCCCGCGACGGCGCCTGCGCGGCAGCACGCCTGCTTGATGGCCTCCGCGTACAGGCGAGCCAGCCCGCCGAGCGACTGCGCGTATGATTCTGGCGCGCCGCCGGTGTACAGGGTGTTGTGCTCGCAGTAGTACATGGCCGTCGTCGGGATCAAGGGCACGAGCGCCGCGAACACGGCACCAGTGCCCAGCAGCATCGGTGCACCAATGAGCGGAGGCCGGCCGCTGCCGACGAGATGGGGCGTGACGCACACGAGGCAATCCGCGACGCGCGCGCTGCTGCCGCCGCGGCGGCTGCTGCTGCCGACGACTCTGCCGCCACCGCCGCTCAAGACGGCGCTCAAGCTGCTGCTGCTGCCGCTGCTCATCACGGCGCTCCAGCCGCCCCCTCCCCCCTCCCCCCTCCCCCCTGCCCCCTCCGAAGGCCCATCGGGAGTGCGGCCGGCTCGAGCGTTGCGCTCATCACGGCGCATGCGTACCAGCAGTGACGCGAGGGAGGCTGCTGTGGGATACTCGAAGAGGATCGTGGGCGGGAGCGCCGTCGTGGGCGCGAGCGCCGTCGTGGGCGGGAGCGCCGTCGTGGGCGGGAGCGCCGTCGTGGGCGCGAGCGCCGTCGTGGGCGCGAGCGCCGTCGTGGGCGCGAGCGCTTGCAATCTCGCGCTCGGCGAGCTCGCGAGCGCTTGCAATCTCGAGCTGAGCTCAATCGACGCGAGAGAGTCGATGCCGGCCTCCACCAGAGGCGTGTCCGCCGAGATTGCACTCTCAGCCAGGGGCGTGCCCGCGGCGGCGCTCCCGAATCGTCGGCAGAGGCGCCGGACGATGCGTAGCACCGCGCCTTCGAGATCGGCATCTGCGACCTCGAGATCGGCATCCGCGACCTCGAGATCGGCATCTGCGACCTCGAGATCGGCATCTGCGCGCCACGGCGCGTTCGGTGGCGTCGTGCTGAGCGTCGTGCGGGGGCAGATTCCGCTTCGAGATTCCCTCGGTGGACGTGGCATCGTGATGAGCGAATCCCTAGTAGGACGTTCCGGCGGCTGCATCATGTGCGCCACTTCGAGGTCCAGAACTCGCAGCGCATCCTCGAAGGGGTACGGGATGCTCGGGACGGCGCCCGGGGCTGAGTGGCAGGCCCTCGACGAGAGGAGCTGCCGTTGGAGTTCGAACCACTGGCGCCGGTTGCATTCGAGGTACTCCTCTGCCCGCCATCCCGCATGGCATGCCTCCGTGACGCTCTGCACGTGGCTGCGCAGCTCAGCTCGTATCTCCGGATCGGACGCGGCGGCTTGCAGCAGCGCGTCGGTGGCGTCGCTCGCGCTCACGTGGTTGATGCGCACTCTTTGGAGCGTCGTCCCGGGCGTCATCACGCTCGCTACCGGCACGCCGCCTTGGCGCCAGAACCTCGTGATCATCTTCGCCGCCCAGTTGACGCCGTTGACGTGACCGATGAGAGGCAGCCCGCTCGCCCGAGCATCCAAATATGGTTCGACCATGACCCATGTGCCGCGCCCTACCATGCCGTCCGCCCCCATCCATGCCCGGCCGAAGAGGCGCTCGTTGCCTTCGTTGACCTCGAAGCCGACGCACTTGCACACAATGTCCGCCAGGTGGAAGCTGCCGCGGTCGGTCTCGATGCCGTCGGGACGGAAGCGTCGAGTGAGCGCGACCTCACTGTGAACGAGGCCAAGGTGATGGGCGAGAAAGTACATGTCGGACACGCTCACCGAATGCCCGTCCGGTCGGAAGCGCCCTTTGCGCCAGCACTCGGGCGGGCTGGCACCGGCAGCTTGATAGGCGCGCTGCCACTGCGCGATCACCATCCCACTGCCCTGCTTATGGTGGTCAAAGTCGGCTGTGAATGGTCGGACCAGATTGACGTAATCGAGGATCGCGGGGCACACGAGCCCATGGCGCCGCACGAGGAACGTCACGTGGGCAGCGCCATGCTCCAAGGCCGTGCGGCACTGCTCGATGGCGTACGGCCCGTGGCCGATGATGACGACGCGAGCGTTGGCCCACGGGAGGCCCACATTGTCGCCGCTCAGCCCGCGCACGACCGGCCCACCAAACGATCGCTCCCCTTCAAACGTGAGCTGGCGAGGCGGGCCGAGTCGGCGGTTGGTGCAGAGCAGTGCGAGCCGGTGCGCCGTCAGCGCGAAGCGCTCGGGGGACGTGTCCGCGCCTCGGCTCCGCCAGCCGCCGACGCAGACGGCGGCTTCGTCGTCGCGAGCGCGGCGCACGACCGTGACGTTCGCTCGCAGGTGCAGCTGAGCCTCGAGCTCGTACTCGACGATGAGCCGGCGGATGTCGTCGATGATCTCGTGGAAGAACGAGTGGTCCGTGTTCGGACGCTCCCGCGACACCTACCGGTATGCAAGAGGCCATCAGTGCCAACCATGTGAGCGATTTCCGTTGAGGAGACTCGCGGGCACTCAGGAATCATCAGAGAGCCATCAGAGGGCCATCAGAGGGCCATCAGAGGGCCATCAGAGGGTCATCAGAGGGTCATTAGAGGGTCATCAGAGACGCTATCAGAGAGGCCACCAAAGGGCCTTCGAAGAGCGTGCAGGTGCCCGGAGTGCACCTGCATGCGGTACGCGGGTTCCGTCGAGTTCACTCGGGAGTGAGGATTGCCGAAGGCGCGCCAAACTCCACCAACGGAGGGCCTCGCCTCGAGGATGGCTGCCTGCACCCCCGCGCGGCGGAGGGCAGCGGCCATGCTTAGCCCGGTGATCCCGGCGCCGATGATCACAGCTTCGCAGCTTGTGGGGAACTGGGCGACGGGGCGTGCGGCCGCGACGGCTGCATCGAGGGCGCAGACGGCAGCATGGGCTGCGTGCACGCGCTCCGTTGTGCTCAGATGACGGGTGAGCTGCGCATTGCTCTGTGTGGCCACCAGCACGTGGTGCACCTCGCTGATCATGCTGGTGGACCAGCCCTCAAACTGGGCAGTTGCATGCGGGGGGGACGAAGGGAGGATGCACCCGACAGAGCACTGAGCACTGGACGAGGGAGCCCTGAGCACCATCGCGACGCTCGCGAGGTACTCCTCGAGCGAGATGCGCACCATGCCCGCACGAGACGCCATCATGTCAGAAGCGAGCGCCCCTATCCCTTGCTGAGCCACATTCGCCATCTGGAGGCTCGAGATGGCAAGCCCCGCCGACCGACCGATCGCACCAACGGCATCGAGGTACGAATTGGCAGCCGAGTAGGCCCCGGTGCCCCGGTACACAGCGGCGATCGCGAGCGCCGCGAGGGACGAAAGCAGCAGCCTGGCCTCGAGGCAGAGCTGCCGGCTGGCCTGATCGAGCAGGTGAGCCCCTCGTGGCTTGGGTCCCCACAGATGGTCCCTGAGCACGGCAGGCGCGGCGGCAGAGCCGAGGAGGGCCGAACCGAAGGCACTGGCGGCGTGAATGAAGCTCGACGGCTGTGAACAGCGACGAAGCGTCGCACAGACGTCCGCCACGTCGCTCACGTCGGCGGCGCAGATGTGCACGACAGTGCCCCCTTGAGATTGCAGCGAGCTCAGCTGCGCCTCGAGGCCCTGTCCGGTCCGAGCCACCTGCGCACTCCGAGCACCGTACTGGGCACCACGAGCGGCGAGCAGCACGTGTGCTGCCCCTTGCTGCACAAGCAGTCTTGCCGCAGCCAGCCCGAGGCCGCCGAGGCCTCCCGAGATGACGTAACTCTGGCCGAACGAGCCCGAAGAGGCGCGGCTACCCGCCGTGCATGCAATCGGGAGTGCTCTGCGCAGCCGAGCGACTTGAGGGTGATAGCCGAAGCATGCGAGCTCCGACTCACCCGCAACGGTGCTCGTCAGCGCTACGAGTGAGCTTGGGTGAAAGCCCAGCCCGACGTCTGCCGTGATGACGCGGAACGGAGTGGCGTGCTCGTGACGAAACACACGCATCAAGCCCCAAGCGCCGCCGTGGGCGCAGTCCGCCAGAGCGCGAGATGCATGCAAGCTGGGGGCGGCCTGCACGCTGCGTGTCAGCACCAACAGTGCCATCTCGCAGCGGAGGTTCTCGTAGGAAAGTAACCGTACGGCTACATGAAGCAGCAGGATGGCGCCCTCAACGGAAGGTGCCGAAGTTTCGTGACCGGTGAGAACCACGGCCACAGCGCGCCACGCACCGAGGCGCAGCGGCGATGGCGCAGCCGCCGCGCTGCCTCTCCACCCCGTATGTAGCAGCAGCAGCGGAGGTGCACTGGAGGAGGTGCTCACCAGAAGGGGGCTATGGGCCATCGCCCAGCAAGTGGCATAGGTGCTGATGCGAGCGTCTCCCGCTCCAATTGCAACTCCAATCAAGGGAGGCGGCCGCCAATGAAACGCGCGCCGAAACTGTAACGGTCGAGGTCGCGATGAATGGTATGGGGGCTGGAAGGGCGGAGGGGATGGAGGAGCGTTCATGTGCAGCAGAACGTGCGCGATCGTGCCGCTGAAGCCGAACGAGCTCACCCCGCGCGCGCCTGTGCACGCGCTCCGCACCTCCTGCGTTGGCAGCGCCAGCCGATCGCACAATGAGCCGAGCCGCGCCCTCACCAAAGGGTTCAACAGCCGCAGGCGCGCGTTGCCACACGCGCGCTGCACGCGCAACGCCTGCAGCATGCCGTGCAGACCGGAGGCCGCCTCCGAGTGGCCCACATTCGCCTTGCCGCCGCCCACCGTCGCCGCGGCCAACCGAACACCGTACACGGACGCGAGCGCGCCAGCCTCGGTCGGATCGCCCAAGGCCGTGCCCGTGCCGTGCAGCTCCAGACCGACCACCTCGGACGCCGTGAGCGACGCACGGCCCAGCGCGCCCGTGAGCAACGTGCGCTGCGCCGACCCATTCGGCGCCGTCAGGCTCGCCGACCGACCGTCCTGACGCACAGCGCACCCGCACAGCACCGCGATCGATTGCGTGTCGCCGCGCGACAGCACGAGCGCGCCCACACCCTCAGAGCGCACGTACCCGTCCGCAGCCGCGTCGAGCGTCTTGCATCGGCCGCCCGCCGACAGCATCCCCGCTTGCGACGCGATCAGCGCGCCGTGCGGCGACAGCTTCAGGCTCACCGCGGCTGCGACCGCCCATCGGCACTCGCTCAAGCACACCGCGTGCGTCGCACACTGCACCGCCACGAGCGCCGACGAGCACGCCGTGTCCACGCTCGAGCACGGGCCCTGCAGGCCAAGCACGTACGACAGCCGCCCGCTCGCCACCGACACATTGTCGCCCGTCAACGCGTACGTCGTGCCGCGCACCGACGGCGGCTGCACAAGCGCCCAGTCGGGCCGCTCGATGCCCACACACACGCCGCCGTCGCTCCCCAGCAGCGACGCACGCCGCTCGGCTGCGCCGTGCAACGCATCGTACCCGAGCTCGAGCACCAGCCGCTGCTGCGGGTCCATCGCGCTTGCCTCCGCCTCCGACAGCCCGAACGCGCTGATGTCCAGCAGCTCGGCGCCGAGCACGAAGCCGCCGTGCGGAACGCTCGGCGCCTCGGACGTGCTCCAGCGTGTCGCCGGCACGCGTCCGATTGCATCACCGCACGCCGCCTGCAGCTGCTCATACGCTCGCTCGCTGCTGTTGCTCCCGGGCCACCGGCTTGCCGACCCGACCACCGCCACCGCCGTCGTCGCGCCCGAGCCGGCAGGCGTGCGGGCGAGCGCGGCGGACGGCTCGGCCGCACGCCCGTGCACATGATCCGCGATCGCACGCGCGGTCGGCTGCTCAAAGACGAGCGTCGCCGGCAGCGCCACGCCAGTGAGCGCGCGCAGCTGCATCGAGAGCTCCGTCGCTGCGAGCGAGTCGATGCCCGCCTCCATCAGCGGCGTGTCTGCACTCAGCGCGGCGGCAGCAGTCCCGCCAGCGAGCTTGCGCACCATCTCGAGCACCGCGAGGCGCGTTTCCTGGCTTGCCGTCGGCCGCTTGGCGACCAGTAGGGGTGTTGCTTCTGGGCCCGTCCGTTGACATGTTTGGCGGAGTTCACCGAAACGGGGTTCAGAGGCGTCGGTGAGGTCTCGCAGCAAATCAAGCACTGCTGCTCGGTGTACCAAGACGACGCTCGAAGCCGTGCCGGTAGGCTGTGCGAGCAGCTCTCGCAGACAGCATGCGTACTCGTCGAGCGAGACGCATGCAAAGCCTGCCATACTTGGGCGCCGGCCCATCGAAGGGCCAAAGGCAGCTGCGCCCATTCCCACCTCGCTCACCAGCGGCCACTGGATGCTCCGCGCGATCTGCCCGCGAGCTCGATGGAAGGATGCGAAGGCGTCTAGCAGGGCGTTGGCCGCCGCGTAACCGCTCTGCCCGACGTGACCGAGGCCCGAGCCTACCGAGGAGAAGAGCACACGCACACGCAAAGGGACGCATGCTGTCGAGCCGTGCAACGCCCAAGCTCCGATGGCTTTAGGCCCAAGCACCCATTGCACCCTGCTCATCGTCAGGTCCATGAGCAACGCGGCCTCGGCGACGCCCGCTGCATGCAACACGCCCTCGAACGGCAGGCTGATACCATGGAGCATGCTGACCTCGGCGTAATCTCCGACATCGCATGCAACCACCTTGGCATGCCTGCCGAGGGCGCGCAGACGCTCACCGAGGTGCTGTTCGTTTCGCGCCACGCGCCCCGTACGTGACGCGAGCAGCACGTGAGATTGGCGGCTGAGCAGAGTGGCAGCATGGAGCCCGAGGCCGCCCAGCCCCCCAGTCACGACGAAGATGCTCAGTAGGGGAGATCGGGGCTTCGTCAGCTCGAGCCGCTGGCTCGGACTGGCCGTTAGCACGCGCAGACGCGCCACACAGGGGATCTCGCTGTGATTCCACAGAGCCTCCGGCTCCTTCGGGGTTTCGATCAGTGAGGCGAGGCGAGGCAGGCTGCGACCGTGAGTCACGTCCATGCACTGCATGTTCAAACGGGGCTGCTCGACGCGCAGGACCCGAGCGGCGCCCCACTGGCCACCGGCCGCTGGGCGGGAAGACTCGAGAACGCCGCTGGTGAGCACCATCAAGCGTGCGCATGCATGCCCCGAAATCGCGAGGAGTTGTTGCGCAAGCGCGAACATGAGGTGCAGCCCTAGCTCAAAGGACGCCCCCGATTTCTCCGCATCGGGCAGCAGCACTGCCAGTGACGAAGCCCTGAAGGACGCTCCAGCCAAGAGCTGACGAAACTGAGCGTGTGCGTGAGCGTGAGCGGTCGGTTTGAGTCGAGCGACGAGCACCCAGGGCGCCGCCGCAGCTGCAGCCGCACGCGAACGTGCCTTCGATGTATTACCCGAGATATTAGCCGAACGCGATCGTGCCTCCGAGGTGAGGGGTACCCAGCACGTCGCATACATGCACGTAGCCGCAGTGCCCGAGCCTGAGCTCGTCGCCGTCGTCGTCAGAATCCCCCATGGGAAACACCTTCGGCGGTAGAGCAGCTGCGCCGTCCATGGCCGAGAGGTCACTTCTTGTCGTGAGCTCCTCAGCTCCGCATGGGAGATCCGCAGCACTGCGTGGGAGATGGTGCCCTGGTATCCAAACGAGCTCACGCCGCACAGCATCGCCTCGTCGATCCCAGCGCGCCGAACGCCCACCACAGCTCCCAACTGTATGGGTCGGATGCATACGGGATGTGCGGCCGCTCGGATGTGCGTGTTCAGCTGGCGCAGTTGAGCGTTGGGCGCTGCGTGGGCCAGAGCGACGACAGCAAGCACGTGCAGTCCAGCCAAGCCCGCCGCCGTCTCGGCATGCCCAAAGTTGGCCTTGTGGGAGCTCACGACCAGCGGCGCGAGCGAGGGACGTATGGCGCTGATGAGGGCGCTCATCGAGGCAGCTTCTATCGGATCGCCCAATGCGGTACCTGATGAGGGAGGCAATCAGCGGTCATCAGAGAGGTCATCAGAGGATGCCCTCTATGAGCACGTACCTGTCCCATGGGCTTCTATCTGAGAGACATGCTCAAATTGGATGCCTCTGGCGTAGACGGCGCGCAGCAACGCCTCCTGCGCCAACCCATTCGGCGCGGTCAGGCTCGCGCTCCGCCCGTCCTGCCGCGCCGCACTACCGGCCACGCTTATCGGCCACTTGCCCGAGAGGTCGAGCTGTAATGCCGCGGCGACGCACGCCTCAGCTCGAGCATAGCCGTCTGCTCGAGTGTCAAACGTGTAGCATCGGAAGGACGGCGAGCCCATGCCTGCACGCACGGCGCCCGCGACGGCGTCGGCCGTCCACAAGATGTTGACCCCTGCAATGAGCTGAGTTGGGCTCTCATTGGCTTCGATGGCACGGACGCCTATGTGACACGCGACCAGGCTCGCAGCGCATGCAGCATCGATCGCGATCGCCGCGCCATGCAGTCCGAGCGCGTACGCCACGCGCCCTGCGCAGACCGACAGCGTGTTCGTCGCGTTATACACGCTCTGGCTCGGATCCTGAAGGCCCGCCACATACCGCTCGATCGACCAGATGCCCACCACGACGCCGGTGAGGCTCCCGTCGAGCGAGCTGCGTCGGAGATTTGCGTCGTGGAACGCACCATATGCGTGCTCGAGGACCAGCCGCTGCTGCGGGTCCATCGCGGTAGCTTGCTGCACTGAGATAGAGAAGGCCGCGTGATCAAACAGCGTCCAGGTCGCCAAATGACCGCAACTGACCTCTGGCCCTGATCCCCCGTCACGAGCTGAAGGGAAAGGCGAGACTGTGTCGAGGCTGCTGGTCAGCACGCACCGCAACGCTGCATCGCTGTGGACCATCCCGGGCATCTCGCAGCTTCCTCCTGCCAAAGCCACACGCGAACTGGCGGCCCTGGAGCCCTCGACAACTGCGGGGATCTCGACCTGCCTTGCAACCTCCATCACCACCTCTGGGCTGAGGAGCTTCGCAATCTGACGGACAGTCGGGTGATCAAAGACAAGCGTGGTTGACAACCTCTGGCGGGTACCCACGGCCGCCTGAAGCTGGTTACGCAGCTCAACGGCCCCAAGTGAATCCATGGCCGACTCGAGCAGCGGAGCGTCCGGATCGACCACGTGTCCGGCGACTCTTCTGGCCATCTCGAGCACCTCGTCGAGCGAGAGCCTTGACGAAACTTGACGTAACTCGAGCACCTCGTCGAGCGAGAGCCTTGATGGGGACCTCGTACTCACTTGACGTGACTTGACGCAACTTGTGGACGTAGTAGTAGTACTGCTCTCGCGAGCGTCCCCTTCGGAGCGAGATGGTACAATCGGCCATCTCTTCAATGCAAACTCTGTCAGTAAGGCAGGCACCGCGCCCAATGGACCGAGCAGCTGTGCCCAATCCACGGGCATCACACTGACCACCGCTGGACATCCAGGCAGAAGAGCGGATGCCAGCGCACGCAACCCCTGGGCGCAGCCAATCTGCTTCAGACCCGAGCTTGCCTGCAACGCGGCAGCCCGTCTGCTTGCCACGCCGCGCGAAGCCATCCCCAAGTCACTCCAAACACTCCATTGGATGCAATTGGACACCAGGCCATGGCCGCGTCGGTGCGTCGCGATCGCGTCGAGGCACGCGTTAGCTGCGCTGTAGTTGGCCTGGCCGGCACCCCCGAGCAGCGCCGCGACCGACGAAAAGAAGAGCAAGGCATCGACGGGTGCCGCGAAGAGGCCATCGTGGAGCAGGTGGGCGCCGTGCACTTTGGGCCCATACACGCGAACGAAGGCGTCTGAGGTGAGCTTGGAGAGGAGTCCATCAGCCAGTTCGCCCGCCGCATGCCAAGCGCCAGCACACGAAGCCATCGCAAGCAGCCGGCGCATCTCCACTGGCTCCGAGACGTTGCAGCACGTGACCACCAGTTTCGTCACGTCCGACGAGATCAGAGACGAGATTAGCCCGTGCACCTCGCTGCGCTCTGTGGGGACTTGGCTCGAGGCTCCCGATCGAGAGGCAATCAAGGCTCCCGATCGAGATGCAAGGATCAAGTGCCGCACACCACGCTCGGTGAGCCAACGCGCCGTGAGCAATCCCAACCCCGCGGTGCCTCCGGTGACAATGTGCGCCCCGGGTGCACGCTGGATGGGGGAGGCCAGTGCACTCCCAGCCGGCATCTTGAGCCTGGCTAGCCTCGGCACGTATTTGATCCCATTGATCCCATCCGACTTGATGAGCAGCTCCGGCTCGGGAGATGGCCAGCATGCAAAGTGCTCGCTGTGCAGCGAGCAGCTCAAAGCGAGCACATGTAACAGACGGATCTGGGGCTCCTCAACCCGTGCAGCACGCGCCAGACCACACAAGCCATTGCCAGCGAGTGAGCCGCTCGCTCGCCCTGTGAGGAACACAATATCGCAATCCAGCAAGCACGCCTGCACCACTGAGAGGGCTGTCAAGTGCGCAACCAGGTCGCCGCCGCTCACGGAGCACAGTACGACCACCGAAGCTCGAAATGGTGCATGCTGGAGCGGTCGGAGGATGCCCCCAGCGTCGCCAGCGTGGGCGCCCAAGATCAAGCACGCCCGAGCATCAGCCTCGTCTCGGGCGGGAAGGGCCGCTCGCGAGAATTGCACCTCGTACATGTGCGAGGGCGAACGAGAGCGATTCGATCGTAGCTCACGGAAGATGGCGCCGCGGATCAACAAAAGGCCCTGCTTCGTGGCGACGTCCCATAGGGCGCCGGAGCTCTGACCTGGTCCTGTGCTCGCTGCGGAGACACACATAGCGCGATCCCATCTCCGGCCATGTGGCAAGAATTCTGCCTGCTGAATCGTAAACGGCAGCAGAGGAAGCTCCGAGCCTCGGAATTGACTAAACCCGAGGAGCGAGATGAGGCTGAGCACGTCGTGCGGGAAGAGCCGAGGAGATTCGTCTAGGGGGACGTTAGTGAGTTGCTGTGCGTAGTATGTCCCTCCGGCTGCCCTTTGCGGGCATTCCCCGACACTTGGACCGAAGAGTCTCCTGTAAAGCGACCAGAGGCGCTGGGCCTCGGGCTCGAGGGGAGATTGCATCTCGAGGGGAGGTTGAATCTCGAGAGGAGATTGCATCGCTGCCCCCGGGAGGTGAAGCTCGGCGGATCTCGTGAGTGGCTGCGTGGCGATGGTCGCACTAAAGTGCCTTGTGAAGGAACGTGTATCGTCTCGTTCGGCTCTAGAGCGAACTTCAAACGAATGGAATGGGACCAGTTTGCACTCGACGATGAGACCCTCTTCGTAATGCATCGGATGCTCAAAGAGAGCATCGATCAGGACCGACGCACGTGCAGAGGAAGGCTCCATGGCGCCGCTCGAGATGGCGTTGAAGAGTTCGAGATACGCAGCTGAAGGAAAGATGTACTCGCCGCCAATGACGTGGTCACGCGTCAGTTGAAACAGGAGACCATCCAACGGTTGGCTCAGGATGATGCTGTCATTCACAAGCGTCGGAGTGTTTTGGAGAAGTGGATGCCAAGATGAAAAGTTGCTGCCGATCCTCAGAGCGGTGCGGAGAGGTCGAGCATTGAAGCGCACAACTGACGACATCGATCCCTCAACCCGCATCGGTCGAGCTTTGAAGCCATCGAGCTGCGCCTGCGCAAGACCGTTCAGATCCGAGCCGAGCCAGATGGACATTGCCTCAGCATCACCGCGCTCCGCAGCCGCCCACATCTGCCCGGCTGCGTCTGCAAGCTTCGCCTCGTCGACGGCAAACGGCAGCCGAGTCTCACCGCCCCAGCTCGAGCCCGCGGCGACGGCGCACAGGCTCAAGGCGCCGTCCAAGTCCGCTGGATGCACCCTCACGACCGCTTGTCGTTGACGCGGCTTGAGCCGCGCCGCAGCCATCGCGGGAGCACCGCCCCATATCTGCGACAGCCGGCGGTAGCCAGGACCGTATTGCAGGCCCGCGGCATGGAAGCTGTCATACAATGCGCACGCATCGACGCTCAGGGCGCAACGCCCACGCGCCATCGAAGGATCCACCACCTTCCGCCTGCTCTCGCTCCAACATGCTCCACCCGAGCAGTGCAGCGTCCCTGCGCGTCCGCTCCCGAGGACGCTACTACGCACCTCAAACTGCCCGGCGAGCAGCGAGCTCTCGATGCACGTGTCGGACGCCTCCAGAACGAGCTGAGACACGAAGAAGACACCCTGCAGCACTGCCGACGCTGCGCCGCCTGGCGCCCCAGGTCGAGCACACGCCAGTGCGCGCGCCAGCTCGAGATACGCAGCGCCCGGGAACACGACGCGGCCATGGACTACATGGTCGGCCACGAGCGAATGCAACACGCCGTCACAATGAGAGCGGTACTGCACCGCGACGGAATCGTCTGCATCCACGAAGCGGTGCTGCAAAAACGGATGCGCTGGCGAACACCAAGAGAACGCGCGCCGGCGCGTAGCTGCGGCAGACACCATGGCTACATCTCGAATAACGGGCGCGCTTGATGCGCGTAGAACAACGTGCGCGATCGTGCCGCTGAAGCCGAACGAGCTCACCCCGCGCGCGCCTGTGCACGCGCTCCGCACCTCCTGCGTTGGCAGCGCCAGCCGATCGCACAATGAGCCGAGCCGCGCCCTCACCAAA